>ENA-OOZR01000822-OOZR01000822.1-human-gut-metagenome-genome-assembly--contig:-NODE-822-length-22026-cov-7.068408_pt1 | contig 22026 bp, 23 predicted proteins | sample MGYA00241045_ERZ501406 | MGnify/ENA primary metagenome ERZ501406 (study PRJEB25962, sample SAMEA2042920) | human gut metagenome | biome: human gut; feature: human-associated habitat; material: faeces...
ATGCTGAATATCTTGGAGATGTAAAACCTGCAAGAGCATGTGTAGAAGTTGCTAGGCTTCCAAAAGATGTAAAAGTTGAAATAGAAGTTATTGCTGTAAAATAGTGATACATAATTAAAATGGGGAGAAATTCAACAGTTGGATTTCCTCCATTTTTTTTATTATTCCATTGACAAACAAAAAAAATGTTATATAATTAGATTAGAAAAAATATATAAGTTTTTTATAGATTTTCAAAAAACAATTAATTTAAAATATAATTACTGGAGTTGAATCAATTATGATAAATAATAATTGTATATACATTTTAGGTGTTTCTAAAACAAACTTTGATAATGCTATAACTAAAAATTACAATATGTTATTTGTTGGATTTCTTCTTGATAAAAATACAAATGAAATAGTTGATGTAGAAGCAACAATGATTTTAGAGTTAAGTAATAGATTTATCAAATCTTTACTCATAGGAAAAAACTTTATAAAAGATCAAGATAATATTATTAAAGAATTTGAAAATAAATATTTTGGAAGATCACAAAAAGCACTTATTATAGCTTATAAAGACGCTTTAAAAAAATATGAAAATATTCATTGAGAATTTTATACACTTACTTGTTCACACAAATGAGGTCCGAAATTCCACCTGTAAATTGTACTAGGTTGGGTTTTGGATTTTTTTATTTTTATAAGGGGGAATGCTCTATGTATGATTTAGTAATTTTAAATGGAAAAGTTTTTAGTGGTAGTGATGGAATTATTAAAAAAGCCAATATTGGTATTACCAATGACAAAATTTCTATCATAACTGAATTACCTATTACAGGTAAAAAAATCATTGATGCTTCTAATAAATATGTATCTCCTGGTTTTATTGATATTCATGGACATTCTGATCTTATTCCTTTATTAGGGAAAAATTACAATAGTAAACTTTATCAGGGGGTTACTACTGAAATAAATGGAAACTGTGGAATTGGTCCTGTTCCTTCTTCAAAAGAAACTGTAGAGCTTACAAGGAAATATATGAATGATAATCTTTCTGTAACAGACAGAAATTTTGATTTTGAAAATGTCAACTCACTTAGCAAATTAAAAAATTTAATGAAAGATCATCCTTTCAATATAAATCAAGGATATCTTATTGGAGGAGGTGCTGTTAGAATAGCTGTCATGGGATTTGATGACAGAGAAGCTTCTTCTGAAGAAATAAAAAAAATGCAGCTTCTTTTAGAAGAAGAATTAAAGTCTGGTGCGTATGGAATTTCCTTTGGACTTATTTATCCACCTGGTTCCTTTACTTATACTAAAGAAATAATAGAAATGCTGAAAATTATAAAAAAATATGACAAAGTAGCTGTTTTTCATATGAGAAATGAAGGTGAAAAGATTCTGGAATCAGTTAAAGAAATGCTTCTTGTCGCTAAGGAAAGTGGTGCAAAAGTTGAAATATCTCATTTTAAAATAATGTATAAACCCCTATGGAATACTTCTGATAAATTGATAGAAATGTTAGATGAAGCTAGAAAAAATGGCATTCAAATATCTTTTGACCAATATCCATATATTGCTTCTGCTACAAGCCTATTTGTACTTATCCCTTCTAACTTATTTGCTGTTGGGCTGGAAGCTATGATTGAAGGATTAGATATCAATGATAAATCTCTTCTTGGTCAAATTAATGATAAAATAGAAAAAAGAGGTGGAGCTGACAGAGTTGTTGTAGCTTCTGTTATAGAAAAATTTAAAGAAGCTGAAGGAAAAAATCTATTAGAAATAAGCAAAATGTGGAACATTTCTCCAGAACAGTGTGTTGTCAAACTTATAAAAGAATCTACTGGTAAAATCAGTGCTATTTATTTCTCAATGAGTGAAAATGATGTAGAAAATATAATGAAGCAAAAGTATGGAATAATAGCCAGTGATGGATATTCTTATCCAGTAGAAACTCCAGAAGGGTTTGGTTTTCCTCATCCTAGAAATTTTGGTACTTTTCCAAAATTTTTAGAAATAGTAAGAGAACAAAATATTCTTTCTCTTGAAGATGCTCTTAAAAAAATAACATTACTTCCAGCTAAAGTCTTTAATATAGAGAATAGAGGTATAATTAAAGAGGGAGCTTTTGCGGATATAACTATATTTGATTTTGAAAAAGTAAAAGATAACTCTACTTTTACTAATCCTTTTGAAAAGCCTTCTGGAATAGAATATGTAATAGTTAATGGAAAAATAACTGTAATAAATGGAATTTACAATCAAGTAACTAATGGAAAAATAATTTAATTAGGAGGAGATTTTATGGGAAGCTGGTCACTTATTGATTCACCGTCACTTTTGGGATTAATCCCTCTTGTTCTTTATCTATTTCTTGTTTTCAAAGGTTATAAAGCCACTACTGCTGTTGCTGTTGGATTAACTGCTGGATGCATACTCACTGGTCAGTCTATTTCAAGCATTTCTACTATGATTGCTAAAGCTACTGGTTCTTTCCTAGGAATAATCGGACTTATAATCATGTTAGGAAGTGGACTTGGTTATGTAATGACAAAAAGTGGAGTTGCTAAAACAATTGTTTATTGGATCGTAAACAAAATAGGAGTAAATAGTGAAAAAAAAGGTATAGTTGTTACTATGATATGTTCTCTTGTAATCGTTGCTTTACTAGGTACACTAGCAGGTGGTAATGCTATAATTGCTCCAATTATAATACCAGTTGTTGCTGCTGTTGGAATTACTCCAAGTACTGTAGGAGTTATATTTCAGGCAATGGGAGAAACTGGTTTGATTTGGGGACCTTTTACTCCACCTGTTATAGGTCTTATGGCTATTACTGGATTATCATATGGAAAAATGATGGTCTGGGCTGCTATTCCTTATGGAATTATTTGGATAATAGTTACATATTTTGTAGCACAAAGAATACAAAAAAGTACTAAAGCAAAAGGAGAAAAATATGAAAATATAGAAGTAGTAGAAGAATTTACTCCTAGTGCTGCTCAAAAACGAACTACTGTTATTTTCCTTGTAAGTTTTCTTTTATTTATAATATATGGAATAATTACTAAACAGGGAACTAATTATGTAATACTTTTTATTATTCTTCTTGCTCTTATTTTAGGTGTATCTTCAAAAATGAAATTAGATACAATAATTGGAGAAATGGCACAGGGAATGGGAAAAATGACAGAAATGTATTTACTATTTATACTTCTTGAACCTTTTATTAATTTGATAGTTGTAAGTGGTGGGTTTGAAGCCCTTTCTAAATTCTTATTGAACATTTTCCCTAATCCTAATTCTTTAACTGTTATGATGATGGGAAGTTTAGTAGGAGGATTTGGAGTAGATGGTGCTGTTGTTGCTCAGCTTAAAATCACAAATGATCTGTTTATAGATCTTGTAAACAGAATAGGGTTGCCTATGGAAATGTGGGCTATTGCTCTTATTGCAGCTTCAAGAATAACTACAAATGTTTATCCTACTGCTAACATGGTTGGACAAATGGGAATAGCACATTCAAAAAATATTAAAGCTATGCTTATATCTGGATGGTGCGTATCAATGACTATTCTCGTATATATTTTTCTTTGGTCTTTTGTTGGACAAAAGATTTTCTTCTAATCAAAAATGGGGCTGTCAAATTAGCAATTTATTTTACTAATTTCAAGCCCCTTTCTTTTTATTAAACTAAAACTATTTTTTTAGATGCTTTGAATCTAACTATCTTCTTTGGATAGATTGTCATTTTTTCTCTTGTTGCTGGATTTGATACTACTCTTGGTTTTCTTGTTATAATTTCAAATGTTCCTCTTTTAGGAAATTTTATTTTTCCATCTATAGCTATTGCTTCTTTCAAGGTTTCAAAAAATTCATCTATCTCTTCTATTCCTTTAGTTATTGGGATATTTTCTGAACTCATTTTTTGATACAGTTTTCCCAGTTTTCTTTTATTCATCTATATCACCATTAACTATTTTTAGAAATCCTTTTCCTGCTTTGAATTTTATTACCTCTTTAGTTTCAGTATATCCTACCTCTTTCCATGCTGGAATTAATATTTTTCTTGGCTTCACTTCTCTTTTCTCAAACATTCCCCAGTCCTTCAATACTACTTTCTTATCTTCTTCTAATGCTTTCAACAGAACATCCCAGAATAAGTTTATCTTTTCTTTTGCTTCTTTATAACTCCTTGAAAGATTTCCCGTTTTATAAAATCTTATAAATTCACCTTCTGTCATAGTTTCCTCCCTGTTATATATATGTTTCTGAAAGTATTTTTTTATTCATCATAATTCCTTTTTTATACGTTTCTTCAAATATTATTTCTCCATTTTCAGAATAAATTTTAGCAATACCATCTTTTATTTTCCCACCCTCCCATATCGCTTCACTTTTCAACCGCCCATTTGGGTAATAAGATTTCAGTAAAATACTCTGCTCTATTTTTATTTAAGAGAAGCTATTACTAGACACCCTTTAGCTACATTATTTTTACCATATCTATTTAATGTAAAGTATATTATTAATGTAATTGGTAAAAATAAAAAAATAAATTCATATGAATTAAATAACATTACTCCTCCAAGACTTAAAAGTTCGTCTTTATGTATAAAGGAGTAGTTTTAAAAGCCGTGAAGATAGATAAAATAGAAACTTTAATAAATAAAGTTAAAAAAATAATTATAGTAATATTTCTATCAAATTATTAAATAAAGAATATTTGCAAAAAATAAAGAGTTCTTCTTTATACATAAAAGCGAACTCTTTTTTCTCAGCTTATTTCTAATATTTTTGATTGTACAAACTTTATTGTTTTTTTAGGAATTATTTCTCTCACTTCTTTTGATGTTGGACTTCCTATTCTTCTCTTTTTTCTTTTTAATAGAGAAAATGTTCCTTTATTTTTAAATTTTACCTCTTCATCCATAGCTATTACTTCTGCTATAAGGTTAAATATTTCTTCTATTTCTTCTCTTGCTTCTTTATCTTCTATTGTTTCATCTTTTTTTAGGAATCATATTCCTCCTTTATAAAAAAATTTTATTTCTATTTTTTTATTTATACATTAAGTTTTTTAGATTTATAGAAAAATATGATATTATTGTACTGCTAAAAATCAGTATTGTCAATATAAAAATTGACACTATTTGATATTTTTAACGAAATTTTAAAACAATTATTAAAAATCAAATAACTTTATATACATTTTAAATTTATTTTTAGGTACAAAAAAGGTTCTTTGTAAAATAATGTTGGTAGAAAAATAAATAAAAATTTTATTAAGACCTAGTAGTAAATTTAAGCTGCTAAAGTCTTTTTGAGTGGTAGTAAACTGCAGCATATTAAAATTCTAGTTTTAAAATGAAGAAAACTTCTATATCCAACTCCAATTCTTTTTATTGTTTTTATTTTATTATTTATTCCTTCTATGATTCCGTTGGAATATTTGTATTTTAAACTATTTTCTATATGAGGAAGAAATTCTTTAAATGTTTTTAAAGAGGTTCTTATATAGCCAGAACTAACTTTGTAGTTTCGTGTAATAGCAGAAGCAAAATATGTATAATTAAGTTTTTTAAGCACATAAAACATATCTTGGAAGATATCATAAGCATTTCTTAATTCTGAATCTTGTTCTAGTAAATATTCGATAATTTTACTTTGAGAAATATATTTTCCAAACAATCTATGATAGACAGCAACTTCTTTTAATTTCATACAAAGATTTTAGAAGCAGTTTCCAATATTTTTTTAATTTATTGTACAAAGGTCTTTTTTTATACTTATATTTTTCCATAATTTGAATTCTTGTTTTATTAAAAGATCTACTAATTAACTGCACTAAATGGAATCTATCAATAGAGATTTTAGCGTTAGGAAACAATTCTCTTATCAAAGAAATATAGGGAGAATACATATCAATAACTATATGTTTTACGAGTTTCTCGCTTTAGATGAAAAAGTTAAGAAATATTTTTTTAGATTATTGAGTCTTCTATCTGGAACAATATCAATTATTTGTCTCATTTCAGCATTGCAATAGATAAAAGACATAGCCCCTTCACATTGTTTAACAGATTTAAATTTATCAAAACAAAGAGTAGTAGGAAGATAATTTCTATTTGGAGAATGTTCTCCCTTGAAGTTTTTAACTATTCTATTAACAGTATTATGAGAAACATTAAATTCTTCATCTATATCTTTTTCAGAAATTACTTTCATTAATCTAAAAAGTACAGAGGATTTAGTTGCTGTAGAAATATTACAATTTTTTTGAACAAGAAGTGTATTAGTACTGAAAGTAGAGTTACAATTTTTGCAAAAAAATCTTTGTTTTTTAAGAGCTAAAAAAGCATTAAAATTACAAATAGGAGGTATTTTAACCAAAGAAGTTTTAAAACCATGTTTAATGATAGAATTATTATTAATAGCTTCGCAGCATTGACAATATTCAGAAGAATAAGTAAGAGAAGCCTGTAAAACTTTGGCATTATATCCCTTGATATATTTATCTTCAACTAAGAAATCACCAAAGAAAATATTTTGATCTTGAATATTAAGTAAAGATCTGATAGAATCATTATGAGACAAGTAAATCACTCCTTTAAAGTATTGGTTGGACTCTTTATTTTAACATGAGAATTTACTTGTCTTATTTATTTTTTGAAAAAAAGGTGCTGATACCATTTTTAGTACCAACACCAAATATTATACAATCACAAAAAAAGGAACCCTAATCATTTAAGGTTCCTCATCTATTTTCAATATTTAATTTTTAGTATCCCATTCTTTCCAATATTTCTTCTACAATATCATCAGAACGATGTCCTTTAAAGTACTCACTACTTACATTTTCAAAGCCTATATTTCTATATTTACTTGGTCTTCCTATATATCTTGCTGCAAAGTTAAAGTTTTCATCAAGTATAGCTAAAGTAGGCACCACATATTTTTCCTCTGGTATTCCCAACTTCTCTCTTAGGAATTTAAATCCTCTGCCCTCAGTTATTATACTTAGTTTTATATTAGGATTTAATTCTATTATTTTCATAAGTACTGGTACTGTTGCACGAACATATGGACACCATGATTCAGCACTTAACAGAAAATTATATTTTTTATCTATTTTTTTGATTCTTTCAATATACTCATCTTTTATTTTTACTACTGAAGCTATTTCTTTAATTTTTTCTTTTTCAGATGCACTTGCTATACTAAAAAATGTATCAAATGACATTCCTGTTTCAAATAGTTCTTTATATTCCATAATCTGTACCTCCTAAAATTAGTAATTAACTTTCTTCAGCACTCCTTTTATAGCTTCCTCAATAGTTTTGAAACTTTTAAGTTCATCTCTAGTGATAAGGGTATTTATCTCTTTTTTACTGTACCCCAATCCTTCCAGAGCAGAAATAAGTTCCTCTTCTATCATGAGATGTTTTGCTGCATCATCATTTCTTGTATCTATAGAAAGAGCATCTAAAGTTTTTAATTTACTTTTTAAATCTAAAATTAATTGCTGAGATTTCTTTTCTCCCAATTTAGGAACTCTTTTGAGATTAGTATAGTCATCTGTTGCTACCAGATCTCTGATTGTATCTATATCAAAAGTAGACATTACCGAAAGAGCTAAAGACACTCCTATCCCCTTTACTCCAAGAAGCATTTCAAAAAGATTTCTCTCTCTTTCTTCAAGGAATCCTATGAGCTTAAAAGCATCCTCTTTGATATAGTTATAGATATAGAGCTTTACCTCTTCTCCAGCACTGATAAAATCATATGTTCTTAAAGATATATTTACTTTATACCCAACACCATTCACATCTAGTGCCAGATAATCTGGCTTCTTATATTCAACTTTTCCTCTCAAATATTCATACATCTATTTCCCCAGCTCCTCTTTCTTTTTTCTTCCTCTTTTTTTAGGCTTCTCTTCATAATCTATTACAGGCACTTCTTCAGCAGCTTCCAACATAGTTTCATCAAATACTGGAACTACTTTAGCTGTTTTCTTTTGAGTTTTTTTATTTTCTTTTTTTCCTGTACCTTCCAGCATAGTTTCATCAGATACTGTAATTACTTCAGCTGCTTTCTTTTGAGTTTTCTTATTTTCTTTTCTTCCTGCACCTTTCAGCATTCTGTCTATATATACAGCAGTATAGCTTTTTTCTGCATCAGATATTTCCTCTGGAGTTCCAGATGCTACTACTGTTCCACCTCTGTCCCCTCCATCAGGACCTATATCTATTATATGGTCAGCTGTTTTGATAACATCTAGATTGTGCTCTATGATAACCACTGTATTTCCTTTTTCTACCAGTCTGTCTAATACTTCCAGAAGTTTTCTTATATCTTCAAAATGCAGTCCTGTTGTAGGTTCGTCTAAAATATATATAGTCTTACCTTTTGTCATTTTAGAAAGTTCAGTTGCAAGTTTTATCCTTTGTGCCTCTCCTCCTGAAAGAGTAGTTGCAGGCTGTCCAAGTTTTATATAGTCAAGTCCTACATCCATAAGTACTTTTAATTTTCTCTCAAGAGATGGAACAGCTTTAAAAAACTCATAAGCTTCTCTTACACTCATGTTCAGTACATCAGAAATATTTTTCCCTTTGTAGTATACATCTAGTGTTTCCTTATTGTATCTTTTACCTTTACATACTTCACACTCTACATATACATCTGGAAGGAAGTTCATTTCTATTTTGATTATTCCTGCTCCCTGACATGCTTCACATCTTCCACCTTTTACATTAAAAGAAAATCTTCCCTTTGTAAATCCATGTAATTTAGCATCTTTTGTTTCAGCAAAGATAGTCCTTATATCATCAAAAAGTTTAGTATAAGTAGCTGGGTTAGATCTTGGAGTTCTCCCTATTGGGCTCTGGTCAATATTTATGACTTTTTCAAGTTCCTCTATTCCTTTTATCTCTTTATACTCCAAAGGATACAGCTTTCCTTTATTCAGCTTGTTAAAAAGTGCTGGGAATAAGGTATGGTTGATAAGTGTAGATTTTCCGCTTCCACTTACCCCTGTAACTACTGTCATTACCCCTAAAGGAATTTCAACATCTATATTTTTCAGATTATTTCCCTTTGCTCCAATTACTTTTATAGATTTTTTCCATTTTCTTCTTTTTTCAGGAATCTCTATTTTCAAATCACCTTTTAAATATTTTCCAGTGATAGATTCTTTATTTTCCATTATTTCTTTAGGAGTTCCATAAGCAACTATCTCCCCTCCGAAATCCCCTGCTCCTGGTCCCAAGTCCAAAATTTCATCAGCTTGCAGCATAGTATCTTCATCATGTTCTACTACTATTAGTGTATTTCCCAAATCTTTAAGTCTTCCTAAAGTTGCAAGAAGCTTATCATTATCCTTTTGGTGAAGACCGATGCTTGGTTCATCCAGCACATAAAGCACCCCTGTAAGACCTGACCCTATCTGAGTTGCAAGTCTTATTCTTTGAGCTTCTCCTCCTGAAAGAGTCTTTGTCTCACGAGCTAGATTTAGATAATCAAGCCCAACATTTATCATAAATGAAAGTCTTTCTCTTATCTCTTTCAGTATCTCTTTAGCTATAAGCTCCTGTTTATTTGTCAGTTTCAGATCAAGGAAAAATTTAAGTGAATCTTTTATACTTAACTCACATATCTCCATAATATTTTTATCTCCAACAGTTACAGATAAAACTTCCGGCTTCAATCTCTTTCCATTGCAGACTTTACATACTCTTTCAACCATATATTTATTTTCAATCTCTTCTTTCATGGCATCTGAAAAAGTCTCGTGATATCTTCTCTCAAGATTTTTTACTGCTCCTTCATACTGCTTGTACCCATGAAACTGGAAGTCGTCCCCTTCATAATCGAATTTAAATTTTACATCACTTCCATGGAATATTATTTCCATATCTCTTTTTGAGAGATCTTTTATAGGCTTATTAATGTCTATTTTCAAATGTTTTGCCATTGCTTTAAATATTTCCCAGCTATATCCTTTTCTAGCCATTGCCCCTGGTATGTACATTCCTCCCTCTACAATAGAAAGCTCATCATTGTCTATAAGCTTATTTTCATCCACTTCCAGATTTTTTCCTATCCCTTTGCATTCAGGACAAGCTCCAAATGGTGCATTGAATGAAAAAAGTCTTGGATTCAAATCAGGTATGCTTACTTCATCATGTTCAGGACAGGCAAAGTTTTCACTATATGCGTAATCTTGATTATTTACATTTAAAATAACCTTACCATTTGAAAGTTCTGTAGTAGTTTCAACTGATTGTGTCAATCTGCTTTGAAACTCTTTGTCATTTTTCTTTAAAACAAGTCTGTCAACAACTACTTCTATATTGTGTTTAAGATTTTTATCAAGATTAATCTCATCTTCTAAATAAAGGATTGTTCCATTTACTCTCGCTCTTACATATCCTTTTTTCAAAAGATTAAGGAAAAGATTTTTATGTGTACCTTTTTTATCCTTCACCACAGGAGCTAAAACTATTATTTTATCTCCCTCCTGAAATCTCTCTATTGCTCCCTCAGTTATCTCTTCTGTACTCTGCTTCTCAACTTTTCTTCCACAGATAGGGCAGTGAGCTGTTCCTATATGTGCAAAAAGAAGTCTCATATAGTCATAAACTTCTGTAATAGTTCCTACTGTAGAACGAGGGTTTCTGTTAGTAGTTTTCTGTTCAATAGATATAGCAGGAGCCAATCCCTCTATACTATCTACTTCCGGCTTATTCATCTGACCAATAAATTGTCTGGCATAAGCAGAAAGACTTTCTACGTATCTTCTTTGACCTTCAGAATAAATAGTATCAAAAGCAAGAGAAGATTTTCCGCTTCCGCTCACCCCAGTGATAACCACAAATTTATTCTTTGGAATTTCAATATCTATATTTTTTAGATTATGTTCTCTGGCACCTCTTATTACTATTTTATCTAACATATACACCTCTTAATTTAAAAACGTTATCAATTTATATTCGTTACAAATATTATAACCCATTTTCTAAATTTTTTAAACTGTTATTTTTTTTAGAAATTACATAGGGTTACAAAACCAAATTAACTCTCCTCTTTCAACTATATTCATTTATAAGTATAACATTAGTTTAAATAAAAAACAAGCTGGGGAAATTATTTTCTTTTCACCCAGCTTTGATATATTTTCTTATGGCGGTAGCGTGTAGGAATCGAACCTACCAATGACTTTACAGCCACCACGACAGTTTTGAAGACTGCTGAAAACACCAGTTTTCCTCCGCCACCATTTTCCTTTGTCAGCTTAATTTTTTCTGCTAAATTAATTATTCTCTATTAATTTAACTTTTCCTTGTTAATTTATTTTTTCTATATGCTTTTTTAAACCTTTTTTTATTACAGAATATTTTTCTAACTCTATCCCATTAGATTTAAGAATTTCATCAGCTCCCTCTTTATCTTCAAGCTCCAATCTTATTGAAAGACCACAGGTAGCCTTTACCTCTGAAGGAAGAGGAATTATTCTGCATTCTATCTCATTTTCTTTGAGAAGTTTTTCACTTTTGATTATGAGATGTGTAGAATCAGCAGCAAGCAAAAGAAATGTTTCCTCTTTCATCATGGTTTTATTACCCTTCTTGCATACATCTGTTTGTTCACTATATTATACATATTAGTTATACTACCAATTTTTATTTCATCTGTCAACCCATAAAAATTAACACATGTTCCACAGCAAAGTATTTCTACTCCTCTTTCTTCAAGATTTTTTAAATCTTTTAAGCTTTCAGAATTTTCCACAGCTAGTTTTACCCCTTCGTTATAGAAAATTATAGTTTTAGGAAGAACCTCCACTTCTGTAAGAGTGTAGATAAACCCTTTCATAAGTATTCTTCCAAGTTCAGGATCTCCTTTTCCCATGTACATAGAATCTATTACAACAACTGTATTGTCTTCATCGTCAAACTCTTCTACTTCTTCTTTTATCTTGTTGATAACTATTCTGAAAACTTCACCAGTTTCAGCAATACTATAGTCATATCCCATTTCTTTTGACATTTTCTGAAGATTTTCAAGAGATATTTTATTATCAACTAATACTTCCACTTCTCCTTCTTCTATATCTTTCAAAGCATTCTTTGTCATTATTATAGGAATTGGGCAAGTTTGTCCTACTGCATTAACTTTTATCATGATACTACCTCCTGATATATTCATTTTAATTCTCTATATTCACCAACTCTTTTAGTTATTCCATCTTCATCTAACTTTTCTAGTATTAAAAGAATTGATTTTCGATTAATATGAAGTAAGTCTCTAGCCTCTGCTAAAGTTATTCTTCTGTTTTTTTCAAGGTATTCCTTTATCTTTTTTTCACTTTCCAGAAAAAAACCTTTTAACATAAAATTTCCCTCTGCTAATTCTACAAGAAAAGAATTATACAGCATATATGAATGAATTTCGGCAAAAAGAGTTTCATCTTTAAATATCTTTACTGTATCCTCTATTTTTTGTGGAGTAAATCCATTTTTCTTATAGTGAGAAAATATATCCTCTTTCATTTTTTTCTGTTCTTTATTTAATTTTACTTTAAAATCTTTTTTAGAAATATATTCTCCAGATACTTCAATGATATCTTTTTCTCTAAAATACTCTAGAGCTATATTATACACCTTTATTGAAAAATTTTCAAAAAATCTATTTTTTAATTCTGATCTTTTTATTCCAACAGACAGTGGATATTTTTCATGATACTGCTCTATATATTCTAGAATTTTATTTTTTAAATTTTCCAGCCTCTCTGTATTGACATAAATATTGTCAGATATTTTCTCTATATTTTGAGAGTTTTCCATTTCTTCCTCTGATATCTTTTCTCCTAAAAGAAGTGATATACTCTCTTTATCTGTAAAAATATTCTCGTTGTTCAATACAATGCTTTCTATTTTTTTATACTTATTTTTAGATGAAAGAATTTCCAGTCTCTCCAGATATTTCAAATCTTTTCTTTTGACTCTCTCTTTAGGAATATTTATTATCTCTATCCCCCCAATAGTCTCTACTGGGGAAAAGCTTCTCACTATCCCTATGTCTCCTACAGAAAAAGCTGATTCTTTTTCCAGCTCTATCTGGACATACTTTTTATCTCCAGAAAGTATTTCATCTTCAAGAAATATTTTTACTCTTCCTATGAGTTCTTCTGTCCCAATATTTATCCTTACCCTTTGGTTATTTTTAAAATTACTGCTTCTCTTCAAAAGGGTAAAAACACAGTCTAATCTGTTGGATATAATGAGAGAATTTTTTTTAGATATAATATTCCCTCTTTTTATCTCTTTAGAATCCATATTAATATTCAAGGCACATCTGTTTCCAGCTTCCAGAGTCTTCACTTTATTTCCATGGTTCTCTATTCCCTTTATCTTTATCTCTTTTTGTTGAGGATAAATCATAACAGTATCTCCAATAGAGATTTTGCTGTTCTTGGAAGTACCTGTTACTACTGTTCCAAAACCTTTTATGGAAAAAACTTTATCTATATCCAGTCGAAAATCTTTAACTTCATCTCTATTTTCTTCTATCTCTAGTATTTCTTTTTCCAGTATCTCTTTTAGTTTTTCAAAGCTTTGGACATCCTTTATAGAGATTTCAAGTATTTTACTATTTTCTAAATGTGAGTTTTTAAAAAGCTCTCTCACATCTTCTTTCAGCTGAGCTGCTCTCTCTTCATCTGCCAGATCTCTTTTAGTAAGAAGTATCAGTCCTTTTTTTACACCTAATATTTTTATAATATCAGCGTGTTCCAAAGTTTGAGGTTTAATTCCATCATCACAGGCTATGACAAAAAGTATCAAGTCTATCCCCGTAACCCCTGCTGCCATGTTTTTTATAAACTTCTCATGACCAGGAACATCTACTATTCCAACTTTTCTTCCATTGCTCAGGGTAAAAAATGTAAAACCTAAATCTATTGTCATCCCTCTTGCTTTCTCTTCTGGCAGAGTATCTGTATCTTTTCCAGTGAGACCTTTTACAACAGTTGTCTTTCCATGGTCAATATGACCTGCTGTGCCTATTATTATATTTCTCATAGAAATATCCTTTCAGCCGCTCCTGTTATCTCTTCAAAATCTTTTTCTCTTAATGTCTTTGCATCTAAAATAAAGTGATCATTCTTTATTCTTCCGATTACTGGAATATCATTTCCTCTGAATCTTTTCTCCAGCAAAACAGCATCTCCAGTAAAACAGATGGCATAGCTTTCCACTGTTTCTTCCGGCATTGATCCTCCACCTATTTTAGATTCTGTTTCAATTATACTGTTCTCTATATTTCTTTCTTTAAGTATAGCAGACAATTTTTCTGCTCTTTCTAATACTTTTCCTTTTTCCTCTGTTATCATATTTAAAATAGGAATCTCTTTTATAGCTTCTCTCTCATCTTTATAGTATTGAAAGATATTTTCCAGTATAGAAATAGTTATTTTATTCACACGAAAAGCTCTTAGATATTGGTTCTTCTTCAATCTTTCTATCAATGGTTTCTTTCCTAGAATTATCCCGCATTGAGGTCCCCCTAGAAGTTTGTCTCCACTTACAGTGACTATGTCAATTCCTGATTTAATGCTCTCCTGTATAGTTGGCTCTTTGGGAAGTCCATATTTTGAAAAGTCCACTAAGACTCCACTTCCGAGATCCTCCATTGTAAGTATCTCATATTTTTTCCCAAGTTCAGCTATATCTTTTTTATCTGCTTCCTCTGTAAATCCTATTATCTTAAAATTAGAAGTATGTACTTTCAACAAAACGGCAGTTTCTTCATCTATATTATCTTCATAATCAAAAACATGAGTTTTATTTGTTGTCCCTACCTCTTTCAATGTTGTTCCAGCCAGTTTCATTATTTCAGGTATTCTGAAAGAACCACCTATTTCTACCAACTCTCCTCTTGATACAATAGTATTTTTTCCATTGGCAAATTCATTGAGGCACAAAATAACAGCAGCAGCATTATTATTTACTATTAATGCTCCCTCTGCTCCAGTTATGTCACATATCAGGTTTTCTATATGAGAATATCTGCTTCCTCTGCTCCCAGTTTCCAGATCATATTCCAAATTACTGTAATTTAAAAGTATTTCTCCCAAATCTTCAGTTATTTTTTCATTTAAAATAGAACGCCCTAAGTTAGTATGAATTATAGTTCCAGTTCCATTTATAACCCTTCTTAAATTAGGTCTGCTCTTAATTCCTGATATCTCTTTTATCTTTGAAATTACCTCGTCCTCTGTAAAATCAGTTATCTCTCTGTTTTTTATCTTATTTCTAAAAAACTCTATTCCATCTTTTACAGCTTGGTAGTAATTATGATAACTCATTTTTTTACTTATCTCTTCCAGTTTTTCACTTTTCATAAGAATATCTACTTTAGGAAGTTTTTGAAACAGATTCTTTTCCATAATCCTTACCTCACAATAATAAATTTGTCCTTCTTATCAGCAACGCTTCCAACTATATGTGCTTTTATATTTTTAGATTCAAATTCTTCCATCATTTCTTTTACACACTCTTTTTTTACAGAAAACAATAGTCCTCCTGAAGTTTGAGGGTCAAGAAGTATTTCCTGCATCCATAGAGGAATATTTTGAAAATCTACATATTCCTGTACATAATTTCTATTTTTCTGACCACCACTTGTTATAAGGAAATCCTGTGCATAACCTTTTGCTTCCTTTATATATGGGATAAACTCCGATTCAAAAATCAATGTTTTTTCAGAGTTTTCAGCCATTTCAAAAGAATGACCTAAGAACCCAAAGCCAGTTATATCAGTACAGGCAGTAACAGGATATTTCACTATTATCTCCCCTGCATATTTATTTAAAGCAGTCATATTTTCTATTGATTCTTTTAAGGCTCTCTCACTGGCAAGGCCTACTTTTGAAGCTGTTGTCACTATTCCTGTCCCAAGAGATTTTGTACATATAAGAATATCTCCTGTTTCACATCCATGATTTTTTAATATTTTATCTGGATGAGCAATCCCAGTAACTGACAGCCCGTATTTTATTTCAGGGTCGTGTATAGAGTGTCCACCACTTAGGACAGCTCCTGCTTCTGCAACTTTTTCAGCTCCACCTCTCAATATTTCTCCAAGGATATTTATATCCATTTTTTCAGGGAAACATACTATATTCATTGCTGTCTTGGGAATCCCTCCCATGGCATATACGTCACTCAATGAATTAGCTGCTGCTATTTGTCCGAAGACATAAGGATCATCTACCATAGGGGTAAAAAAATCCAAAGTCTGTATCATAGCTATCTCGTCAGTAAGCTTGTATACTGCTGCATCGTCTGATTTGTCAAACCCTACTATTAAATTTTTATCTTCCACACTTGGAAGTTTTGAAAGTACATCACTCAAGACCTCTGGTCCTATTTTGCTGGCTCAACCACCTATAGAACATCTATCTAATTGCAGTTTTTTCATTTTTTCACCTCCCGCATTTTATATGAAATTAAAATATTTTATTTATATTTGTTAAAAAAAATTACTGTATTTACTAAAATATCCTAATCTACAATTCTCAAAATATTTCATTTATATTTACTAAAATATCTTAATCTATATTTACTAAAGCATTTTTACTATATTTACCAGAATCTTTACTAAAAATTCTCTTTTATGTTTATCCTCTTCATTATATATGATATCAGCCATCTCTTTGATATCCTCTTTTATCTCCTCTTTTGTTGCTGGGTCATATGCGTCGCTTATTTCCCCTCTAAAGTCCTGCATGAAGTAATCAAAAATGTTCCCTGCTACTAATCTTCTTTCAGAAGACCTTCTAAAACTTTCATAAGCTTCAAGTATCCACTCAAGCCTCTCGCTCATTTTCTCCTCCTTTATCATGGCTCCTGTCAGATTATCTGATTCAGAAACAATTATCCTCTCTTTATTTAATTCTTTTAAAATAGTTATTAAAATAATGGTTCCTGCTATTATTACATCTGCCCTCTTAGGTTCAAGTCCAATTATCTCTTTTCTTTCTTCCAGATTTTTTGAAACAAAAAATTTTAAATTTTCTTCTAATTCCTTTACAGATATTTCAGACATGTGCACTTCTCTGCTGTCGTATATTTCCATTTTCTTTTTTACTGATATCTGTGTAGTGGCTGTCCCTGCCACTCCCACTGCTCTGAATTCTTCATCTTTAATCTCTTTTATCTTTTTAATATTTTCTTTTACCCATTCTATACATTTCTCTATATTTTCATCAGAATAATCTTCTTGTGAGAAAAATTTTTCTGTAGCTCTCACTGCACCGATATCTATACTTTTTATAAAATCAATTTTATCATTTTCTCCAAGGGTGAACTCAGTACTTCCACCACCTATATCTATAACTAATATCCTCTCATCAAATACCAATGAGTTTCCAAGAAAATTTAATCCTGCTTCCTCTTCTCCTGAAATACATTTTATCTCAATTCCCAAATCTCTTACTTTTTTTAGGAATATATCTTTATTTTCTGCATCTCTTGTTGCTGAGGTAGCAAAAGCTTTCAATTCTTTCACCTCATATTTATCTGCTGTTTCCTTATATCTTTTCAAGCACTGAATAGTTCTTTCGATTGCTTCCTCTTTGAGATAGTGGTTGTGATTCACCCCTTCTCCAAGTTTTACAATTTCCACTTCTTTTACTAATTCATTTAAAATATTTATCCCTTTTTCATTTTTTAAAACTTCAGCTATGAATAATCTGCATGAATTTGTACCTATATCAATTATTCCCTTCGTATACCTGCCATTTTTATCTGTCATTTTCCTGCCTCTCATTTTATAAGATTTTAAAGATATTACCTAATTCTTCCTATTATAGATTATACTCAAATTTTTCTTTTTATTCAACAGCTAGATAAAATTTCTAAAATTTGACATAAAAAAAATAATCTGTTATTTTAGAGCTAGATAGTGATATAATATACTAAACTAAAATCAAAAAAGAAAAAGAGGTGAATAAAGTGAAAACTTTAAAAACTTTTCTATTAATGGCTGTTATGACATTTATCCTTATGCTCATAGGAAATGCAGTGGCTGGAAGAGAAGGACTCATTTTTGCTTTAATAATGGCAGGAGTAATGAATTTTATCTCATACTGGTTCAGTGACAAAATAGTTTTATCTATGTATGGTGCTCAGCCTGTAGATGAAAATAGCCGTTTATATCAATTAGTAAAAAAACTGGCTATAGAAGCTGACATACCTATGCCTAAAGTATATATATTAAATGAAGCTCAACCTAATGCTTTCGCTACTGGAAGAAATCCGAGTCATGCTGCTGTTGCAGTAACAAGAGGACTTATGGACATAGTTGATGAAGATGAGCTTTCTGGAGTCATTGGACATGAGTTAGGTCATGTACATAATAGAGATATATTAATAGGAACTGTTGCTGCTACCATGGCAGGAGCTATCACTTTCCTTGCTAATATGGCAAAATGGGCTGCTATCTTTGGTGGAAGAGGAAGAAGAAATGATGACAGAGATGGTGGAAGTCCATTAGCAATGATTGCAGTAGCTATTTTTGCACCTATTGCTGCCATGCTTGTACAAATGGCTATCTCTAGAACAAGAGAATATAAAGCTGATGAATTTGGAGCAAAAGTCAGCGGAAATCCTCTATATCTTGCCAGAGCATTGAGAAAACTTGATGACTACAGCAGAAGAATTCCTATGAGAAATGCTGCTCCATCTACAGAAAATATGTTTATAGTAAGTCCTCTTACAGGAAGCAAAATGGCTTCTCTTTTCAGTACACACCCTGCTACTGAAGACAGAATAAGAAGACTTCAAGAAATGGTTTATTAATACTAAATAAAAAATACAATTAAAAATATTTCAGGAGGAAAAATGAAAAAAATCTTAGCTATACTTGCAGTTTTTTCTTTAACTGCTTCTGTTACACTATCAAAAGAGATAATTCCAGAATACTATATAATGGAAAAACTTCTTATTCCAATCAGTGCTTCTCCAGTTTTCTCATACATTGGAGAAAAGAAGATTGATGACTTTAAAGAAATAAAAGCTATTCAAGTAGATAATAAAGTTTTACAAAACCTTGTTACACATGAAAATCCATTCTATATGAATGATTCTGATGGGAAAACTGTTGCTGTAAGAGTAGGAGACTATATCGTATCTCCAATGACACTTTCTACAGTTTATTCAATAAGAAAAAATGATTTTGAATTAAACTACAGAGATCTGAATGCACCTGATGTTTCTCTTGTAACAGCTGATGTTACTACTATTGGAGAAAAAATAAGAACTGATGAAATAGATGAAGTAAATAATAAAATAGAAGCATCTGAAGAATAATACATAAGATTTTAAAAGGAAAAGAGGGGAATAGTATTTATGAATATAAAGAGAAAATTAATTTACTTTTTTAAAGAAGTAGCCAGTCAGGGTAAGATATCCAATATAATTTCGGGTATTCAGAGAGCATTAGAAAACTACAAAAGAGCTAACTCTGCCCTCTGGGTTACATCTCTTTGTTTTTATACTCTTCTTTCTCTTGTTCCTGTATTTGCAATCCTATTCAGTTTGGGAAGCTGGCTTGGAGTGGCAGAAAGCATTATCATTCATCTGAGTAAATATTCTCCTTTGAATGAAGAGATGATCACCTTCCTTGTACAATTTTCTGAGAATCTTTTAGAAAATGCAAGAAGCGGAGTTCTGGCTGGAATAGGATTTTTATCATTGGGATGGACTTTAATTACTATGTTTTCCATTGTTGAGAAATCATTTAATGATATCTGGCAGGTGGAAAAATCAAGAATGATACTGAGGAAAATAACTGATTATATAGCTTTCTTTCTTTTATTCCCATTGCTTATCCTTACAATAAATGGTGGTATGGTTATAATAGGGAAAAAGTTAGAGGGGATTTATGATATTTCACCATATCTTTTACAAGTAATTCCTTCTCTCAGTATATTCCTGTTTTTTACAGCTTTGTACATGCTCATACCAAATACAAAGGTAAAATTGATACCTGCTTTTTTCTCAGCAGTTTTTACATCTGTACTTTTTTCAGGGCTTCAATATTTTTTCATACACCTTCAAGTTATGATTATTACATACAATAAGATATATGGAAGTTTCTCTGTTATTTTCATCTTCTTCTTATGGTTGAAGATAATGTGGTTCTTTATTATTCTTGGAGCTCATTTGTCGTACTTTTTACAGAATAAAGATTTAAAATCTCATTCTAACGATGTAAATAGTATAAGCTTCAAATCTAAAGAATATGCTGGAATGATAGTAATAAGAGAACTTATCAGAAGATATTCAAATAATCTTTCTCCAGTTACAGTGAAAGAACTTGCTGAAAAAAATGATATCCCTTATGATCTCATTCTATATGTTCTCACTGTATTTGAAAAAAATGGGCTGGCAGCAAAGGTTATCAATGTAAAAAATGAAGATGAGGCAAGTTTTACCATCCTTCAAAATATAGATCAGATAAATTTTAAGAAGGTATTTAATGTTTTGGAAAGTTCTGGAGAAGACATCAGATTACAGGTCAATGATGATAACAGGGCATTTTACAAGATAATAAAAAATAAGGACTTTGATTTTTTGATTAAAGATCTTTTAGAAAATAGTAAATAATTTAAAGGGGTTGTACAAAATACTAATTTGCAACAACCCCTTTTCATATTCATAAATCAATCACATTTCTTACGGGAACACTCTTTAATTCTATATTGACTTTTTCAGATAAAATTGTTATAATTAAGTTACTTAAAAGAATAGAAAAAACATCATGAAGTAGGCTTTCACAATCGTGGAAGCCTTTTTCATACTTATAAGTTAGTGATGTTTCTTATAAGTAGTAGATTCTATTCTTTTAAGGAGGTTTAGTATGTTTAAGCTAGAGTTTCACTTTAATAACAACAATATTGAAGGGGGTACTTTGATAATTATCCTTTTAATCATTGCTGTTATAGTGATTTATCTTTTAGTTTACTAAACTAAGCCTCAACCCTTCGGGGTTAACTCTATTAAAACTTATATCCCATTCCTGCTCCTACTATCCATTCACCTTTATTTTTATTCTTTCCTGAGTTGTTGTGCGAGTCTCTCTCTACTGAGTAACTTCCCTTTACATCAAACAATACTCCACTTTCAAGTTCAAGAGCATATTTTGCATTCAATCCTATACTATGTTCATTTTTATGAGCCACTAAGATATCAAAGTCGCTTCCACCTTTGAATCTTCCTGTGATATATTCTTCCTCTGCTCCATCAAATATTTTAGTATAGCTTACACCAGCAGTTAAAGTACTCTTTCCTTTGTCATGAGGTATTACTTTTTTCAAATCTACTCCCACTTTTCCCACAGTGTAGTCAAATGATTTAGAATCTGTCTCAATAGCAAGAGCTTTGCTTCCTTCATTAGCTCCATCTTGGTCTATGTATGTGTATGATAAAGTTGCATAAGGCTCTAGGTATAAGTTTTCTCCTACTTGATGTGAATATCTTCCATTTAAGTAAATATCATAAGTCATATCTGAGTATTTATCACTGTAGCTGTGTCCTCCAAGAGTACTTCTGTCAGTATCGTATTCTGAGTACTGTATTCCTACTCCTGCTTTTAATGTTAGGTTTCCTTTGTAGTTTTCAGCAAATGCTCCAAGATATCCACTGCTTCCTTTTACCTTAGACATAGATAATTTTGCTTCACTCTTATTTCCTCCAAGAGTTAATCCAAGAGAAATATTTTCAGAGTAGCCATATTTAGCCAGCATATATGCTCCAGTCAATTTCATATCTGCATTTGTTGTAGATGAACCAGTATCAAATTCATAATAGTTTTTACCATAGTATGTATCTTTAGTTCCTCCATCAGCATGAGTAAGTCCACCCATTATCAACCAGTTATTCAAGTTTGGTCTAAACTCGTTTTCTGTCACTATATCTCTGAACATTCCTACTGATCTTCTTGATAACTCTGAACTATATGAGTAAG
>ENA-OOZR01000848-OOZR01000848.1-human-gut-metagenome-genome-assembly--contig:-NODE-848-length-21431-cov-2.228153_pt1 | contig 21431 bp, 17 predicted proteins | sample MGYA00241045_ERZ501406 | MGnify/ENA primary metagenome ERZ501406 (study PRJEB25962, sample SAMEA2042920) | human gut metagenome | biome: human gut; feature: human-associated habitat; material: faeces...
AGTATAGAACTTAGAGTTAACTATAAGTCAATAAAAACTTAATGTTATTAATTTAAAATATCACTAAATAAAAAAAGAGGTCTCTTTCAAACCTCCTATCCAATCATAAAACTATTTTTAATAAACAAATCTATAACCCAACTATAAAATATATTACTCGACTGCACATATACATTTATTTTTATTAGTATTTTTAGCTTTATATAAGGCTTGATCCGCCTGCTCTAAAACTGCTTGCCAACTTTCTTCTCCATTTAAAACACCTATTGCCCCACCAATACTTACAGTTAAATATTCACGACTTGAAGTATTTGGCATTAATAAATGCAGACGTTCAACAGTATGACAAAGTTCTGTACCAATTCTTTGCATTTCTTCTAAATCTGTATTTTTTAATAAATAAACAAATTCTTCTCCACCATAACGAATCAAAAACCCTTCACTCAAACATAAATTTAAAGCATTAGAAACTCTCTTTAGACATTCATCACCTTTAATGTGCCCAAAAGTATCATTATAAGATTTAAAATCATCGATATCAATTATAAAAACACCTGTTTTAAGCTGACTATCGCGACTCTCTAAATAAATATTATTTAAACAATTAGCTAAATAACGTCGATTTTGAAGCCCCGTTAAAGAATCATGATGGGCAATAAAATCTAATTCCGCACTTTTTTCTTCAATCATCCTATTTTTTTCTAGAATAATACTCTGATTTAAAAAAGTTTGTCGCATTGATTGATAATGATAATATCCAACAAATAGAGCCATAATCGTTAACCAGGTACTATTAACATAAATACTATAATGACTCCCCAATGGTTCACCATGTTTCACTAATTCAATTCCAGTAATCAAAATAATATCAGAGAACAAATACAGAGGAACAAATAATTTTGGCGGTAAATAAACAAGAATAGCAATACTCAACATTGTAATAATATGCACACTAATGTTATTAGAAACACGATTATCATATATCGTTACTGCTAGCGACCACATGATTAAAAAAACAATATAGTAATTTTGAACTTTCAACAATAAACCCTTTTTAACATTCTTTTTATGCAATAAAATCAACCCTAAGACACAGATGATAAACATGAGTGTGTATAAAAGCATATAAATCTTACTTGACTTGGTATAATAGGTAAAATCCGTATAAACACTTACATAGACCATATTATAGATTTGAAATAACATAATAAAAAATATCGGGATCCTAAAATACTTCTTAATATCATCTTCGAGAACATCAATAAATTCAAGTTCTTGCTGTTTAGTTAGCTTTATCTTTTCAGTTAATGACAACAACTTCATAATTTGTCCTTTCTAAATATCTATTTATAATTCTTATTGACGATGTAAGAACAAAATTGGAAATGGATTCCCTTGTTCATCTAATTCACTTCGCCGATAAATAGTAAACCCCATATATTCATAAAAAGCTAGAGCTTGAGGATTTTGCTCATTTACACAGACTTCAGTGATCTCATAATCATTTATTCCTATCTCTAATAAATTCCTACCAATACCTTGTCCTCGACGTTGTGCTGTAATAAATAACATCTCTAATTTATCCTCAGCAATCCCCATAAAAGCCAATGTTTCTTTATTATCAACAGCAACTACTAAAATTGGAATTTCTTCAATTGCTTGAAAAACATACTTTTTTATTTCTCGAATATTAGTTTCACTAAAAAAATCATGAGTTGCTCTAATCGAACTTTCCCAAACCGTAACAAGTGAACTAATTAACTGTTCGTCTCGTTCAAATACTCTTTTTATTTCCATTAGCTCCTCCTTTATTACTCAAAGAAATCCTTTAAATAAATATACTGCATTATAAATTTTTTAAACACCCATAGCAACTACACGTTTAATATATTTTTTCAATTCCAACATTTGTTAAAATGATTTATCATTATTTCTTTCAATATATAAATAGTTATTATTTACTTTATTTTACTATAATCACGTAAAAAAGATAGTTATTTAATTAATAACTATCTTTTTTTCATTAAGTTATCATTTGTATTTTTTGATTTACCTCTTATTAATATAAGTGCAATAATATTTGCAGTCAACATCGTAATTACATATATTGTAAGAATTGTAAACATTGACGGTACTACATCCAATAATGCTGACCAATCTTCATGCTTTACCCAATTACTTACTAATTGATACCCTGCTAAAAGAGTAAGCACGGTAAAAACAAGTCCTAAAATCGAAAACCAATAAGCCCTCAGCTTCTCTTGACTTTTAAATATAGACAGACAGCTCATCAAAGTACAGATAATACTCAAGCTTCCAAAGATAATCCACATACTACATTATTCTCCTAGATATAAAATTTAAGATTATTTTAAATAAGCTCTTGATCAATAAACTCTATATAATTTTTCTTAACAACTTCATCTGGATGATCAAGGTACCACTGATATGATTCCTCTAATCCTTCGAAAAGACTTTTTTGACTTGGCAACAGCTGATTTTGCTTAGTTACATCAAGAACATAATTATAGTTATGAAAACTAAAATAATCACGTTGATTATCATGCTTAGTTACATATACTTTATTTAGCGGTACTCCTACAACTTGATAACATAACTCAACAAATTTATTTATATCAACAATTTCGCTATTTCCAACATTCATGATATGATCATGAGGGTGCTTTTTAATAATGGTTTCCATTAACTTGCATAGATCTTCAACATGAAAAAACTGTAATAACATTTTACCATCATTAGGTAGATAGAAAGAACGTTTCTTTAATGCACATTCAAACACAAAAGGTTCGCGATAAACATTTTGCATTGGTCCATATAAATATGGTGGCCTTAAAATATATGCTTGAGGAATATGACTTAGTAAATAGTTTTCAGCTTCAATTTTATTACTTCCATAATCTCCCCAGATAGAATTTCTTCCAACCTTCTGCTCCTCTTTGAACGGTTGTGATAAACTTTCCGGATAAACAGCACTGGAACTAATCAAAATATAATCTTTGACCCCATTTAGACCTTCTAACAAATCTTTGACATCTTGTTTAGTATAAGCAGCAACATCAAAAACCACATCAAAATCATATCCCTTTAACAAATTTCCTAAATGATGTCGATCACCTTTAATTAATTTTACTCCTTCAATCTGTTTTCGATTTCCACGATTCAAAACATAAACATCATAATCATGATTTTTAAAATAAGTTGCAACAAATTTACTTACAAAAACTGTTCCTCCAGTTACCAAAATCTTTTTTGTCATATTCTCTCCTTACTTTATAATGATTTAGCACATGCAATTAAATAATGACGAGCATTAGCAGATGTCACTTGTTTAGCCCGCATCAATAAGGCTTGTTTTTTCAGTTCTATAATTTGTAATGAATTATCTTGCACCATCAATAACTCAATTAATTGCAATGCCATTTGATAATCTTCTTGTGCCATATAATTTTTAATAGCTAATATTAGTTTATCATTATCACCAATTAAAGCAAGTATCGCCTGATTATAAGCCTCAGTTGGATGTGGCAATAACTTCACAGGATCCCCATCAAACCATCCTACATAACCATTATAAATACTTTTCACTGACCATTCTACAGTACCATAATACTCACCTAAATATTCTTTATCCTGATATATTGGTGCTAATTTAACATTTTTAACAGTTTCTTCCAAAGACATTCCCTGATTCATACAATCTAATGTTTTAAATAAAATATCCTCGATGGCATCCCTAAAAGTTCCCACTATTGCTTTAATCTCATTTTGCCATAAAACTCGTGTATGTCCTGGTAATAATGCAACAGCTGGATAATTTAAAATCTCATTTAAAGTATCAATCCATGTTGCAACATCGCGATACATGGTTCCTCTTATTGCATAAAGATTAGGCCAGCATCCATAATAATTATCTCCACAACACATTATCTGATCATCTTCTAACCAAACATAGATTTCATCATCTGCTTCACCTACAGCACTAACCATCTTTAATTTAATTCCGTCAATTACTCGTTCAACCACTTTTTGCTCATAATATGTCGTCGGTTTTATAAAATCATATTTTCCTTCTTTAATTTCTTTTCCTTCACGGATTCCAATGCCTTGACTAATCGCTTCCTGATCTGTTAATCCATAACCATGCTGATAAATCCCTCGTTGATTTAGTAGTTTACTAATTCTATCGTAGTATTTTAAAATTGGTTTTCGAGGTTTAAATGCTATTACTTCTACAACTGTATCCCGAAAAGCACCTGCTCCTCCTAAATGATCAGGATGTCCATGAGTATAAATAATTGTTTTAACCGGTTTATCACTAATTTTCGCTAGTTCATCTTTCATCACTTTTGCACGATAATCAGAATCAAGAGTATCAATTAATATAATTGAAGTTTCCCCAATAATCGCAATTGCATTACTATGTCCATAGCCCAAAAAATGATATACCCGTTCATTAACTTTAGTAATTTTCTTTTGATAGTTTGTTTTCGTAAAATTAATTAACTTTTCTTCACCTAACATTGCTTATTCCTCCTTATATATCATTATATTGATTATCTAGTCTTTTAATAGTAGGCACCTTTAGGTAACTGTCAAAACCGTAGTCATTTGGACTACGGTTTTATTTAATCATCTAAAATAAATGACTTTACTTGATTCTTTTTTAGTTTATTATTAGTCTTAACTATCTCTTCTTTTAAATCAACAAAATCTTTAAGATCATGATTTAAAGAAATTAAAACCTCTTTATTATTAGTATTAAAAGTTCGATAAATTAATTTATTTGAAGATTCTGCCTTTTTTAAAACACTTAGTGTAGTAAGTTCATTATTTTCATGAAGCAGAGAGAAAGTATATGGAGTGTTAAAATCAACCTCATTTAACTTCATCGCATTGTACGGCATTTTATTATAACTAATTAATGGCGTTAAATAATCTTTAGCTAAACGTGATAATTTAGCGTGATCATTTTCAATAACAAGCGCAAATCTAAACTCTAATGGTTTTAATAATTGTGAATCTGGTGTAGGCATCTTAATTCCTGATGGTCGTCCCGGACGCCGAACTAATTCTTCTTTACCTAAATAGCCAACTGATCGAAATAACGTAATTGCCAGGGTATTATAATTATCCCCAATTACTTCATATTCTCTAACTGAATTAGTGAGTAAAGCTAATGGACAACCCTTGATTGCAACGTAACTAAGCATTGGATAAATACTATCTGGCCGCTCGCTCCAATTATCTTCTTGCCATGATTCTATCGCCATATCTTTTACTGGGCGTTCAATTATCCCAAACTGATTATCACTAACTGAGGCCTGAGCCCAAATATCAGTTGGAAGAAGTACTCTAAGTCGATGATCTTTAGCTGTATTATCAATATTAGTTGTAATGTCAAGATTTCGTTCCCCTTGTTTTAATTCTATTTGAAATTCAATTTTTAAACTTGTATCACATTTCTTTTGTTTACGACTTGTTAAATCTTTTGGTACTTTCATTTCGACAATTATATGAGCTGTAGTAGAATACCTGGATCTATTGATTTGATAATCTGCCTTAGCATCTTTAGAAGTTATGATATAATCTTCCAATAATGGTGAATAATCATAACCATCACCCTCATCACTACCATCTTCAATCAATAAAACGGAATCATAAGTATGATCATTAACTAAATCATATATTTTTAAAGTTCCATTACTATTAATTTTAATCTGATAGTATTCATTTTCCAGAAAGTCCACTTTATCTAATAAAATTTCTTTTGGCTCTACTGCTTCTTGAATTAAATAAGCCTGATACCCCATCGCAGGAAAATTATCTTTAAATTCAATTGTATATTTTATAAATGGATCATAATTCCCATAATGAACAATCTGACGATCAATTAACCCAGCATCAATGATTTCTTTATTAATAACTTGATAATCTATTTCATGCCCCTCACTAGTAACAATTTTAAAACTTTTCATTCTCGTGATAACTTCACTGCGAACCACTCGATTTCTTGGATAAGGGAGTAAATTAAAGACCGTTAGTTTATCAAGTGCAATATCTTTAGGCATTGCATCAGTAATCTTTCGTTTATAAAAGTCAATCATTCGCTCTACTTTCTCATTAGCAATCGTAAAACGGCTGCTTATTTCTTGATGTACTTTATCACTACAACAACATCCAATTGAATCATGGGCATGATTTTTCATTATCTCTTTCCATATCGATTCCATCATCCCATCAAAATACTCAAACCCTAATTTAAAAGCAATGGAAGCCAATGGCTCTAGCAGATTGGTAATTTTATTTTCAATTACGGTATTCATTGTTTTGATATCTGCCCGTGATGAAAAAATCGAACGATGTACACGCATATATTTACCATCCAGCAGTTCACCATGAAGGATATCATAGTTATCTTTTTTCTCTAATTCTTTAAATATCTGATCATAGTTACTTAAAAAGAAGTTTTTATCTGGATAAAGTCTTTTTAACTGCTCAATGACATCAAATATATTTTTTTGTAATGGCATTTGGTCGTGACCATTAGGAATTAATATATGTTCACTAGTTGCTCCTTTTTGTAACACTGGCATATATTTATCACAACGTTTTTTTAATTCATCAAGATCTGTGGGTAAATATTTTCCAATTGCATAACCAAGTGGTAATAGTTGAGTTAAGACTTTTGAACCATCGTCACTAGTCCAATAAAACTCTGTCTTATTTGAACCCATTCGCTCACTCGTTCCCCGCCAGAATATGCTTCTTGTAATTCCAAAACCGTTTAAAATCATTGGCATTTGGCCTGACTGACCAAATGAATCTGGTAAATAACCAATATTCATAGGTTCTCCAAAAGTCTGACTATCTTTATGACCGTATAATAAATTACGAACAATCGACTCTCCACCTACAACCATCTCATCAGTTTGAGTGTACCAAGGCCCAATAATTAATTTACCTTTTTTCACTAAATTAACTAGTCGTGATAAATTTTTTGGTTTTAATGCTAGATAATCCTCAAGTACAGCTGTTTGTCCATCGAGAACATAATAAGGATAATCCTCATTATTTTCTAACATTTCTAATATTTCTTCCATATTGTTTAGTAATAATAACTTTGATTCTTCGGCTGAAAAATACCACTCACGATCCCAATGCATATGGGGGACAATGTGTACTTGATTTGCCATGCTATTCCTCCTATTTTGCCTTAGCTAATTTCTGTTTTCGAGTAATTACAAGTAGCACCGCTGAAATAATCGCTCCAATTACTGCCGCTCCAAACCAGACGATCATCGCTAATGGAATATTATCAGCAGTTAATACGAAAATAGAGAATATTCCTGCCCCAGGTACATCAAGACCAATATTAAACATCGCTACAATCGCTCCACAAACTGCAGAACCAGTACATAGGGATATAATTACACGAATTGGATCTGCCATCATAAACGGAATTGCCCCTTCTGTGATTCCTGCTAAACCTAATAGCCAGGTTGAATTTCCTACTTCACGTTCTTCTGGTGTAAATAAATCTTTTCTAAACTTTGTCGCAAATGTCACCCCAAATGCACTAACCATTTTAATTGAAGCAAAAGCACAATATGGCATTAAAACTCCTTCCGCCATTGCAGCAACACAGAAAGCATATGCAGCTTTATTTACTGGTCCACCTAAATCAAAAGAAACCATGATTCCTAAAACAGCCCCTAGTAAAGCAGCATTTGTTCCTGCCATTGATCCTAAAAAGTCAACTAATGCTGTATTGATCATTGCAACTGGTTTACCTAATACGACTAACAATAAGACTCCAACAATCAAACAAGACAATACAGGATAAATTACAAAACTCACAAAACCGGCAAATGTTCCTTTAGCTGGAATCCATTTCTTTAAATAGCGTATTGAATACCCAGCAATGATCCCACCAAGCATCCCGAGTAAGAATCCACCGCCAACGGTATTAGCACAAAATCCAGCCGCAAACCCTGAAGCTAAAGCTGGTTTATCCCCGATTGAATAAGCCATATAAGCTGATAATACCGGTACCATCAAGGTTCCTAACAATCCACTTCCCATTGATTTGATCAAATAAAGCCAACTTCCTTCGGTATTCATCAAATCTGTAAAACCAAAGGTTCTTGCAAAGATTACACAAATTGCTGCAATCATTCCGCCAGCCACGATCAATGGAATAACATGACTAATTCCTGTCATAACCGCTTCTTTAACTGTTTCTAAAAATCCGGCTTCTTGATGTCGTGAATGTTCTACATACTCACCACGAGCAGTTTGTTCTGCTTTAACTAACGCTGTTTCGATAATCTTTTTAGCATCCTTTAATGGTGCAGATACTTTTGTTTTAATCGTTGGTAAATGACTAAAACGTTCCTCCTCTTTAACCGCTACATCGACAGCAAAAATAGCTGCACTTGCATTTTTTAACATCTCATTAGTATGACGATCTTCAATTCCATTAGCCCCCTGCTTTTCTACATATACATTTACTCCCAACTCTTGCCCAGCTTTTGTTAATGCTTCTGCTGCCATGTAAGTATGGGCAATACCAGCGGCACACGCAGTAACCGCAACGATTGAGCGATCAAAGGATTTTATTTCATCACTATTAACCCCATTATCCAGATTTTGATAAAATTCTTTTACTGTTTTAGAAGCATATAATTTTTCTGTATATGTATGATTAGCCATCTTCGTCATCATTTCTGCCAATAATTGCATTTGAACCGAATTCCTATCATTTTGGGGAATTGCAAGTAAAAAAACATATTGTACTTTGTTACCTTCAACAACACTTTCCCAATCCTTCACAGGTTTCTTTAAAGTTACAACCGCAAAAGCTGCTTCTCTAACTACTCCATCTTTTCCATGAGGAATGGCCAAACCATTATCAATCCCTGTTGGTGTTAAGCTTTCACGTTCTAATACTGCTTGATAAAAATCTTCCTCATTACTAATTTTTCCTGCCTGATATAATTTAGAAACTAAGAATTTAATTATTTCATCTTTTGATGACAAATCACTATTTAAAGTAATAAGCTGCTCACTTGTTAATTTAGATAATTCCATTTCTTCTGCCCTCTTCTTTTAATTTTATTAATCACCGACATGTCTTTCCCTGATTACAAAAATATCATAGCATATTATTTTGTAACCCTTTTCAATTTGGAAAATCATACACTTATTTTTAAATAAAAAATGGATGTACCGTGTATTTATACACAGTACATCCTCCAAAATACCTCTGTCAACTCTCGAAGCAGCATCATCATCCCTGTTCGATCTGCAACATTATAGCCATTCAATTTTTGTTCATCACCCCAATAATATAATGGAATATGTGCTAAACCAGCCAATCGATTTTCATTAAAATGGGTAACCGAAATAACAAAAATTCCATTCTGTTTTGCTTCTTCTACCCAATTATTCAAACGACCATTCTCACCACTTGCACTAATTACAAACAAAATATCTTTTTCTTCACAATGCTTGATTCGATATTCAATTTCACGATAAGTTTGATAATATTCAGCTCGATAATCATAACATCGCAAATTATCGACCATCATTTCACAAAAATATAATGACTCACCGACACCAATAAAGTGACATGTTCGGGCATTCTTGATCTTAGCGGCAACTTCTTCTAACGTTTTATAATTAATTAGTTCCATTGATTTATACAAATTCTTTGATAATAATTTTTGAATATCTAAATTTTCTGATACTTCGTTATTAACTAAAAATTTCATCTCTGCAAAGCCTTTATACCCTAACTTTTTACAAAGACGCATGATTGAGTTGGGAACAAGATAAAGATCTTCGGCTACCTTTTGAATTGATAAATGTTCCAAATTTGCTTTATTTTTACGAATATAATCAACAATTAGATCATCTGTATCGTTTAGTGTAAACTCTTGTTGTAAGACCCGTTCTTCAAATTTCATTATATTATCCTCCATGACAAGATAAATATCAACTCTCTCAATATAACTTATATTCTAACATTATTTTTTGATTTCGGTGCATAATCTTTCAATTCTGGAATTGCTCCCGCAGCAACTGCCCATAAATACAAACTGGCAATTGTTGCATATGGTCCATAGCGACGTTTATATTTAGTGAATAGTTGAGGTGTAATTCGCCGATGATGATAGACCATGCGCATTCCCCGTAAAATTGCTAAATCGCTATAACTAATTATATCTTTACGTTGTAATGAAAATGTTAAAATCATCTCTGCTGTCCATCTCCCGATTCCAGGTAACTCACAAAGCTGTTCTATAACCTCTTCATTTGATAGATCAGCTAATCGCTCCAAATCCAATTGATCACTAATGATCCGTCTCGTTATTTCTTTGATATAATGTGCTTTTTTCATCGTAATGCCACATTTTTGTAATTCCTCAGCTGAAAGTGATTTAAAATTTGCTGGGGTAATCGGACTAAAAGAATTGTTGATTCTCTGCCAAATTGTTTGATGGGCTTTAGTAGAAATTTGTTGACCAACAATCGAATTAACTAAAGCTGCAAATAAATCAGGTATTACCGCACGTTTAATTATACCAATCTGCTCGATTACTTGTTTTAAAACAGGATCCCTACTTTTCAAATATTCAATTTCAATATCGCTATATTCAAAATATTCCATTATATACTCCAACCTATAATCTTATCGCATAGTTACAATACCATCATTTTAAAACAATCAAATAACTTTTTTGACTATATTGATTAGCTTTATTAATTTCAAGTATACTTGAAGTACTAAACTTTGTAAATAAATGAAATATTATATAAATCAAGCATGTTTCCTTATGTAATCAAATAGTTTATATTACTGCTTTTATCCTTATGATTATAAATTGTTAGTTCATAATTATCTAATAAAGCACAACGATAAAAATACTCTAGTAAGTTTTTACTAGAGTATTTCATTTATACTTTAAATAACTCAATAATGTCATTAGTAGACATTGTTGTTATACTACCTTCATTATTTTCCACAAAACTATCAGCTAAGTTTTTCTTTTTATTTTGCAGTTCTAAGATCTTTTCTTCAACACTATCCTTCATTACCAATTTATAAACCGTTACAACATTTTCTTGCCCGATTCGATAAGCACGATCAGTCGCCTGATTTTGTGCTGACATATTCCACCAAGGATCAAAATGAATAACTGCTTCAGCAGCAGTCAAATTCAATCCTGTTCCCCCAGCTTTTAATGAAATCAAAAATACTGTTGTATCATCATTTTGAAATTGATTAACTAATCGATGACGTTCTTCTTTTTTTGTATCACCTGTTAATTGATAATAAGTAATACTTTCTTTCTCCAATTCTTTAGCAATTAAATCAAGCACGGAAGTAAAAGAAGAAAATAATAGCACTTTTTGATTATTTCCCAGGAAATTTCGGATTAAATCAAGACATCCCGATAATTTTGATGAAATATTCGAAATATTATCATATATTATCCGTGGTTCACAACAAATTTGTCTTAATCTTGTCAACATTGCTAAAATAGCAATACGATCTACATTATCATAATTAAGCTGTTCTTGCAGTTCTTTATTGACCTGAATTAAATTAGCTAAATACAACTTATTTTCTTCTTCATTAAATTCAATTGATAATGTTTTTTCAATCTTCTCCGGTAATTCAGTCAATACATCTTTTTTATTACGTCTTAAGATAAATGGTGTAATTAATTTTTTTAGTTCCTGCTGTTTGTTTTCATCATGATTTTTAACAATCGGTGTTTCATAATTAGTTTTGAAATAATGATAGCTATACAAATACTCTGGCATTAAAAAATCAAAAATTGACCATAACTCCGCCAAAGAATTTTCTATAGGAGTTCCGGTTAAAGCAAAACGATGTTTAGCTTTTAACGATTTTACTGTTATCGCATTCTTAGTTTTAGGATTTTTAATATATTGCGCTTCATCCAAAATAATATTTTCAAATTGATAACCATCATAAAGATTAGCATCACGACGCATATAATCATAAGTAGTAATTAGCACATCAACCTCATTAAATTTTCTAATTGCTTCTTTTCGTCGTTTTAGACTGCCGTGAATACAAGTACAAGATAAAGAATTAGAAAATTTATGTATCTCATCTTGCCAATTCAATAGCAATGATGATGGACAAACAACTAAACTAGTTTTTTTATCATCCCGATTTTGATCCAGTAAAACAATCATTTGTAAGGTTTTACCAAGCCCCATATCATCGGCCAAAATTCCTCCAAAGCCATAAGAACTAATTGATTGAAGCCATTGATATCCAAATTTCTGATAATCGCGTAAAATTTCTTGATAATTAGGCGCTAAGGGATAACTCTGTTTAGCTATATCTTTAAAATTATCAATAATTTCTTTAAATACGGTACTACGATCATATACTAAATAATTGCTTGTTTCGGCTTTATTATCAAGACTAAAAGCCCGATAGACATCCATTTCTAAATGTCCATCCTCAAGCATCTTTGGTCTAATTTGATAATCAGTCATAAATTCATTTAATTCTTCCAGCTCATCAGAATCAAGATATAATAGTTGACCATTTTTTAACCGATGAAATTTCTTCTTCTTTTGATATGAGTTTAAGACTAACGCTAATTCATCTTTAGGAATATCAATACTTTCAATGTCAATTGCCAATAAGTCATTTTCTAAAGTCACTCCTACATTAATACTAAATTGACTTTTCTTCCCAATCTTTTTAAGTGCATCACTAACCATCACTTCACAATAATTAGCTAAAAAAGGCAAACCTTCATTTAAAAAGGAGTAAGTTTTTTCACTTTCTAAATTCAAATACATACAATGTTTTTCAAAATCAACTACATCACCAATCTCTTTTAAATAATCTTCAATTAAATCAAAATTAATTGATGTTTGCTTTCTCGACTGTTGAAATGAATAAATCGTTTCTAGGCCTTGTTTACTTTCAAGATAAACTTTGATTTGTTCCAATTCATTAATATCGCCATAGAGTGTCAATATTTCTGTTTCGACAACTTCACTTGTTAATAAGTCCCCAGTATAATTAAAATATTGCTTAATATCATTTAAAATATATTTAACAAAGTCATTTACATCTTCTTTTGCTAATAATAATTTGTCTTTACTTTCGCAATTATGAATAAATTTGATTGCTTTTCCTTCATCATCCAGCTTAACCATACCTATTTCATTTTCAGTAATCTTATAAAGATTTTTATAACCACAAAATTCATCAAAATCCTTTAATTCAAGCGAATAATATTTTTCAAGTTTCCTTATATGTAAAGTAGGCTGATAATTATATTGATAAATTGATAAATGTTGATTAGTTTTTTCTAAATCTTTTAATACTTCATAGATATATTCAATACTTTCGGGAATAATCTTTATCTCATTTGTCACATGCGATATATCGTAATAATATTCCTGTTGATACCGCTCATAAGTGATCATACAAAATTTCATTAATTCAATAATCTTCAGTGCTTCATCACTAAATACTTTTTGATTATGAACAAACGCTAATTGTTTACCATATTCAACATATTCATTATTTGCTAATGCACTTAAAAAATTAGGAATATTTTTTATTATATACTTTTTATCACTTCCTACTTTGAATTTTAAACATGGGTGCCCATAATTAATCTTGATCTGGACTTCAAGATCATACTTTTGATTTAGTTTAACCTGATTAAAATCAATTGCTTTAGCAGTCTTAAATGATGCTATTAGGTTTTTTGTTACTGCTAATTCATTTTTTAGCAGTTCTTCTTCCTGCTGCTGACGAATTTGTACTAACTTGTCGAAATAACTTATCTTACCATTTTTACTTTTATATTTAAATGGAAAATCATCAGGTGATAACTCTTGAACCTTCAGCAAAACAGCCCCAATATGACCGCAAGCCGAGAGTTCATCACACCAATAACAATTACAACTATAGTCAGTAATCTTATTATCTTGATCAATAACGATTTTACACACATTTTCATAACTACCATTATCAACAATGCCTTCAATTGTATAATCATCAAAAAGTCGATCATAAGTAATTGTGATTTCTCTAACATAATCTTTTTGATAATATATTCGTCCTGTTCTTAGATTTCTAACACTGCTTACGATTCTATGTAATTCTTTGTCAGTTACAAGCACTTACCAGTCACCTCCTAATTTTCTTTAAAATTATAGCATATATCGAATAATATTCATTAATATTACGACTCTAACCATTATGACTAAACTAAATACATAGAGTTATAAAGATGTAATCTTGCAGCAAGTATTTATTTCAATAAATTTCTTATTACTGCCATAATCAAATTTTTAAATAATTAAATACTCATTTCCACAAGCATTAATAAACAATAACAAATCATCATAGGTAATTGATATTGTTGCTGTATTAATATTAGGGTGAATTAATAATCGTTGTGCTCTTAATTCACGATCAATCAATATTTTTACTCGCTTATTATCATTAATTATTCCTAATGGTGTCACTGATCCTGGAATTAACTTTAACAATTCTACAAGTTCTTCATCACTAGCAAAGCTTAGCCGCTTACTATCAATTTGTTTAGCTATATATTTCAAGTCAGCACGCTTTTCAACCGTCATCATATAAATGAAGAATTGTTTATCACTACTTTTTAAAAATAGATTTTTACATGCTACTCCATCAATTTGCTCATTAATAAACATTGCTTCTTCAACAGTGCTAACTGATTGGTGATTAATTTTTTGATAATCAATACCTAACTGTGTTAAAAATTTATATATATCCATTGTTAACTCCTCTTTTTATGATAATGATTTTAACATATTAAAAGTTTAATTGAAAATAATAAAAGCATCCAAAGGATGCTTAATCAATTTTCTTTAATTCATAATCAAAACCATATTTTAAAATATATTCTTCTAGAGTCCAATTATTATCATAAATTATTTTAGCTGCTTTCTTACCAACATAACGTAAATGCCATGGCTCATTAGCAGTTCCAGTAATATCCGAACGATTTTTAGGATAACGAAGAATAAAGCCATATTTATAAGCATTTTTAGCAACCCATTTATACTCATCCGTATCACCAAAAACCATTCTCTTTTTATCAATTACACTTTGGCTAGTTAAATCTACTCCTAACCCTAATTGATGTTCACTTGAGCCAGGTTTCGCAACTAAACCACTAGCAGTGACTTCATCATAACGGTTAAAATAATCATTATAAATTTCTACTTGTTCATCATATGAGCGATATCCACTATTTAAAACTAAATGATAATCTTCTTTTAAAGCATCTTTATTCATATCTTCTAATGCTTTAGCTGCATCTTTTCGAAGTTTATTATGGTTATTATCAGGAGCAATTGGTATATCAGGTACAACAAGATCAGCAGGGACATAATCTTTAGGTAACACAAAACCCTTTTTAATCAACAGAAGTGTATTACTAGGATCTAAAACTTCATATTCTGATCCAACAGCATTATTAGCATCAATAAATGGGTAAGTAACCGTAAGTACAGCTGTTATTGGCTCTTGATTACTTGCAAGATACTTAGGCAGATCCTCAAAGACCATTCCATTAATCTTTAAATAAGATTTAATTTGCGAATATGTATATTTATTATCGACGATTACCTTAAAATCAGACAGCTCTGCAACTTTCATTAAAGATAATACTTGTTTATAACTATATTTTAAATCCTTGAGATCTTGATAATAATCCTGATAGAAAGTATCAATATATTTTATTACTTCTTTTTTTGAATAATCTTGATGTTCTTTTTGATATGTCTGATACTCTAAATAATGTTTTTTATTTTTATATTCATTCCAGGAACTTAAATCACTGACCTTTTCCGCATCCAAATAACGCTCAATCTCATTATCATTTAGCTGTAAAATAATGCTTTGTTCAGACCAACCATAGCCCTTCGTCATTAACCGAATTCTTGTAAAATTAAATGCAATCAATGTCCCAAGTATTAACATAGCGATTAATACACTAATGATTACTTTATAAGGGATTTTTTTCTTTTCATTGTACGACATGTAACTGCTTCTTTTCAACCTATTATCCTCCTCGATATATTCTTGGCAGTCGACTTCCTAAACGACTCAAAATCTCATTACTAATTGTATTAGCTTCAAGTGCAATTTCTTCTACCCTAATTTCTTCTGTACCATCTTGACCAATTACGGTGACTAGATCATTATCACTGATATCACTAATCTCGCTAACATCTACAAGCATTTGATCCATACAAATTCTTCCAACTATTGGACACTTTTGACCTTTGATCAAAACACTTCCATTTGAAGAAAGTATACGTGGCAATCCATCACCATAGCCAATTGGAATAACGGCAATTACACTATCACGATTAACCTTATAAGTCAAGCCATAACCAAGACTCGCGCCTTTAGTCAAATAATGCAGCATTGCAATTTGTGCTTTAATTGTTAAAGCTGGTTTTAAATCTAATTGTACTTTTGAATAATCATTGAACGTTGAGTACACTCCATACATTAAAATCCCAACCCGAGCATAATCGGCATTGATTTCAGGATAATTTACTAATCCATAACTACTTTGAAGATGAACCTTTCCTATATCATAATGTCTTAATTTTAATTCATTAATTAAATCATAAAAAGCAGCTATTTGTTTTTGGGTGTATTCTTGATCAACTTTCCTTTTACTATCACAAACACAAAGATGTGTAAAATAACCCTGAATATGAATAAACTGGTAATCATATATTTCTTTAATACTCTCATAATCGCTTAAATCAAAACCTAAACGATGCATTCCAGTATCAATCTTAATATGAACATTGATCATATGCCCACTTTCATTTAATTGCCGAGCATGCTCACGATTTACAATGGTTTGAATCAAACGATAATTATGTAATTCAATTGCACGAATGGGATGACTATAACCAAGTACTAAAATTTCGCCATATATCCCATGTTCTCGAAGTTTGATACCTTCATCGATAGTAGCAACTGCAAAAGCTTCAATTCCCATTTTTTGACAATGTTTCGCAACTTCTACTAACCCATGACCATATCCTTCTGCTTTAACAACTACCATTAATGAACTATTTTTATTTAATAATGAACTCAATTCATCAAGATTATGCGTGATTGCATCTAGATCAACTTCGATCCAACTGCGACTTGTGCGAATATTCACCATACTTCTCTTTTCCTTTCAATAAAATCTCTGAAAATAAAACAGTTATTATCAATACACTAATAAACTGAATCAGCGGGTCAACAACTAAATGATCACACTTCAATAATTTACCTATTCCACGAACAACAACAATCATCAAGGGATGAAAAAGATAAATAGCTAACGATAGATCTTTACATTTAGATATTCGTTTGCCTGATATTCGTAAAAGTCCCTGATATAGCCAAAACATTACTACCGGCAATAAGATATTCATTGAATCATGACGTACAAAAACATAATCTGCTGTATCTTGATAACCTCTCAATAGTGATATTTCTATAAACATCAAACTTATTGCTAATATCGTGCTAATAACGATTACTCTTAAACTAAAGTTAAATTGCTTTACCGCAAGAAGTTTTCCAATCCAAATGAATAACGGTGCAAAGAAAATACCATTTCGTGTATAATCACTTATTAAAAAAATCAAGTCATACCCCCATTTACAATATGGGTGTATCAAACCATAATACGAATCACCACCTAATCCAATTAAATAAAGTAGTACCACAATTGAAAAACTCGTTAATAAAGATACCCGTTTATCTAATACTGCAACAATGATCAATCCTAGAACTGTTGCTGGTAAATACCACAAATGATAGAAAGTTCCATCGAACAAAACATCTTTAATTATTTCATAAATCAGATTACTTTGATTAAAATAATGATTATAAAGATTTAATGGTAAATAAATAATTATTGCTGCTAAATAAATCAATAGTGTCTGTTTAATAATCTTATATAGTCGTTTTTTACTGGGATTAAGAAAATAGAAATAAGCAGTTGTGATAAAAAAGAATGGTACTGCAATACGTCCTAATCCACGAGTTAAATAAAAATCTAAAGTTGGGCTAATTGTATCTAATGGTGAAGTATGAATCGTGACAACTAAAATTGCAGCAATTATCCTAAAACAGTCGATTAAGGGATAACCTTTTACTTTAGACATATGGCCTCCATGATGTAATAATAAAACCATCACAATTATTTCCCGATATTTGATAACTACCATGATCACTTAAGTTTAACTTAGTCTGTTCATTAACTGCTGGAACATAAAATACTTCAACTAACTTTCCTTGGCAGTCTAAAACATATGGATTGAAAATAGAATGATTTTTTATATATAAATGATATTCTTCAAAACACCACTGATTTTCTTCCATAATTTTTGCATGAACAATCCCAACATAGCGAAAATGCCATGGTTCCTCACTAATTTTGGTAAAATCAATTTTATTTTTAGAATATCTCTGAATAAAGCCATAATCACTTGCAATATCACGAAATTGTTGACAGATTTCCTGACTTGTAAAATCAGGACAAAAGATATCAATTGTTTCATTTTTTACTGCTAAATCAATGGCTAGACCTGTTTGATGCTCACTACAGTTCACTCTAGCAACAAACTTATCAACAAACTCTTTTCCATGATTTTGAATAGCCTGATTATAGATCATAGCTTGTTCTTGACCGCTTCTTAAACCACTGACTAAAACAATCTTATCTTCTGCTTTAATTTCCTGTAATGCTTTTGTTAGCATCTCCATAGCCGTTTTTTCTAATGATATTGTTGAATCCTTGGCAGTCGAACAGTTAGTAATTTGATAGTTATTTGCAATTGGATAATTATGATTAACCAATACTAATGGACCTTGGTAAATATCATCTTTATTTAAAGTTACCATCTGCATACTTAAGCCCTATCGCAACAATTTTATCTATTAATTCACTAAATTCAAAACCTACTCCTTTCATCATCTGGGGAAAACGGCTATGATCAGTAAAACCAGGAATCGTATTAACCTCATTAAAAACTATTTCATTGTTTGGCGTTAAAAACATGTCTACCCTAGCAAAATTCTGACAAGCTAATGTCTGATAAATAATTTTTGCAGTTTCTTGAATTTTCCTTGCCGTTACTTCATCAATTCTAGCGGGCATATGAATTGTTGAAGTTTTCAAAGTATACTTTTCATCATAATCAAAAAAACCTCCCGATAATTCTATTTCATCTACCTCACCAACAGTCAATTCATCGTTGCCAATAATCGCACAACCTACCTCAAACCCTTCAACAGCTTCCTCTACAATTACTTCATTATCGTAATTAAAGGCATATTCAAGTGCTTTTGTTAATTCTTCCACTTTGACAACTTTACTAATTCCATATGATGATCCAGCTTTTAATGGTTTAACAAATAATGGAAAATTCAATGCTTTAACATTAAAATCATTTATATTATGTACAAGCACAGACCTAGTAACCTTTATCCCTGCTGCTTTGACTAACTGGTGAGCTCGATACTTATCCATACATAATGCTGATGCTAATAATCCGCAGCCAAGTACTGGTATTTTTGCAAGCTCCATTAATCCTTGAACAGTACCATCCTCACCATTTTTTCCATGCAAGACCGGTAAAACCGCATCAATTTGCTGATAGATTATTTTATTATCAACTATTTCCATCACTGCTTGTCTTTCTGGTTCTAAACATACCGTCACTGGATTAAGCAGTTCTTGATTCCAAGTATCATTACTAATTTTTTCAATTTCCCCATCATAATGAAACCACTGTCCTGCTCTCGTAATCCCGATTAAATAAAGATCATATTTTTCTTGCGGAAAATTCTTTATAATCGCAGCTGCTGATTGTAGCGACACTTCATATTCACTTGATTTTCCTCCAAATAAAATAGCTATTGTTTTTCTTTTCATATTATATCCTTCCTTACTACTCCTTCGATAAATCTATAATATAAAAAAAACGCTCTTCATTTTTTAATTTCTTCATAAGAAAAAATCACAAAATTCCCACTTATTTCTTACATTTTTCTTACAAAAAAATCAGCATTCTGCTGACTTTACTGTTAAATATTAAAATGCTTTTTAAAACTTTGAGCAATCCCATCATTATCAACACTATCAGTTATTTCACTTGCTACACTTTTTAATTTAGGAATAGCATTCCCCATAGCAATACCATGTTTAACCAATTGTAACATCTCTACATCGTTGATACCGTCACCAAAAGCATACGTGTTTTCATAATCAATTCCTAATTTTTGATATAAATATTCACAAGCAGTTCTCTTAGTGAAACCTTTGCAATAAACATCCATTCGAATCAAACCTGTATCATACGGAATCATCGTAAATTCATCTTCTAATTCATGATAAGCTGCCCACAACTGTGCTGCACTATCAAATAAAACACAACAGCTTACCGCTTTAACATCACTAGTTTTAAATACCTCATTAACATCAGTTGGTCTTTCAGTTGTTCCCTGAAACATAGCACGATGTTTTATAACCAATTCATCATCAAGAAAACTGCACCATGCACCACCGCGACCATTAAACATTGAACGACCATTATATTTTGCATATACATCTAATTGCTTCTGCACCATTCCATTATCAAATTGTTCATCAATCAAAATCTCATTATTAAAACGAATATAATGTCCATCATTACAAATATACCCATCAAATTCAATGTTTGCCACACTTTCAGGTACTTCACCCCGAGCTGTTGCAATGACGATCTTATTACCTTGATTTTTAAATTCATTTAAAACCCTTATTGTCTCATCAGTTGGATGTAACATCCCATTAGGTACATTAACTAATGTCCCATCAATATCAAAAAACGCTATTTTCGTATTCATAATGCTCCTCCTTCTTTTAAGTATAAAGAAATTCATATCTTTTATGAGATATTTTAATATTATGAAAATAATTACTGAATCACATAATCTTTTGCATGATCACTGTAATAAAGAGCATTGTTTGTATCAATAAACACGGCTTCTATCCCCGCTAATTGATTTACTAATGCTAACCCCTGCTCTTTACCTAAAGTAAAACATACTGTGCTTAATGCATCACCATCAACTGAATGATTACTAATAATCGTAACTGAAGCTAACCCATTATCATAACTATATCCCGTCTTCGGATTTAAGATATGATGATAATACTTCCCTTCAACTTCAAAATAACGTTGATAAATTCCTGAAGTTACAACCGACTGATCATTAATTTTTAATTTTAAAATGTCACTACTTCCTTTAGGATCAGTAATACCAATTGTAAAATCATCACTAT
>ENA-OOZR01000862-OOZR01000862.1-human-gut-metagenome-genome-assembly--contig:-NODE-862-length-21250-cov-1.882378_pt1 | contig 21250 bp, 7 predicted proteins | sample MGYA00241045_ERZ501406 | MGnify/ENA primary metagenome ERZ501406 (study PRJEB25962, sample SAMEA2042920) | human gut metagenome | biome: human gut; feature: human-associated habitat; material: faeces...
AAGATTTATATTGCACAGAGCCAAAGAATCTGCATTACCATGAATTTGCCGAGCGCATGGAATTTTTGAAATACAGCAAGGAGGGTGAAGAAAAAATGACTGATGTAATTGAAGAATATGCTGCAAAAAAAGCTGAAGCAGTGGCAAAAGAGGCAGCTAAAAAGACTGCACAGGCACGTAACGTTGAATTGGCTAAAGATCTTTTGAGCGAAGGTGAAAGTATTGAAAGAACAGTCCGTCTTTCTAAACTTTCAGAAGCAGAGGTGCGTGAACTGGCCTCAAAACTGAGTGCGTAATATAACAACAAAGCTCCTCGATACGGTCGTATCGGGGAGCTGTTTTTTAGTGTGCAAGCTTTTGGCCAACAACAAAGGCCAGTGAGTTGTTGACGAACTGGTTCAGACTGACGCCCTCACGTTCTGATTCTTCGGCCAGCAGGCGGTGCAGTGTTTTAGGTACACGCACTACGAACCTGCCGCTGAAGCGAGGCTTCATATTTGGCTCGTTGATGGGCAAACCGCGGTCGAGCATATCAATAATCCATTCACGTTTAGCATCCTGCAGATTTGTATAAGCTTCTTCGACTGTTTCACCATCAGTCATACAACCAGGGAGCAGGGGAATGCATGCGAGATAGCCGCCGCCTTCATCTTCGGGAATAACGCTGATTTCAGAAGCATAATTTAAAGATAAGTAGTAATTTAAATCTTTTTTCATGTTAAATCACTCTCCTTTCTGAATATCATCAATTAAATTTGCAATAATACGAGCATAGACTTTTTTGATTTTCCCATTATGGACTGGGATGCTCAAAGATTGCCTGTCTGAATAACGAATTTTAAAATGACTGCCACCACCAGTAGGCGGTTTAACTTCAGCTCCTAACTTTTCTAAAAGAGCTTTGGTCTGGTCCCAAGGCAAATCCCTGCCGTTGGCCAGAGCGCGGAGTTTTTTCTCGAGGGATGTCATAATATACCTTCTTTCTTTATGATACTATATATAGTATAAAATATCAACAAAAAAATGGCTGTTACGTACTTCATTACGAAATTCGTAACAGCCATTGAACACGTTCAGTGTTTAATGCTTAGAGCATATTTTGTTATTTTGTACCACCGAAGAGATACTTTCTTGATTCCAGGAACAGTGCAATTGCCAGGATGAAGAGTACAGAACCCAATGCAGCTGTAATGATATGAGCTGCCATGTTAGCGAAGATGATTTGTGCCAATGCAACCAAAGTTACACAGAACATAAATGCCATCGGGATGAGGACCATCAGGTTGTCACGGCCAACGCTCTTCAGCCATACACCGACAGCCAACAGGGAGAGGGCAGCCAACAGCTGGTTAGCAGCACCGAAGATCGGCCAGATGGTGAGGTAGGAGCCAAGGGACATATAACCGGACAGTACAACGGTAATCAGAGTAGCAACAAACGGGTTTGTGAGAACATTGCCTTGTGCTTCGCCGGTTTTCGGATCAACCTTAGTGAACAGCTCCTGGAAAATGAAGCGGCCCAGACGGGTTGCGGTATCCAGAGTAGTCATAGCGAAAGCGGAGATTGTCAGAGCAACGAAGCCTTTAGCAACGCCAAAGGAGAAGCCGAGCTTGGTCATAAAGGTACCAACGCCATCAGCAAATACGTTTACAGGACCACCGTTTTTCAGCAGCTCGGTCAGCTTGTCGCCACCAACATAGCCAACAGCAACAACTGCAACTACAGCCAGAACGCCTTCAAGCAGCATGGAGCCGTAGCCGATGAGCTTAGCATTACCTTCGCTATCGAGCTGTTTGGAGGTAGTACCGGAGGATACCAGGGAGTGGAAGCCACTGATAGCACCGCAGGCAACGGTTACGAACAGCATCGGGAACATCGGGTTGGTGCCTTTGCCGGAAGGATCAAAGGTGGTGAATGCCGGCAGCTGCATGGAAGGCTGATAAATTGCGATACCAACCAGAGCGAATGCGATGCAGGCATACAGCAGGAAGGAGTTCAGATAGTCACGCGGCTGCAGCAGAATCCAGACAGGAGCGATGGAAGCAACGAAGATGTAAACCATCAGGATGCAAACCCATACGTTTTTGCTCAGGTGCAGCGGATACATGTTGCCGATAGCGATTGCAACAACCAGCATGATAACACCGATAACGGTGCCTACGCCGAGGCTCAGGCCGCAGCGATATACGGAGAAGCCGAAGATAACAGCCAGCACGATGAACAGCAGAGAAGCGGTTGCAGCCTGCGGGCTTGCTACGAAGGTTGCGGCTACGATGTTAGCGAAAGCAGCGATAACAACCAGCAGAGTTACATATGCGAAAATGGAGAAGAGGAACTTGCCGCTCTTGCCCAGAGTTGCATCGATAATCTGGCCGATAGTTTTGCCGTCAAAACGGATGGAGGAGTACAGAGCACCAAAGTCGTGCACGCCGCCGAAGAAGATGCTGCCGATTAAAATCCACAGCATTACAGGAACCCAACCGAATACAGCAGCGGTGATAGGACCAACGATAGGACCGGCACCGGCAATGGAGGAGAAGTGATGGCCCATCAATACAGCGGGCCTGGTCGGCATATAGTCGACGTTATCGCACAATCTCTCAGCCGGAGTTTTACGGGTAGGGTCAACACCCCACTTTTTACACAGCCAGGAACCATAGGTTACGTAGGCAACAAAGAAGATAACCATTGAGCCTACAAGCAACAATAAACCACTCATAAATAACATCCTTTCTTTCCCTTTTGCATCATTGCAAAATAAACAATTTAGAAAATAATAACTACTAGTGCACTCTATATCTCGTGTGCAACATAGAAATAGTATAACACATTTGCTTCTAATGTCAACGAATTGTCACAGAATTATTTATTAACTTGAAAAAAAGAAAAAGCTGTTAAGATTTGTACAGAATGTGCAAATACTTAACAGCTGTATACGATTTATTTTTTCCTTGGAGGAATAACTTGTCTAGTGTGAAGCGACAAGCATTAAGCTTTGGCAAACTCAAAGAGCGCCTTTTCCTTAGCGCCTGCTTTGTTGCAATAAAGCCTCTGCGCCGGGATGTCTACAATATATAAAGCCAGGTCAGACCAGCCCTTCAGGGTGAAGCAGTAGTCCTTGTGCTGCCTGAGCTTCTGCAGGTCAGCCAGGGATTTTTCCTCAACGCCTTGCTCACAGATGAGCACGAGGGCATAGATGCTGCTCATGTGCTCGGTAGTGGTTTTGAGCGCCGCCATAGCGTCTTTGGTGAACTGCAGATAGGGCGCAGCCATTTCTGCAGTGAGCTGCTTGTCAAAGCGTGCTGCATAAAGATATTCGTTGTGCTGCACGCTGTAGGTCTTTAAATTTGGTATGATGAAATAGCCTTCGTCCGCAGCGTTCAGCTCTGCTGCCAGGACGAACGCCGGAGCCTTAGGCAAAGGCTTCTTATCATAATAGTGAGCAAGACGCTGCTCTAATTGCTGTAAATATTCCTGTCCGTTCATTATTGCTTACTTCCTTTGTTATTCATTATCAATATTATCAGCGGCCTGCAGGATACAGGCACAAAAACCCTGCTCCGGCTGATAGCAGTAAATATTGAGCTGTTGGTCTATCTCCGGACTGTAATCGTGGATAAGATGTTTTGTTCCGTTGAGGGCCACATCAGCATAGGTCACCAGCCATTTTTTGTCACCGTTGCGAAAAACCTCATAGAAAGAACGGTTTAGCATTTCTTCTACGGGAACTCCCTCAATGTGTGCCATTTCCTTATTGCAGTAACGGAAAACAAAGTCTACACCATGGCCATTGGCATCAAAAACAAGCTCGATGATGCAATATGCCAGAGGCATGTCATCAAGCAGGGTGCATTTTTCCAGAAAGCTCATGGGTGCTGCCTGCGGCTGTGCGTCCGGCAGAGCATTGATGCCCATTTGCTTGCGCAGCTGGCGGTGGGCGCTGAGGTTGCGTTTGCGTCCCTGAAAGGTTTGCCCGTCAGATATGGTATAGACGCCATCGCTGCTGATATCTACGATTCGTGCTTTGTTCACGGCAATTCCCTTGTTGATGTTCAGAAAGGCATCCTCCGGGAAGAGCGCTAGAAGTGTATATACGGGAGCGAACAGCTCAAATTCCTCGCCATTATCCCGATGGATGATGGTTTTGCGGTCACGTCGATAGATATAGAGAATATTATCCGCACAAAGCTCTCTCTTTTTAAGCCACTTGTTCCAGTCAGTCATTTTTTCCTCCATTTTCAGCATTCGCTGATTTTTTGTTCTAATTATAGCACAGGATGCATGATGAGACAATAAATTATCTTAAAATCAATTTACCGTTGAACTTTAGACGATTCAATTAGCCAATCAACGGCCTAATTACTCATATGATAAAAAAACTTATTAAATTATTGACGTTAAGGCAAGATGGTTTTATAATTAAAGCATAAGGTTAAGTATAACCTTATGCTTAACTATATGTTTTGTTCCATTAAATTAATAGAATATATCTTACTGCGAGCAGGTGGTCATAACCTTTAGTTAATTGCTGTTTTGCAGAGGATGCTCTAAGATTAATTTAGAAGATTATTGCTTTTTTATGCATATCGGATAGGCATTAATAAGGAGGGAAACTAAGATGAAGGTCAATCGTAAGTTCTTGCGTAGCGCAGAAAGGCTCAGCTTGAGCGCTATTGCGAAAGATTCCGCTGCACAGAAAATTGTCAGCGCTGTTACGGCCATTGGCTTTGTAATGCAGCCTGTAGCTGCACTGGCGAGCACGATTACAAGGGAGCCTGGTACTGGTACTGCCGTTAACTTTAATGAAAACGGTGTTGCTGACGTATTTGCCGGCAAAGTTGTCGGTGATGTTGCAATTAACCAGTTTAAAGAATTCCAGCTGGACGCTAATAATATTGCCAATATGTACTTTGGCACGAACAAAGACGGCAATGCCGGTAATCTGGTCAACTTTGTTGATTCACGTATTGATATCAACGGTACAGTCAATGCGATTCAGAATAAAAAGATTGGCGGTAACCTTTTCTTCTTCAGCTCCGACGGTATGGCTGTGGGTAAAAGCGGTGTGATTAATGCCGGTGCGCTTTACGTTGCTACGCCGACTGAAAATGCCTTTAAGGATTACAAGAACCTTAAAACTGAGGATCAGTTTAAAACCATAATCAAGGAAGAAGGCTTTGCCAATATTCCCATCAACGCCAGCGGCACCATCAGCGTTTTAGGTAAGGTTAACGCTGTTAACGCTGTTAATTTGCGTGCGGCCAAGATTGGCGTGGGCAAAAATGTAAGTGAAAATAATATCGGTGATGTAGCTGCAGGCGCAACAGCAACGGATGCGTCTATTCGTACTGGTGTTGTTGATTTTAAGGATATTGTTAATATTGGTAAAGTTAAATCCGATTTGACAGGCAATGCGCTCAAGGCTACTAAAGATGGCAGCGGCGATATCGTTCTTGCAGCTTCTAATAATTATAATGATAACTATAGCATGCTTGATGACTTCAGCAAGATTGCAGGCGCTAAGGTGGAAGCCGAGCTTAGCGTTGCCAATGGCGCAGAAGTAAAGGCTACAGGCAATGCCAAGCTAAGCGCGCAGGCGTTGAACAATGTTGTAGTTGAAAAATCCGACCAATATAAAGAAAATTATACTCCCTCCACTACTACCAATTCCCATCTTTATGGGCAGATTGTTACTACTAATGCCACAGTCAATGTTGATGGCACTGTTGAAGCAACGCAGGTTGATATTACTGCCGATGCAGTTAACCGTTATGTGAGCGCGGAAAGCAGCGTGCTGAACGCCAGCAACGTTACTTCTAATATCGTGGGCGCACTCACAGCTAACCTTGATGCTTCCTATGCAGTTTTGAACAGCAAGGCTGAGGTCAACGTAGGCCAAAGTGCTGAGATTAACGCCACTGGCAGTGATACTGTCAGCGCGGGCAAGGTTGTTAAGCCGGCGCTGAATATCAAGGTGAACAGTGAAGCCAAGGCCACCACTATGGATGTTTCTGAAAACCCTAATTTGGGTGATGTAGCGTTGAATATCACTACGGGTGACAACAAGAGCAGTGTTACCATTGGCAAGACTGCGCAGATGACTGAGCTGCAAAAGGACGTCAACATTGAAGCGAAGTCTGTAAACAGTGTGATTACCAAGGCAGAGGTAAGCACAGGTGAAAAGGCTGTAGTTGCTACCGCTATCAACGTAACTGATTATGACAGCAAGGCAAATGTCAACATCAATGGCAATGTAAGCAGCAAGGATGGAAGCCTGTCTGTTAATGCGGAAAATGTTTTGACGGATAATACTGTCATTGCCAACAACGCTATGGGCTCTTCGGCATTTATGAAGAAGCTTGTTACCAATATTAAGGGCTCTCAGACTCTTGACACACTTATCGGCGAAGGCGGAGCTAAGGATAAAGCTTTGGGCGGCATTAAAAAATGGCTGGCCAACGCCAAGTACACGCCGCAAAAGCTGAAGGATAAGCTTAACGCGCCGTCTACACCTTCTGCACCGACGGAGCCTAAGCCGTGGGATAAGCTGGCTGATTTCATGAGCACCGGCGTCAGCGTGGGTGTTGCAGTGGAAAGCAATACTGCTGATGTAAAAATCGGGCAGGGTGTTGCGCTTGCTGCTAAAAATGATCTTAATATCACTGCTAAAAGCGTTATTGAAGATACCCAGATGCAGGTTACCGGCAAAAGCAATAACTATGACAAGGATGTAGACAACAAGGCGCTCGTCAATGCGTCCGTGCTTTACAGCAAGCTGGATAATACTGCAACTGTAACTGTAGCCGGTGGCGAGGAAGCACAAGGCTCTGCCCCTGCTACCAACGTTACGCTTACAGGTGGTAAGGTAAATATTGCGGCCAACAGCAGCTTTGAATATAACCGTATCAACCGCATGGTGCAGGAGGTTAAGGATGCCTGCGCCAAGGTTAAGGCTGCCTATAAAGGTGAAAATCATGCTGATATCGAAGCTAAGGCAGATGCCTTGAGTAATGCAGCAGATGCTTTCTTTAATTATGCCAAGGATAACTGCTTCTCTTCTAACGGTGGAGAGCAGGTGGACTTCATGGACCTGTTCGGCGGACAAAAGTATAAAGATTTCACTGCTGCTTGCAGCGCTTTGACCAGTGCACTGGGTGATGAAGCTAAGAATATTGCTGTAGGTCCGATTAATGTAGTGAGCGCAGCTGCAGCCTTTGCTAATCCCAACAGCTATCTTAATTTCTCGGCAGGTAGTGCTAACGGCGGCAAGAGCGGCCCTGGAGAACATGAAAAGCCTGCTACAATTGCGCTGGCAGGCAGTGCAGTAGCAACGGATATCAGCAACAATGCGCGCGTATTAATCGGTAAGAACGCTAACATTAAAGCTGGTAACGAGCTGGCAATGCAGGCTGCATCGAAGCAGTTTGATGTATCGCTGGCAGGTAAGCTTGGCTTAAACGGCGGTGGCGAAAGTGCAGTTGGCGGAACCTTTGCCGTTGGTCTGGCTGATGCCAACAGCCTTGTTGCGGTAGCACAGGGAGCGAAGCTGACTGCAGGCTCTATAGATATAGGTACGGAAAATAAAATTTGACCATATCCAGCTGTCGCTTGGCGCAGGCAAAGGCACAACCAGCGGCGTCAGCGGCATGGTGGGATACCTTGAGGGTGCAAGCAACAGCCTTGTTTCCGTAGATGACGAAGCAGTTATCAACGCAGGCACGGGCGCAGTCAACCTCAATGCTAAGAATGATACTAATGTTTATAGCGCAGCCGGTGCTGTGGCTATGGGTGAAACTGCAGGCATTGGTGCGGCAGCAACGATTACCAATTTTGACCGCTATACCTATGCGGCAATTGGTGATAATGGCTATACTGCTCCTCCGCAGGCTACAACTGAGCAGGGCGAAAGCGGCAGCGATAGCGGTGATAAACTGGGCGAGGACGCAAATGCGGACCGCAGCAAGGAAGCAGAAAAGCTGGCGAATACTGCTGCCGAAAAACGTGCAACTCTGCAGCAGCTGGTGCAGAATGCTTCCGGTCTGCGTCAGGGCACAGATGATGGCAAGAATTATACCGAGCAGGCAGATTTCTTCGGCTCCAAGACGGCCGCTGATACTAAAGGCTCTATCAATGCAGGCTCGTTTAAGGTTAATGCTGAAACCGGCGGCAAAATTATCAATGTTGCTGTTGCCGGCGGCGTATCTACCGGCGATGACAGTGGTGAAGCTGGTATTTTTGACAAGCTGGGTAATTTCGTAAGCAACAAGACTAATGCTCTTACAAATAAGCTCCATGCACTTGACCATAAGGTAGCAGGCAAAATTAACGGCCTGATGGACCGTCAGACCGAAGCGCAGAAGGTACTGCCTACTGACCAGACACCTAAAGCTACAACGCCCGGGAAGCAGTCTTCTGTAACTATTGCCGGTGCAGGCAGCGCAGCAATTAATCTGCTGGATGGCGATACCGGTGCACTTGTGGACAATGTTAAGATTAACATTGCCAAGGATGCTACTAACGGTAAAACTATCACTGTAACTGCCAAGGACACTGCTATGATGGTGGCTGCCGGTGGTGCTGCAGGCATCTCCTGGAAGAAGCTGACTAAGGATAATAATGTGAACAGCCATAATGCAGCCTTTGGCGGTACTGTTGCTGTAAATGATATTGATTCGCAGACCTTGGCGGTAATCAGCAACAGCGAAATTGAAAACGCTGCTGCGATTATCAACAATGCGCAAAAATCCGGCTCGCTGGCAGCTGCAGGCCTGGGCCTGGCGCTGGCGAAGAATTCCGGCGGCAATGGCGGCACTAATATTGCTGCTACCGTCAATGCGTCAGTAAATATTGCGGATAATACTGCTTATGCATTGCTGCAGAATAATAAGGTTAATAATGAAAATGTAAGCGGTGAGGATAAGCGTGCAACCTCTATTACCAATACAGCTTTTGATAACGATATTCAGATAACCGGCGGCGTGAACACCAGCCTTTCTATTGGTGGCGATAACGCTTTTGTCGGCGGCGCGACTGTGGCCTACGGTTCGCTGAAGAATGACGTGCAGGCGGCCATTTTAGGTGGCACCTATGACAAGATTACTACTGCTGATGTCAAAGCGACTACCAATATGACGCAGGTTGGCGTAGCTGCCAACGTGAGTGTAGCAGGCGGTGCCAAGACCTCCTATGCTTTCTCCGGCAATTCCGCCTACAATAAATTGGATAACTATGCCAATGCAACGGTTGAGGGCGTAACACTGACCGGCGAAAGCCTGAATGTTGCAGCCTATGATACAGCGGAATCTGCCAACACGCAGGCTGAGTATCTCAAAAAACGCGGCCTCGATGCTGATGGCTCTGCCTACCTGGCGCAGGTTAAGGAAGCAGCAGATGAAAGCGGCGACAGCGATAAACCTACCAATGTTGATATTCCCCGCGGCGGCAATGTGATTGTTACAGGCGCGGTAAGCGTAGGCGTTACCACCGGTAACGACGGCGGTAGCGCAGCTGCATCTGTAACTGTCAGCGATATTGACAATGATTACAATGCTAAGATTAAGGACAGCAATATTACGACTACCGGCAAGGGCAGCGGTGATGATTTGGTCGGCACGAACGTTAATGCGGCAAGCCATACCGTTCTGGCAGGCTTTGCGGCCGGTGTTGCCGGAACCGCAGGCAGCTTCGGCGTAGGCGGCAGTGCTAACTGGCAGTCGCTGAACAACGATATTACGGCAGCTGTTGAAAACAGCAAGATTGTTACGCCCAAAACTGATGTAAAGGCCGAAAGCGGCGCTTTGGCAGTGAATGTTGCAGGACAGATTGGTGTTACTGCCGGTTCCAAATCTAAGGTGGGCGCAGGTTTGGCAGTTGCCTACAATTCCCTGAACAATACCACAGGTGCGTATGTCAATGGCAGCGAAATCGGCGGCGCGAATGATGATGCTAGCAGTATTCTTACTGTAGATGCAGCCAACAAGGGTAACGTGTACAGCGTCGGCGCAGCAGTTACCGCAGGTACGGCCAATGCTTTGAATGGCGTGGTTGTTGTTAACCGCGGTCGTAATGATGTAGAAGCTGTTATTGACAAATATGACGGCGAAAATGCGAAAACTGATGGTGGACGTACGAAGCTCAATAATATGAGTAAGGTGGCAGTGAAGTCCTCGGATGACAGCAACCAGCTGGCAGTAGTGGGTGCGGTAAGCATCAGCGCAGGCAGCAATGCTAAATTTGCGGCTGGCGGCAGCGTAGCTTATAACGAAATCGGCAATATCACCGGCAGCGCTGGCGAGAAAAAGCAAACCAACAAGGCTGCTATCAATAATGCTGATATGACCACTACTGAAGATGGCAAGATTAGCGTCAATGCCGTAGATGAATCTACGCTGACGACTATTTCCGTAGGTACCTCCATTACTACCGGTAATGTGGCCTTCAGTGGCGCAGGCTCTGCTGCTATGATCAAGAAGGATACCGATACAGAGCTTGTTAATACCAATATCAATAAGGATAAGAATAATGCAGCGACTGTGCAGGCTACTGCTGACAGCAAGGGCAAGATTACTACCGTTGCCGTTGTTGCTGCAGGTGCTAAAGACGCTGCGATTGGTGCAGGTATTGCGGTTAACCAGCTTGATGCTGATACCAATACTACTGTTACCAAGGGTGAATACAAGGTTAAGGGCTTCACAGCCGAAGCTAAATCTGACAGCAGCATTTTTTCTGTCGGCGTAGCTGGCGGTGTTGCCAAAACTGCAGGTATTGCCGGTAACATCGGCGTAAACCTGCTGGCGAACGATACCAAGGCTACGATTGACGGTGCCAAGATTAATGCAGACGGCACACTGGCCGTAATTGCCAAGAGCAAGGATACCCTGCAGAATTTTGCAGGTGCCTTTGGTGTGGCTGCAGGCGGTCAGGCCGGCGTTGGCATGGGCGTAGCCTACAATGAAATCAGCGGTACTACTGAAAGCATAGTTAATAATGCAGAGCTGACGGCAGCAGGCAATGATGCAGGTGTAGCTGTCAACGAACGCAATAAGGATAATGATAATGTAGTCAGCGATAAAACTCGCAAAGGCGTTATTATTGCGGCTGATGCGGAGCACAAGCTGACGAATGTAGCAATCAGCGGCGGTGTGGCAGTAAGTGCGGACGTTGGCGTGGGCGTAGCAGGTACGGTTACTGTTAACCGTATTTTGGGCGCAACCAATGCCAAGGTAACGGATAGCAGCATTAATGCAGCATTGACCGACCGCAGCAAGGCAGACGTTTATGTAGCAGCAAACGATGCTACCAAGAGCGAAAGCCATGTAGGTTCGCTGGGTGTAGGCGGTGGCGCTGATGGTGGTGCAGGTGTCGGTCTGGCATCTGATACCGGCGTTGTCAGCAGAAATGTAACGGCAATGATTGACGGTGGCAGTGCGAAGAAGCTTGTCAACGGCAATAGCATTGATGTCGCTGCCTTGAATAAGGCGAAAATGTCGACAAACTCCTACGGTATTGCCGCAGCCGGCGGCGCTTATGGCGCCGGAGCCGGCGCAGGCACCGTTTCGGTTGCTAAGCTGGACGCAGAAACTACTGCTGCAGTAAAGAATATCCAAGGCACGAATAATGGTTTGGCAATTACTGCTGACCACGTTAACGATATTACGTTGCGCAGCGCTGCTGCCGCAGCTTCCGGTGCGCTCGTGAGCGCTGCCGGTGGCGCAGGCATTGGCGTAGTAGACGATGACAGCAAGACTGTTGCTGAGCTGAGCGGCAGCAATGTAAAGGCTGAAACAGGTGATATTACTGTCAACGCTGCCAACAAGACTGACGTGACAACGGCAGTCTTTGGCGTAGCTGCCAGCGAGATTGCAGCAGGTTTGAACGTGGCTGTAAATAATCTGGACAATACTGTTTCTACGCTGGTTAGGAACAACGAAAACTTGCAAGCACAGGGTACCTTCGCAGCGAAGGCAGATAACAGTGTGAAGACAAGCTTTGTCAACGGTGCGGATGCAGCTGGTGCTGCAGGTATTGCCGTTGGCGTAGGCGTGAACACTATTGATACAGGCGTTATTACTGAAATCAGCGGCAGCAAGATTACTGCCGGTGCTATCGACGTAGCAGCAACCGAAAAGCTGGATGTTAAGCAGTTGGTACAAAATGCTGCTCTCGGAGCACAAGGCTACAGTGCGAACGTCAGCGTAACCACGATTGGCGCAGCAGCTGCAGACCAGTACGGTGACAGCGAAACTAAGGATTCTGATAAAAAGGCAACCTTTAATACGAACGATATTCTCGGTAAAGCAAATGCTGCAATCGCAGGACAGGGAACTGTTGGCACTGTTGCTAAAGACGGCAAGAGCAGCTCTAACGCTGCAGGCATGACCTTTGATAAATATACCGGCAGCAACGGCGAACATCTTAGTGCTGCTCCCGGTACTACTGCCAGCAAGGGCAGCGGCACGGCTGAGGGCGTGCAGGCGAAGGTAAGCGATTCTACGCTGCAGGCAACAGGCGATACGAAGGTTAACGCTCAGCGTACTGTTGACGCTGAGCTGACCTCGGCACAGGTGGCAGCAGGCTTCGGAGGCAACGGCATTGCCTCTTCTGTTGCGGTTCTGAATGTAGAACGCAAGACCGGCGTAACCATCAATAACAGCAAGCTTAGCGGCAAGAATGTAACGCTTGGCAGTGCGCAGGACGGCACATCCGAAATTGATGCTTATCAGGTAGCAGCAGGCGGCACTGCAGGCAGTGCTGCCTACGCGCAGAACAGCCTGCATGGCGCTAATGCTATTACTATTAACAGCAGTACGGTTCAGGCTACAGGCGATGCCAGCTCCAGAGGTACGCTGACAGTTAAGGCAGAGGATACCAGCAGTGCAGCAGTACGTACCATTGGCGCAACTGCAGGCGCTGTGGCTGGCGGTGTGCTGGTAACTAATGCTACAAATAATAGCGATAATACTGTAACTATTGGCGGCAGCAAGTTGATTGCCGGCAAAGAGTACAGTTACGGTAATGGATATTATAATATCGGCAAGGTTGACGTTGCTTCTGTCAAAGCTAACAGCATCACCGCAGAAACCTACGGCGGCATGGTTGGCATTGCTGCGGCGCAGGGCATTGTTGCACTCGCTGCGGATGCAGGCAGCAGCAAGGTTAATGTAACCGGTGCTTCCGGCTTCTTGGGTAACAGCGTAAGCCTGAATGCAACAAATAAGCCTGCAGTACGCGCAGAGGCACAGGCTTATACCGGCGGTCTGCTGGCGGTAGCAGGCGTGGCAGTATCCAAGGCTAAGGCCAGCGGTACGGTAGAAGCAAAAATTGCGGACGGCAGCAGCTTTGCAGCCGATAACGTAGAGATTACGGCAAACGTAACAACTCAGACTGCCAAGGACAAGAACGATAACGAATATGTTGTAGATAATGTAAGCGCCAAGACAATCGGTGCTACTGCCTCCGGACAATACGCTGCAGGCTTCAACACTGCTTATGCAGAAAATGATATGACAATCAGCGTTGATGTGGGCAAAGAGCAGTATAATGTCAACGCTTTGAAGCTCAAGGCTGATAATGCTTCGGTTATTTCGGCAGATACCCTGGGTGTAACAGTGGGCGGTTATATTGCCAGCGGCAGCAACTGGTCTGATACCAAGACGAACCTGACGACCAGCGTAAAGGCAGCGGGCGTTAAAGAGAATGTATACAACAGCCTGGGCGCTGTAAACATCAGCAGCTCCGGCTACAGTGCAGTAAACAATGATGCCAATGGCTATGGCGGCGGTATTGTAGGCTTCAACCCTGTTGCTGCAAGGTCGCAGAATGAGATTATTACCAATACTACTGCTGATGTGAGCGGCAAATGGCAGGGTGTAGGCTCCCTAAAGGTTGCTGCTAACAATGCGGATAAGCTGGATATTCTGGCGGACTCCCTGACGGCGGCTGTTGTCGGTGCCAGCGGCACAGAAATTAAAAACAAGGTTGCGCATAACGCTAATATCAACGTAACAGGCGATATTACAACCAGTGACAAGCAGTCCTACATTGCCAACAACACGCTGAACCATGACGTTGACCTGAAGGGCAGCGGTTATGGCGGTGGCAGTGTCAACGTTAATGATATGGACAATGATCTGACATACACTGCTGGCGTAAACATCAACAATGCAACCTTGAACGGTACCGGCAGCGCAGGCTCTATTGAGGCGCTTGCTTATACCGACGGCAAGATGAATTACAGTAATACGCTTAAATCTGCCGGCGTTGTTCCTGTTACTATCGCAGCAAGCAAGAATGTTATCACCTATAACAACAGCATCAATGTTACTGGCAGTAATCTGTCGACGGCGAAGGCTGATCAGGATATCACCCTTGCGGCAACCGATGAAACCACTGCAACCTTCGATACTACTGCTGATACCCAGGGCGGTGCTGTGGGTGCAGCTTCTGCCAAAACAGATAACACTCTGAACCGCAGCAACAAGATTACCGTTACTAATGGTAAGATACTCAGTACCAATGATGTAAATATTTACGCAGGTGCAAACCTGGACGGCATCACCTCTTCGCTGACCTACAACGTGCTGGCGGATGCATATAACAAGACGGCAGTTCCTCTGGCTACTGCTCCGAAAGCCAAGAACACGATGACGCAGGAAAATCAGGTAAGCATCAACGGCGATATCGACAGTGTACGTCACGTCAACTTCAAGGCTGGCAAGGGTATGACCACCGTATCGACCTCCGCCCGCGAATACAACTTCTATAAAGGCACGAGCGGTAGCGGTTCTGTTACCTCCACCGCCTTGGGCGAGGTAACTCCGGGCGAAACAGTTGCCAATTATGTGGATATTGCCAGCGGTAAAAGGGTACGCGCAGGCATCCATAATAATCTGGAGCTTACTATAAGTGGCAGCACTAACGTTATACAGCCGCAATATAAGGATGGTAAGGTTGTTAAAGACGGCAGCATAGACTTCAGCGGCATCAAGGTTGAAACTGGTGCAGGTCAGGATTGGTTCAATACCAAGCAGAATGTTGTTGCAGATGTGGTTGATCTGGAAAATGGTCTTTATGCCCGTTTGCAGGAAATTAATGATCTCTTAGGACAATATGCTTCTGATTCTGGCGAATATAATATTTTGAACAGTGAAAGAGAGCGCATCCTCACCCAGATGGAGGAGAATGGCTTTGTCAAGACCAGAGTAGAGGGTGGCAAAACCTACAAGAGTATTTTCGATAAGATTTCTTTGCCGGCAGTTGATGTTAAGGATATCGTTGTTTCTGGTGGCAACATCAACATCGAAGCCGATAAGCTGCAGGGCAGCGGCAACCTGACGGCGCAGGGTGCCAATAACCTGACGATTAATAACAGCAGTGACCTGTACCTGAAGATTAACGACCTGGCTATTAAGGATAAGGGTGGCGTAATCCGCTACAACGATGCCGAGGTAAAGAGTGTTGCCGGCTTCAATGGTACAATGAATACTGCTGCAGGCACTAACGCTGATCCGAAGATTACTGTCAAGAGCACTGGCACATCTACTAACGGACTGATTAAGCCTGATATAGGTATCTTTGGTACTGTGCAGAACAGCGCCGGTGACGTTTTAATCCAAAACAGCAATTACAATATCAACGTAGACGGCAATGCCAATATCAGCGCGCGTAACATCGAGCTGAAGGCTGACAAGGGTTCGGTAACGCAGAACAGCAAGGGCCTGCTGCTTATCGGCGGCGACCCGGTAACCAAGTACCAGTTCAGCAATGCTATAGCCAAAAAGATTCAAAGCTATGTTTCCCAACAGGCTATTGCTGGCAAGACTACGATTGATTGGCTGAGCAATATCAACAGCTATCAGGATTATAAAAATGCTTTGATAGCGCATAAGGACGAGCTTGGACTTACTGACGCAGAGGTTAATGAGATTAAGAATTACAGCGTTAACAAATCCAGCGGTATCGTTGCAGGCAACAACGTTTATGTCAGCGGCCTGAATGTTAACCTGGATGGCCTGGTACAGAGCGGCTACAAGGAATTCAAGGTTACGCTTGATAAAAAATCTAATAAAAAAATCAGTAACCTGGATAAGGCCTACGCTCTTAATAAGACTGCGCTTACAGATCAGTATGTTATGTCCAACGATAAGTATTGCGTAAGCACAAAGGCCGGCGCAGTTTATAACTCAAAAACCGGCGCTTATGACTATACTGTTAAGGTTTACTACAACCCCGCAACTAAGGAGCTGCTGACGGAAGCTATTGAGCCTAACGGCGGTAAGATTTATATTACCGGCGCACTGTCGAGCACTGGCAGCGGCAAGCTGCTGGCAATGGACGGTACTGCCAATATTGCGATTGATACTACGAAGGCAGACCGCAATTTGCGGGTGAACAAAATCACTAATAAGGATATCACCGGTCTCATCAGCATTAAGGATACGCAGAAGAATACCTTGACTGAGTACACTACTGATGGGCAGAAGATGTCCGTTAAAACAACCAAGCTTAATAATAAAGGTAACGTGATTTCTAGCAGCACAACGCAGGTTAATGGTGCTACTACTACTTATGCACCGGCTAAAGGCATGACAATCAACTGGACTGGCGGTACCTCCGGCGACAAGAAGATTGTCAAGTGGCAGTATAAGAAGGACTTCGTTTTCTGGGGTCTGATTAAATACGGCACAACCAAGGACTTTGTCGAGAATGAAGAGGTTAAGAATGGTAAGACGGAGGTTTCTTCCACCAGTATCACTGGCGCCGATCCGCTTGGTCAAGGTACTGTTATCAAGGTGAACAATAATGCCAAGGAATATGGTGTAACGACTAAGGAATATAATGATCCTAATGCAACAACTTACACTCCTGTTGTCGAAAACAAGAAATATTCCGGTTTATCAGGCAAAATCTTCGGCTATGGCAATTGCACCTACACCTGGACTGAAACCCAGATGCATTCCACCAGCAGTACCTATACAATTAAGGGCGATAAGCCGATTAACGTTGGCTTCATGACCGGCGGCAGCGGTGACATCAGCGTTTCCAGCGCCAAGGATATGTATCTTGCAGGCAACATCAGCAATGCAACTAAGGCTGACGGCAGCGCAATCGGCAATGTTACCTTAAACAGCATTGGTGGCGCTATCAGCTCTGTTGGCAGTGCACGCGTTGACGCGGACGACCTGACTGCCAAAGCAGCCAAAGGCATCAGCATCAATCACAGTGCGTTGGGCAACATGGCGAAGCTGAATATTGAAGCAACGACTGGTGACGTAAGCATTAATTCCGACCGCGGCAAGCTGCAATTTGTCGGCGGCAATAAGGGAGCTTTGAACGGCAACCTGGTAATCAACGCAGCAGGTGATATCACTACAGCAGATGGCACTGTTTTGAACGGTAACCGCATTGATTTCACCAGCCTTGGTGCGATTAATGCAGCAATTGCTCCCGGTCAGACGCTGACCAGCAGTGATACCATGTCTGCAAGCGTAAATGCCAATGCTTATGGCGATATTACACTGACCAACAGCAATGGTGATATGCGTATCGGTCATATTGCCAGCAAGAATGGTGATGTAAGCCTCACAACCAGCGGCAGCTTTATCGACGCAGTAGGCGACAGCACCTTGTCCGACAGCGAAAGCAAGCTGCAAAAGTGGCAGGAGCTGGGACTGATTAACAGTAATGACAAGGCAGAAGAAAGCGCAGCATCTGCAGCGGCAGCCAAGAGTGAGCGTGTGCAGGCACTGGAAAACAGGGCAAAGCAGCTGGCTATGGCAGATAAGAAATATACTAAAGACGCGCAGAATGCAGCTTTGGCAGAATACAAGGCATTGGCAGAAGCTTACAAAACTAATGGCGAAGCAGCCTTCGAAGGCAAAAACTATAGCCAGGACGTTAAGGACTGGGCTAAGATGTACGCTGAGGTTGATAACAGCACTGCCTATGGTTGGAGTAAAAATGAGCTGCTATACGCTATTCAGGACAGCGTGCTGAATGCAAAACCCGGCCAGGTACTTACAGTAGATAAGGCCAACGTTCAGGGCAAGAACATCAGCCTGAGCGCAGGCAAGAACATCGGTATCGACGGCGAAGCAACCAACATTGCCTACAAGGATATGGGCAATTTGGATAATCTTAAGCTTTTGGTACAGGCTAAGGCCGGTGACCTTACCTGGAATGATGCTGACAGCAGAATTGAGGTTCGTCAGCAGCGTCAGATTACTGTAAAGCTGGCAGATGGCGGCAAGCTGAATCTTAAGGCCAACACCAGCGGTGCTGACAATACCGGTAATGTTTATCTGGCAGGCGTTAAGGATACTATGCTGGATATTTCCGGTACGATTAACACGACGCAGGATGTTAAGCTGCTCAGCGATAAGGGCGTTCGCATGAACAACGGCAGCATTGTTGCCGATAACCTTATTATCCAGGGCGGCAAGGGCAATGTAGGCAGCAAGGATGCCTTCATCAAGACTAATATCAGCGGTAATTTGGAAGCAAATACCGATACCGGCTACGGCGTATATCTGCATCAGACGGCTGTAGGCAACAAACCGGCTCAGGTGCTGACGATTCAGGATGCTGCAACAGGTACGCTGGTGCTCAAGGCAGATAACGGTATGCAGATGACTACGGAAGCAGGCAAGAATATCGGTTATCTGAACGCCAACAGCATTAACCTGCAGGCAGCCAACGGCGATATCGGTAAAGCTGATGACGGTATCCGCATTCTGGAAAACGGCGCTGTGATTAACGCTAAGGCAGAAAATGGTTCTGTTTACCTGCAGGGCGCAGGCACGAAGGATGCAGGCCTGGTAGTTGACAGCATTACTGCTAAAGGAAATGCTAAGCTCAATCTGAAGGGCAATGTTAACTTCGATAACGGTGAAACTAGCGGCAGCATCAATGCAGGTGGCGATGTAAATGTTAATGGTAAAAACGTTAACCTGAACGCAGGTACTGTTACTGCAAGCGGTGCAAGCAATATCAACGCAGGTAATGATGTGAACATAACAACTGGTAGCATTACTGCTGGCGGCGCAGGCAACATTACTGCAGACAACAACGTAAACCTTAACAGCAGCACGCTGGTATTTGGCGCTGATAGCGTAATTACTTCTACTAATGCCAATATTTCTCTTGGTAGCAGTGGCATTACGGTTAATGGTGCAAATAACAACCTGAAATTGGATGCTGCTGGTACCGTGATGCAGGATGCAGCAGCTACGGGTATTACTGTAGATAATCTTATTGTTGAATCTGGCAAGATGCAGCAACTGCTCAGCCAGCAGAACAATGTGAAGAATCTGAGCATTAAAGGTAAGGATGCAGGCAGTATACTGGTAGTAGATGGCGTAACCAGGTTTAACGGTACGATGGATAATCTGTTGGTTACTGTTGCTGATTCTAATATCAAGGGTGATGTGCTGATAGAGAACTACCAGGCAAATACCGGCAAGATAACCATTAACTCAGCCATCAATACTTCTAAGTACAATGATGCGCATAACGGTAATATTACTGTTAAGGCAGATGGTGATATTACTACGGCTAGTGGCGCTGATTTGAATGCATCTGATAATATAAGCATTAATTCTAAGAAGGGTTCTGTTGTAACCATCGGTAATGTAACTGCCAAGAATGCAGTAGATATCGATGCAGCGTATGATATTACAGCAGACGGAAATCTCACCTCTAACAATGGTGACATTACCATGGATGCAGGCGGAAGCATTACAACTAATAGCATAGTAAATGCGCTTAACAACGTAATAGCAAACGCTAACGGCAATATTGCAACCAACGGCGACGTTACTGCAGAAACTGGCAAGGCAGTTCTTAACTCTAAGAGTGGAAGCGTAACAATGCATAAAGTAACTGCTGATCAGGCAGTAGATATCGATGCAGCAAAAGATATTACTGCTAAAGGCAACCTTAAATCTACTAATGCTAACATAGATTTGAAGGCGAACGGTGGCAGCATTACGACCGGCGGAGAAGTTAAGGCTCAGCAGAATGTTGATTATAATGCCAAAGGTAGCATTACTACCAAAGGTATTATCAACAGCAAGGCTGGCAACATCAACCTGCAGACAGACGCAGCTCAAGGCGACATCACCTTCGGCGGCGATGTAACTGCCGAGCATGGCAACATCAACATCGAAGTACTGCAGAATGGTAATGTAAAGGATCTACCTAAGCGTGACAAAGTATTTACCGCTAAGGGCGACAAGGGTGATATTAACAGCGGTAACTTCAAACTGCAGATTAAGGGTGCCGGTGATGTTGACCTGCACGAGATTTATGCTACCAACAACGCGCTTATCGACGTTGCCAACGGCAATCTTACCTTGGCAAAAATCGACGGCAATCTGGTAGCTCTGCAGCTGAAGACCGAAGGCAAGCAGCTGAAGGTTGGCGAGCTTATCGCAGGCACCAAGATTATTGCTCAGGGCAGCGACATTGACCTTAACAAGATTCAGCAGCGTCTGGATGCTGACGGCCTTCTGACCATCGTTCCGGACGGCGCACAGCCTGATAAGCCTATTGACAACCTGAAGATTGGTGAGATAATTACTAATAAGGGTGTCCGCTTCGAGCATCTGTGGCTGAATAACGGCTCTATCAAAGTTAGCGAGGGCATGTTCCATATCGATAAGCTGGTAGTCAACAATGTTGCGCATTTCAGCAATAAGCATATGAAGACTGCTGTATGGGGCGCACCGCCGCAACGTGACGGCAGCGACAGCGTTTACTGGAACAACATTGCAGTGAACAACCCGGCGCAAAATCTGACTGAATGGCAGCAGGAGGGTACTAACCCGGATAAATGGATGTACCTGCACTTCACTGCACAGCCGAACGTTCAGCACAGCAACGGCGCACTGCTTGACCTGCGCAATTACGATTATGTTTATGACCAACGCTTTACCGCTGTAGACCATATGCTGCAGCAGCTCAACGAAAACAAAGCAGAGGAATATGACATCAATCACGCACCTGTCGTAGCACAATACTTCCGCTATGACCTGTATGACCTGGATGAAGAAGATAGCAAGAGCGAACCCGCAAAAATCACTGTAGAAGCATAGGAGGAAACGCTGATGAACAAAAAGGCAGAGGCTTTTATCAAATATCTGGATGATAAGAAGATTACCTGCTTTGCCATTGAACAGATTAGCGAGGATAAGCTGAACACAGTGGTCTTCCGTTCTCACATTGTTGTTGAAGGCCAGCGTCTGCCGACGCT
>ENA-OOZR01000872-OOZR01000872.1-human-gut-metagenome-genome-assembly--contig:-NODE-872-length-21082-cov-2.117658_pt1 | contig 21082 bp, 23 predicted proteins | sample MGYA00241045_ERZ501406 | MGnify/ENA primary metagenome ERZ501406 (study PRJEB25962, sample SAMEA2042920) | human gut metagenome | biome: human gut; feature: human-associated habitat; material: faeces...
CAGCTATAGATAAAATAATTGTTATTATTAAAAGTATTGTTTCTCTATTCATTTAGCACTCTCCTTATTTCCAGTTATTTTCTATATTGTTATATCTTCTTTTAACATCCTGCGGCTGCTCTCTTCCCCATTTAAGTCCTAATTTAAAATTTAAAATATCCTTCGAAGTGAGTATTTTTTTACTTTTTATAAAATTGTGCATAAGTCCATTTTTACTAAGATTGAATTGATTGTGATAGTCTACTAAATGAACAAATGTCTTTTCATTTTCAAATTCTGGTAATCCTTCCAATGAAGCCACATAATTTACCATCTGGTTTATATGTTCTTTGTCTAGCCTATCAATATCATTCCTGAATAACTTCAATCTTTCATTTAGATATCCTATATCTTTATCAAGCTTTAACAACTTATTTATATCATGATCCGAAAAGCCACAGATATTTTTTAAGAAATTTCTGGCTCTTACATTATGTGTCACATCAAATTGACTTCTGCCAAAGCTATACCCTGATTTTCCACCTGCATAACTGAATTTGCATATAACATTTTCATTCCCACTAATTTCATTTAAAGCTATTACCTTCATTATTTTTTCTAAATTTATATTTTCCATTATTTCTTTTATATTCATTTTTTCCTCCAAAAATTATTTTAATCATAGTTCGAAATAACATATTTATATTTTCTTTTTATAATTATATTACTCCTGTCCCTTTTGCCTGCTGCAAATTCAAATTCTTCTTTTAAATACAAAACTCCATCTATATTTTTTAGATAATAACTTAAATTTGTAGTTCTTATGTCATTGCTATCTCGATATGCTTTTGTCCATACTTTTGTATAAACAGAGTTTAAATCTGCTGCATTTACTATAAAATAAAATGTAGATGTATTTTTTATAGTCTCCAAAGATGTTGTATCTATAGTTTCGACTGGCATGATTGGATTTCTAACTTCCCAACTTTGATTTTGATAAAAATATGTCATTGCATCTACTATTGGTGTTCCAACCACATATCCACCATAAATACTGCTACTTCCACTTTTATTCCAGTAATGTTCTAAACACAGGTCATAAAGAAAGGCAACTATAATATTGTTATACCCCTCCAAGTTAAATGTAAACTCATTTGAAATGGATGTTGCAGGAGTTCTTAAGCCATCATTAAAATATCTTCCTGGTTCATATAGAACATTATTCCCTCCCACATGGGTTTCATATTTAGTTCTTAAATACTTAACTATATTATTTTTGGAAACTTTTATATTAGTATATGCTGTTTTTGTTATATCTGTAGTTAAATCTATAAACTTATTATTTCCACTATTATTAAAAATTAAAAAATCTTCTTCTTTTGCAACATTTCTAAAAGGAATATCTATATTTACATTTCCTTTCGTAAATTTTAAACTCATAATTCAACTCCTTTAGTATTGGAAAATTCTTTAACTTTTTCTATAAATTCATCTTTTTCAAATAAAATATTTATATCTTTATCTTTAAAATATGCTTCTGTATCAAACACTGATTGTATAAAAATTGCACCTTTAAGCCTTAGTATTTTCAAATCCTGTAAAGACATTTCTAATATATCTCCATCATTAAAAGACCAAAATGTTGTACTTTCTTCATTTTTAAATAACATTAAATCTTCCTGTGCTGCTATTGCATTCCCTAGAAGTGATAAATCTCTATCTCTACATTTTTGTTGGTGCTCTTTCCCTGTTTTGTCTGTATATATAAAACCATTTTCTAGTATCTCTTCCTTATAAACATTAATTAAAGTATAGTATCTATTTTTAAAATCTTCCGCTGTTGCTCCCTCTTGCCATATTCTTTCTATTTTATTCCATATAGGCTGCAAAAATATATCGTTACAAGGAATTATTATAATTTCATTGTTCTTTATACCCTCTCCGTCTCTTAATGTATTTTCATCAACTATCCATTTTAATTCTTTAAAATTCCAACAATACTGAGGTGAAGGTCTTTGAATAGCAACAATTTTATTCTCTTGTAAAATTTCACCTTCTTTAAGAATTAAATATCCTAATTGTATGCATTCTTTCAGAGTTGCCTTTTTTAAAATTTTTCCTTCTATTATTGGATATCCACTAAAAGGAGTACTTCCATCATAAATGACATATTCACCTTTTATTTTTTCTATTTCCTTAGTTGTTAAATCTATTCCTAAACAAAATAAATTATTATTTTCAATTAATTCTTTTTTATTATAATAGAACTTATTCATATAAACTCCCCCTTAATCTGTAATGCTTACAGTCCACCCGTTTATTATTAAACTATTACAGCTTAAACTTCCATTTACCACATTATTTTCTGTAATAGTTAAGTTTCCAGTAACAGTTCCTGCTGCTGGAGGAAATACAGTTGGTTTTCCTGTTATTTCTTCCCATTCAGTTGTCCCTGCTATCCCTTGCTCTCCTTTGTCTCCCTTTGGTCCTGCTACTCCTTGTAATCCCTGTATTCCTTGTTCCCCTTGCTCTCCCTTATCCCCTTTTGGTCCTCTTAAATCTGCATATGTATAATCTATTTCACCTTCTACCTTTACCCCTAATTGTGTTCCATTCCAATTAAATTCTAACCCTTTCCCTATAAGAGATTCTAACCATTCTTCTTCTGTTCCTTCAAAGCCATTATCTAGTGCTATATCATAAACATTCTCTCCATTTTCTACAGAAAAATCAAAAAAGCTTCCATTTGTAAAAGTTATTCTATACGTTTTTGTTTTATCACTAAAAAAAATATTTTCTATTTTATCTATTCCATTTCCTGTATCCCCTTTATTCCCTTGTATTCCTTGTATTCCCTGTTGCCCTTGCAAATCTACATAATCATATTCTGTATCTCCTTCTGTTCTTATTCCAAGCTGTGTGTTTTTCCATATAAATTCAAGATTTTTTCCTCTTGGTCCTTGTACAACGCTTGCCCCTGCTTGCAAGGTTATTCCTGTTTTTTTCATTCTCTCACCTCACTTAAATCCTCTACAAAATATATTTCTTTTTGATTTTTAGATATTTTTACATTTCTCTTTATCCATTCATATTTCTTATCTAATATAATTATTTCAAATTGGTCCGCTGGAAAAAATACAGATAAGTCATTACTTATGTCTACAATTTCATTTTTATAGATTAATACAGCTATTTCATTTTCTTGTAATTTTTCTTCTTTTACTATGCTATACCAATCCTTTTTATTTATGTCTCTACAATACAGGACACCTTGTATACCTTCATCTTTTTTATATATTTCAAATCCTTTAAAATATTTTTTTATCATTCTATCGCCCCCTCATAATAATCTACTGTATACCAAGTACCATTTATTTTCTTTTGCAATGTTCTTTGTGTTATATATCCTCCTCCTCTATCTCCACTTCTATTGTATCTAGTTACTACATACCCATTTACTAAAGGAGCATGGGCATAAGTCTCTACTTTACCAGCCATTCTTATATCTTGTACTATTCCCTCTTTATTTAATTGCAAATAGTCTCTTAATAACTCTTTATTTGCAGAAAAAGCTAATCTTCCATCTTTTAAAAATGCTAGAGCCACATTATCTATATTAGGTTCTTCATCTATCTTTGTACTACAATAAATATCCCCTACTTCTATGCTTTTATCTAAATTTCTTTGTACTATCTTTGCAGCAGTATTTTTATTGTCTACATCTTGCTTATATATGCCCTCTGCTAAGAATTTTTTTATTAAAGTAAAAGCTCCTGCTAAATTATCCCAGTTTATATTTAAGAGATGTCCAAACTTTATATTCTTAATTGGTTTATTAATGTGGTTTATATCCTTAGAATAAACCTCTGGATTTTCTACATCTGTTATTATTGTAGGTAGTTTTTCTAGTTCTTTTGTATCTATATTTGCCATTATTTACCTCCTGTATATTATTATTTCCTTATCTTCCTTCGTGTTACTGTCATTGTAAAGCCATTTATTAAGTTTATATTTAACCTTCCCTCCACCTGTTATAGTTGTATAACAGTTCATCTCTCCATCATCTCCTATCTCTATATTATGTTGTATAGAATAGGCTCTTAAATAGAGTGGGGCATCTGTTATATTTTCTTGGAAATACCAGAGCTGGTCATTTAATTTTAACTTTGGCATTAAATCCATACTCATGTTGTAGTTTACAACTGGGTCTTTAAGGTCTGCTAGTGCCTGTTCTGCAAACTTCTGTGCTCTTTCCTCTGTGTTTATTATGTCTTCTGTTACATCTAACCCTAAAGTAATTCTATTCTGTCTGTATCTGTCTATGCTGTCTTGGTCTCTTAGTTCTATGGTCTTAGTATTATTGCCATCGTTTTTATCTTTATATATAACCTCTACTATATTTCTTACTCTTTTAAGATCTCCACTATAAGTAAAATCTTCTATAAGATCTTTTTTAAGTATTTGGTATGTAATATAACTAGCACTTACACTGTCCTCAAATAATAAAACCTGTTTATTTTTCTCTCTGTTATAGTTAAAATACAAGCTCCAACCCTTAGCAAGTGCTAAATTCTGTATAGCTTCCCAGATAGTAACATTTTCTATTTTATATTTTTCTGTTAAGGTAGCTGTATTCTCTACATCATATAGAAATTCTATATCTGTAAAGCCGTTGTTGTTTAAAATGCTCCTTATAGTCTGTTCAAATGTTTGTCCCTCTGGATATTCCTCATTTATAGCCATTACATCTAAATCATAACTAAAGTCTTGACACTCTATGTTTACCTCATGGTATCCAGTACCTTCATAACTTTTTATCTTCCCATCAAAGATTATTATGTCCTCTTGGCCTGCATAATACAAGGCTATTACTAATCTTTCTTTAATAGGAATAGTGGTGTTCATTTTAACATTTATTCCCAATACCTTATCCCCTTCTTTTACCTGTATAACCTCTGTTATCCAATATGGAAAATTCTCTGGATCATTACTTTTTGCAAAGTATATATAATCTACTCCATATAATTCTGTAAAATACAAAGCTTCAAAATAACCTTCTCCACTTTCTACCCAGCTATATTTATAATACCCTATTATTTCTATTACATCAGGATTCACATTTGGGATAAAATAGGTATCTTTATTCAATCCCTCTATTTCTACCCTATCACTGTCTAGATCTTCCGCCGTTACTATAATTAAAAAATTTACTTTTTCATATTCTTCTACTTTTCTATTAAAATACACATATAAGCTATTATTAAGTATTGTTGTATTTGTAATTTCTAAATCTGCTTCAGTGGGAGAAAGGGACTGTATTCCATCATACACGCTGCTTATTTTTATTTGTTCCATTCTCTCTATATTCTGTAAAAATATGTAGTTTTTCCCTAATCCATTGCAGGATATATTATAATAGTTTGTAGACTTTGCAGTTCTCACCTTAATCCTTACTCGCCTACCTGCTTGAAACTCGTTTGTAGCTAAAATAGGAGAGGCAGTTAACATATTATTCTTATCATTGTGTATTGTTAGGTTAGCAAACTTCTTTAAACTGTCTATTCCAAAATCTTCACTTCCTACCTCTGCAATATTTCCAAGATTTATTGTTGTAGTTCCTACCACCTGCCCTGTAAAGTCTTGCCAAACTCCTTCGTTGTTTAAAATCTCATATTTAAGTTTAAAGTCTCTCATTTTTATACCTCCTCTAAAGTAAAGGTATAAGTTACAATGTCCACAAGCTTGGCATTTATAAAGGCTTGGGAGTTTATTTCCTGCACTTCATCTACCAAAACGACTGTATAGTCTTTGTTTTTATAAGTAAATGTTTTATAGTTCCCTATTCCGCTATACAATAGGCTTTCAAACTTTTCTATTGTATTACTGTAGACATTTGGAGACAGCATATATTCTTCATCTGCAAGGGGGATAGTTGTTATATTAAATCTTTTCTTTCTCTTACTGTCTAAGGTTGTGGAAGTTATCATGTTCCCTTCGTGGTTTCTCTTGTTACTCAGCATTGTAAAAAATCCATCTGTGGAGATAGAGGCTATACAATTAAGCCTCACTCCATTTAATATTATTCCACTGTCTTTAGGTGCTTCCCCTTCGTAAAAGAGGCTCCCTATATATTCCTCACTCTCTTCACAAATAAAGGTCAATTCTGTAAAATTTTTAAGTTGTGCTGCCATTCCATAAGTAACATCTAAACTTTCAACTTCCCCTTTCAATTCTATTTTAGGTTCAAATAAAATATTATCTTCCAGAGGTACAGCCCATGCTGGAATAGTAAAGCTTGGATTTATTCCATGGGTAAGCTGTAAACTAAATTCTATGCTTACTTGAGAACCTTCCTTACTTATTGTTATTTCATGTTCTGTATTATTTGCTTTTATAGTTTCCGTTCTCACTTCCTACCTACCCCCTTCCTATTCCATTCCCACTTCTTCTGCTTCTTTGCATAGAGCCATTTACGGTTTTTATTATGTATCTATCCATTTCTTTCCCATTAAGTACTACTGGTATTTCTATTGTCTGGTTGTTCTCTATTCTTACTGGCTCTTTTAATCCTAAATTCTGTTTCCATAAGTTTGTAGCTATACCAGTAACAACATTTTTACTCATATTCTTGTTTAATGTGTCCATGCTATTTGTTAAGTTATCCATGTTCATTCCAAGCTCTTCAAATAAGTCCTCTAACTTATCATTAGACATTTCCATATATTTTTTAATAAGGTCTATGTACTGTGTAAGAGTAAGATCCTCTAGGTTTTCTATCTCCAAGTCTATTCCTAAGTTCCCATCTGCTTTAAACATATCTTTTACATAGTCATCCACCTTATCAGATAAGCCATTAAATAAACTTTTAGAAATTTCTGTGTTTATAAAAGCATTCTTTAAGCTATTAGCTATCATTTTTTCTATGTTATCCCCTAAGTCGTCTAAACCATCAAAGAAGCCATTTTTAACAACCTGTGCCAAACTATCAGCGGAAAAATCTATAATATTTTTTATAGTCTCCTTTAAAGTTTTTTCCAGTTCTCTATTAACAGTTGTTATCTGCTGTGCAAGTGCAGATATATCCACTTTTCCATATTTTCCCTCTCCTGTAGTTAGATATCCATTGTTAAGAACTGCCCCACCAGCTACGGACTTAAACCAGTCCATTATCTGCTGTTCATCATACTGTGGCATTAACTTTTTAAGCGTTTCCATAGAAACCCCATAGTTTCCTTTGCTTGCTTCTAGGTCGGATAAGATATTATCATAGTTTGTATTAGCTGCCACTTTGTCATACATTCCTAAATAGCTACCCATACCCATTCTTGCTAAATCTTCGTTGTACTCTTCTATTACGTCTTGCCACTTAAATTGTCCAGAAATAAGCCCTTTTTGTAATCTTTCCTGTGCTGCTTTTCTTTTTCTTGCTTCCCTTTTAGCTTTTTTCTTTTTGCTTCTGCCAAATAGGCTTCCCCCTATACTTCCAAGAGTACCACCGATAATACTTCCTGCTGCTTGTCCTACTCCTGGAATAGGGATAAATGTTCCAGCCAATGCTCCAACTGCACTTCCAATATTTCCCTCTGCTCCTCCACCTAGTGCTCCAGATATAGCCTCTCCTATTCCTGCACCCATAGAAAAGTTTTCAAATCCAGGTATTGCACCACTTCCTAATACATCACCAATTAATTTTTTGCCCTGTTCTGTTCCTTTTAGAGTGTCAAATATAGTACTTCCTATGTTCAGTCCATTAGCTATATTTTTAATTGCTGTACTACTTGTGTTATCTCCTATTGCTTGGAATAAGCCAGCTAAATTTCTAAGATTTGTACTCATTCTGTTAAGGGCTTCTGTATTTTTATCTTGTGCTTCTTTTGCTTTCTCATCTGCTATTTCTTTTTCTTTATTTGCCATTGTTAAATCTATTTCAGAAGTTATGGCTTCGGTATTTATCTTTTTTTCTTCTGGTGTAGAATAGAAAGTATTTTCTTTTTTATTTTCTAAAGTTTTTACTTTCTTTTCTGCTTCTATATCTCTTTTAGATTCTTCATAAGCTTTTTTTACTGCTTCTATTTCTTCTTTTGTGCCACTCTCTCTCAGTTCTGCCATGTCTTTATTATATTTTGTAGTAGCTTCAAGCATTTTTTTATTATATTCAGTATCAATTTTAAGTTGTTCCGATTTATTCCTTTTTTCTATCTCATTTTTAGCTTTTTCTTCTGCTTTTTTCTTTTCTTCTACTGCTTTTTTAGCATTATCTATTCTATTTTCAGTATCAGATATCCCAATTTGTCCTTCAAGGTCTTGTATTTTTAATGAAAGTTTATCAATCTTATCTTGTGTTGTTTTTACTTTTGTGTCATCTGTTTCAGTTAAGATACTTCTTTGTAAATCATTTCGTTCTCTCCTATACTGTTCTATTTGCCCTTTATTCTTTATGCTTTCAACTTCATTTCTATATGAACTATCAAGCCTTTCTTTTCCTGTAAAATCTGTTGGAGATAGCTTATTCAGTTTATCTGAATATACTTTCTGTGCTTTTATTAAAGCTCTATTTATATCATTTTCAATTTCTTGTTCATTCTTAAACTCTCTATCATCAGTAAGAGTTCTACCTGGAATAACTGGTTGTTTTGGAGCAATTTCATTAGTTTTTTTATCAGTTTTATCATCATCTGTATTTTTACCAAAATTTTCTATATCTTTTTCTTTTGCTATTAGGTTTTTTTCTGCTTCTTCAAGTTGTTCTCTCAAATTTTTTAATCTCATTACTTCATTTTGAGCTTGACTTGCATAATCAAATCCTTTTTCTTTCAGTCTTTGCATTTCAAGCCCTGCTGGATTAGCTTCTAATTCTTTAACTGTTATTGTTTCTTGTACTCCAAAACCCATATTTTTTCTACCTAAAACAATCTCTTTTTCTTCCAGCCTTTTTATCTCTTTTTCTAGTTTTTCTTTTTCTCCTCGAGCTTCTTTATATGATATTTCTTTAAATGAATTATTAACCTCTGTTTGTCTTTGTTTTATAAGTGAAAGGACATCAGCATAATTTCCACCCTCTATACTCCATTTTTTATAGGCTTCTGCTATTTCTGGGGCTAATATTTCTAGCACTTTTAAAGCTTCATTCAATTTTTCTTGTTCTTCTTTTGTCTTGTTGCTTTTTGTCCCAAGTTCTTCTAAAGTTTTTAAACTATTTTCCATTTCTATATTCATTTTTTTTCTTGCTGCTGTTTCTTTATCATGCCCTGTTGCTATATCTCCAAGAGAGGCTACAACTTCAAGAGTTGCATTTCCAATACTGTTTTTTAAACTATCCCAGTATTTAGCCCCTCTTTCAACTCTTTTTTCCATTGTTCCCATTAAGTTATCCACATTTCTGTCTAATTCGTTTAAGGGGTCACTGATGGCTTTTAATTTTTCTATAAGTCCTTCTATATCATTCCCTGCATTCAACCAATAGCTTTTTGCCTCTTTTCTTCCAAAAAGACTTTCTATTTTAAACCCTGTTTTATCAGAATAATCTTTTAAAGTTCTTAATATTCCTTCAAGAGTTCCATCATTATTCATATATGTTTCTATACTCTGCCCTTTGAGTTTTGCAAAAAGTTTATTAACTTCACTTCCTGTATCTAATAATTCATACATGAAAGCTCCCATCTGTGTTTGTGCTACTTCTGCCTTGCTTCCTTTTGCTGTCAGTAATGCAATAGAAGCTCCTATTTCTTCAATAGTGATTTCAAGTTCTTTAGCTGTTGGAACTGTTTTATATAGTTGTTGTTGGAATTCTTGAACTGTCAATTTTCCAACTTTTTGAGTTCTTACAAATACATTGGCTACTCTTTCAGCTTCTTCTATTTCTAAGTTATAGGCATTTAAAACAGTTGTCAGACCATCTACGGATTCATTTACAGATGAAAATCCTGTAATGGCTAATTTATTTGATGTTTCTAATAAAGCATACTTTTTATGTACATCACCAATAGCAGAAACAACTTGATAAAGCCCTTCTGATACCTCTCTATAGTCAGTACCATATTTTTTCCCTATTCTTTCTACTTCATCGCTTATTATTCCTCTATTTGATGTTGAAATAGTTCTAGTTTTTTCTACTGCATATTCTAATTGACCAGCAAGTTTTGACCCTTCCACGACTCCTTGTTTAAGAGTGTTTACTATACTTGCAACTATTTTAGCTTTAAGGCTTCCAATCATGATATCCATGCTTCCGAATATTTGATTTGTTTCTTTAGCTTGTTTCTTTCCTTCCCCTAAGGCTTTGTGCATATCTTTTAATCTATCAGATAATTCTTTTGCACTTTTAGATCCCTCTCCAAAATAAATGGACTTTGCTTTTAAGGCCGTTGCCTCTATTTCAGCTTTAAGAATTTTAATATCATCTTTTGAAAAAGCTTTTTTATTTAATTTTATGTCAGCAACTCTTTTACCTAAAATATCAGCTTCTTCTTTTACTTCTTTCAAAGGATTTTTAGGTACTTTTATATTTGTTTTTACTTTTATTTCTTTTCCATCTAATCCATCTATTTTCTTTTCAGCTTGTGTGGTATCTGCTGTTACTATTAATTTTATATCTTCCTGCATTTCCCAACTCCTTTATTTTTCAGTAAATAAAAAACCCCAGATAAATATATCTGAGGCTTTAAATACTTTATTCATTTAATAGATTTCTACATTCCCATATTTATATTCAGCTAATTTTTTACCAGATTTATTTCCATATAATCCAGAATTTACATCCCATTTATGATGACTTTCTGTATAAATATATATTGCTTTAGTCCATGTATTTTTGGCTCTTGCATCAATAGAATTCCAAATAATCTCATCAAAATACACTTTTCCATTATGTATTTCAATAGTTCTATTATTAATAATATTTTTAACATTATTATGAATACTTGAATCAGGACAAGAGTAAACAGAAATAAAAGTACAAACAAATAACATCAATATTATTTTTTTCATCTAACCACCCCTTTTTTTATTTTTAGTATACCTTATAAAAAAAGAATTAGCAACCTCAGATATATTTATTTTCCAATGTTCAATTTTTTAAAAATCTATTTTTTAGTATTTAATAGTTCACTTGCTCTCTCAAATATAGAATAATCTCTATATTCTTCTTTTTTCTTTCTTCCTAGAATGTCTATTGTTTCTTTGCTTCCCATTATTCCAGCCATTGTATTTATTAAGGCATTTGTATGAAAGGTTTCTCTTTCTAGTTTCTTGTAATCTGCTTCAAATATAAGGTTTATATCCCAGTAAGTCATATTCAGAACTTCTTCTTGTGTATATCCTTTACTCATTACATTTATAAGCAACTCTCTAAAGTCTGTTTTAACAGGTTCTCTTTTACCTACTTGACTATTTATATTACTAGGTAATTCAAATGGGTTACCTGCAAAGGCTATAAGTTTTTGAAAGATTTTTATTAGTGCCTCATAACTCTCTTTTATGTTAGGATAACTTTTTAAAAAATCTTCATAAGAAAAGTTATATCCCTGTAAAGAAGCATAAATTATTTTTGTTATTGTAGCTATATCTCCTTGTCCTGCTAATTCAAACATTTTTGTTTCTTCTGGATATTCTTTACTTAACTTTATTCTAGCCTTTAAATTAAGCTTTAAATCATATTCTATATCATTTATTCTTAGTTTCATTATTTCCTCCTGTGTGCCTTATTATCTTAAATCAAAACATTTTATTAATATTCTCATTTAAAATAATATGGAGAAAGGGGATTGCTCCCCTTTGCTCTTATTTAGTAAAAACTTTCTTTTCCACCATTCCTGATTGAAGTTTCAATGAAGCTGTATAACTTAAAGCACTCCCACCATCAAGAGTTCCTGAATGCGTAAATTCTGTTACTTTATACACTCCCTCTATATATGGGGTATTCTTTTGTTTTAATGCTCCATGTCTAGCCTTTACAGTATATTCTCCATCAAAGGCAAAGTTCAAAGTTGCTACTGATGGAAAGTCTGGGTGATAATATCCTTGTATTCCATCTATACTGGAAGTTTTAAGCCCCCCTATTGCACTTTCATATCCATTTGAATGTTTATTATTTGTGTTTATTTCTGCCTGCTGCTCTGTTGATGTAAAGTCTGTTATCTGTGCTACATCAATATATCCATCATTTTCTAGTAAAATTGCACTTGTAAATGATGCATTTCTTGGCTCATTTTCTAATGTTATTGCACTTGCTGTTGTAGCAGTTACTTTTACAATTTCAACTAAATTGGGGTTTGCCATTCCTCTAAAATTTTCAGAAGTTGCTAACCCATCTAATTCAGATTTATCAAATAGAGCTACTACAATATTTTTAGGAGCTGATATTACTTCTGCTGTTCCTGTTGTAATTGTAAAAGTTGTTCCAGATATACTTCCTTCCAATAATTCCATCTTAGGAATTATTACTTTCATTGAATCAGTATACTCACTTTCATCTTTTATAGCTTTATATGCCTGCATTCCAATATAAAGTCCTGCCCCATTGGGTTGAACTTCTAAAAATCTTTCTTTACTATTGTGTACTACTTCTTTTATATTTACCATTTCTATATTCCTCCTGTACTTAAATTTATAGAATAGCTGTGTTTGTTTTGATATTCTCCTACATAGTGCATAGATACATCATAACAACTCATTTTATCAAGTTTCTTTTTGATCTTTTCAGCTATTTCTCTTACTTTTAAATATCCATCTTCAATTTCTGTCATACAAATGAGTATTTGTATTCTTTCCCCTCTGTTATGCTTTGTACTATCTTTTGTAAGGGTATCTGTTACAAATATGCCATTTTCTTTAGTATCTGAATATCCAAAATCTGCTTTTATTCCAAGTTCCATCATGTTTATTTCATCTACTATTTTTTCAATCATTTCTTTACCTCTGCTTTTATAAAGGTTTGTATCTTGTCTTTTTCCTCATAGAAAGGTCGTTCAAGAAATTTACTTCCTGTTCCTGCTGTTGTATAGTTTAGTTTAGGAATTTCATGTACATATACATTGTATGAAGCTATTGCCCCACTGCTCCCAACTTCTATAGTTAAATTACTTTCTGTAGCTCTCTTTATATATATGCTTCTCCTTAATTCCCCTGTATCCATTGGAGTAACATCTATAACCTTGCCTTTTAAATGCTCTCCAAAATTATTTAAGCCTCTTGCTACTGCCACATCTAATTTATTCTTTATATTAGACATAATAAATCCACTCTATTGGAGGTTTTCTTATTCTTGCTACTTCCTCCATAGTTATTATTTTTTTTGCTGTTGTACTTGGTTTCTCTCCTTCTGCTTCTCCCTGTTCTATAAGAATATTTTTTCTTATGTCCAGGAGCAAAGGAACAAGGGCATTCCCTACAGAAGAAACACTATCACCTGTCATGCTTCTTATAGTTTTTATAGAGTTTTCCCATGTTCCCTGTACAACTGTTTTTTTCCATACCTTTGTTGGTCTATGGTATTGGTCCAATTCCCCCTCTGTTTCTTCCCAGATGGTTATTTTATCCTTGTTGTATCCTAATCTATCCCTTAAACTTCCCATATTACCTACCTTATTTGGTATGAATTGCTTACATACCTTTCTATAAGCTTATAAGCTTCTAAATTATTAAAAACAATATCCTTATATTTATTTATTAAAGTTGTATTATAAGTTACTGAGGCTGTTTTATTACTCTCTGAAACAATACCTTTCTTAAATACTTCCAGTTCTTCTGTTATTTTCCCAGTTGCTATATATAGAGCCTCTAGGACACAACATAATTCAACTTCAAAAGGTACTATTTTTTGGTAAGGGAGAGGGAATTTTAATCCCTCTTCTCCTTTTATGTTCAAACTCTCTATCTTGGAAGTAGCTTTAATTAAACTATATTCTTGTTTTTTCCCATCAAGTTTTTTAAAACTCTCTACCTCTTCTGGCTTTTCAAGTTCCAATAGTTCAATAGCTTCATCTGCTGTAAGATAAGAATTTACCCCTTTTTCAAGTATCATTTTTCTGTCACTTCTTCTATATTTTTAATTTTTCTTAATGCCTCAGCCTCTTTTACATCTTGCGTTTTGTATTCCCCTTTTCTAAATCTTATATCAAGTTTATAAAGATATAAGTTAGGGACTGAGGATTTAAATACATACCCTTCTTCCTTTTTCTCTTTTACTTCTATTTCTGGTGTTTCTACTTTTCCTTCTTTTTCCAATTCTTTTGATGCTCCTGCCATTTAATTCCCTCCTACTTCTTTAAGTTTTTTACCCACATTTGACATGGACATTTACCAAGTTTTACAGTAAATTCTCCATGAATGAAGTATTTTTCACCCAAACTAGTCTTTGCCCCTAATTCTTCTTTAAATGGATATAACTCCTTCATTTCTAACTCTTCTAAGTTCATTATTCCCATTTCATCTGCATTCAATGAATTAGCATGGAAAACGTTAAGAGTTCCCCCTGTAGTAACGATTTGAGTAATTTTTGTTCCTGTTACTCTTTCATCTTGTGATGTTCTGATAGTCTCTTTATTGAAGTTGTCTATTCTATTTACTTGGTCATATGGAGCTATAACAAAATATTTTCCAGCTGCAAGGTCATTACCTCCACCTGCATCTATAATTTGTTTTACTACTTTATCAAGGAATGCTTTTGTTAATTCTGCTCCTTCTGCATCCACCATTATTCCATGTTTTTTAATTAATGCTTTTACTCCATCATTATTTCTCTTTAATCCATCTGTAAATTTAACAGAGTTTAAAATTTTATTTTCCATTATGCTCATTATTTCTTCTTTTTTCTTCATAGATTCGATCTGGTAAGCACTTAATCCGCTTTGACCTTGGATATATGTGTGTTTCGCTGTCTCTGTAACTTCAAATTGCTCATAAATAATACCTGTTTTATTTTCTATATTAGTTGGTAATTTTACTGTAGATGGTTTAAGTTCTCCACCCTCTTCCATAAAAATACCCATGTTTTTAATTTCTACACCTTTAGTATGTGCCTCTGCTGTAGTTCCTCCGTATCCTCTTGTTATTGTTGCAGTATCTCCAGACACTGCTGTTACATATACAACCTCATCTTCAACAGACAGCAGAGAATCTTTTACTAAAACTTCTCCATGTGTTACTGTTAGGCTTGTTTCTGCATCTGTAATATCTGCTGCTAAGAATGTATCTGTTTTTCTTATATAAGTGTCTATCCACTCTATTGTTGTAGATGTTGTAGGTGTCTTTCTTCCCCCTCTCAAAATATGTGATACTACTGGAGAAACACTCGCATTTATTAAATTTAATTCATCTGAAATATCATTCGATATTAGCTGGTTAGTTGTATTGATTTTCCCAGTTGTTCCTCCCCCTGCAAATACTTGTATACCCATAAATTCATATTTTTTTTCCATTATTCTTTACCTCCGTTTTCCACTTGTGTTTTTAAGGCTTGATAATTTGCTCTATCTGCCATACTTCCTGTTTCCATTGCTTTCCTTTCTGCTTCTTTTAACTGTTCTTGTAATGTTAAAGCTCCAGCACCTTTCTGCCCAGTTCCTCCTGGTTTCTTCTCTTCTACTTCTTTAGCCTCAAATAAAGGAGCAAATTTTGTTTTTAGTCCTGTTACTTGTTCGTCTAAACCTTTTACAGTAAAGTCCTCCCCTATTGTAATTTTATTCATCTCTAGATGTGGTTTTAAAAGGTCTGCTTTATCTCCTAGTGCTTTAGAAATTTCATACTCTTTTATTTTCCCTTGGTATTTTCCAGTTTGTTCTTCTAGTATCCCCTTTGGAATAAGTTCCAATCCCATATCCTCATCTTTAATGTCTTTAATATCTTTCCCTAACTTCTTAGCTAAGAACTTTTTAGTATTTTCATTGTATATCTTATCTGTTAGTGGCTGGGATTTAGCTAAGTATCCCATTACTCCATCATCTGTGTATTTTGCTTCTACTTCTTTAGTTATTTCCTTAGTTGCTACTAAATTTAGTGCTGCAAGTCCTGTTAAAAGTTCCTGATTATCTTTGTTCTGTCCTATTGCTGCTAATAATTCTAATATTGTCATTTTTCCTCCTACAATCCCCTAAAATCTTCTCTCAGAGAATTTATTTTTTTTATTATTTCTTTTTTTCTTCTATTTAAAACAGATATAATACTTCTTTCTTCCTCTGTAAGATTTGCACCCCGCAAAGTTTCGAGTTTAGTATTTATACTGTTTTTAACCCTTTCAAGTCTGTTTATTTCCTGCCTTACCTCATATTTTTTAATCATTTCTGGACTTCTGCTGTCATTTTGATTGTTAGATATTTTTTTATTTTCCTCTATTTCTTTTTCTGTATAACCTTCCTCGAAATACCCACTTAACAAGTGTTTACAGTTAGGATGTATACTTTTGTATCCTTTATTAAATCCAGGTATATCATATAGATATGGATATTTTTTTATCCTTCTATCTAGGCTATATACTCGCCCTTCTGCATATTTAGCACAAGTTTCACAGGTCCAATAATGGCTGCTAAACTTTACTAATTTATTCCCTGTGTCTTTTACCGCCTGCATTGAAGCGGAATTTTTAGCTTGCTGGAACATTGTATTTAAATTCATCTTTGCATATGCTGGTAAAGACATTTTTATATTTTTACCTTTATCTGTTTTAAGGGTAAAGTATAAATTGTCTTTAAACTTTCCTACTATGCTTTCTATAGATTCATCTTTAGTTTTGCCTAAATGTCTAAGTACAAGTTCATCTCTTATAATCTTATTCATTTCACTTGTTTCTCTTTGCTCCTGCTCTGTAAAGAAAGATTGTATTTGCTTACCTATGCCATTTTCTGCTTTATTAGTCTTATCGTTAAAGACTTTATATAGCTGCACAACATTATCTGTATCTATTTCAGTAAATTGCTTGTAGTCAAATTTCATGTCCACATTTGCTACTTTTATAGCTTTTTCTATCTCTGCTATTTTTCTGTTAAGATATTCATCGTTCAAGGTCATTTGTATTATTTTTTTCTGTTCTTTTATTTCTTCAAATGATTTTTTTAGCTCTTTTAACAAGTTAGCTTCATAATCAACTTTTTTCCCTTCTCTTAGCATTGTCTTAAATCTATTTACAAGGTTTTCTAAAGCTTCCTCATACAATTTAACCAGATGGTCTCTCTCACCTTTTTTAGCCATATTCTACCCCTCTAATCTAAATCAGAAGAATTTACAGTTTCACTTATAGCAAACAACGTATTTTGTTCCTCTTTTATAACTTCTAGTTCCTTGTCTGCCTCTGCATCTGTAAAACCTCTATTAATTAAAATAGATTTCCTAGAAAGTAGCATATTACTTGCTGCTAAGACTTCATTTTCAATTTTTTCCTTTTCCGAAAGAGATATTCCATCTTTAAAGGTTATATCAAAACTCAACTCAGCTTGTTTTTCTATTAAATAAGCTTGTCTATATATGTTATAGAGTGGTATATACAGGTTTGTTGTAATGTCTCTACACTTATTAAGAGTAGATGTTATAGCCTTTTTAAATGCCTCTCCGCTGGAAGTATTCCCTTCTTTACTAAGTCCTAAAGCTACTTCGTTTATGCCTAATTGTGCATAAATATTCTGTAGATTCATCTCCATGTGCTGGTAAATAGCTGTTACATGAGCAGTAGGAGATTCTACATATCTTAAAGCGTTTGCGTCATCTGGGTCTCCTGTATTAAGATATTTACCTGTTGGCACTTCTCTTTTCCCTGTTTCTGTGTTTAGTTCAGAAAAATCTTTACTTCCTACTAGAGTAGGATTATTTACTTTGTTAAATAAATAACTGTTAGATGTAAGCCTTATTACTATTTCAAGTAACGTTGTTTCTGTTCCTTCAAATATAGATTTCCCGTAAAGTCCATCTTTTTCTAACCCGCATACATGATGTAGATTAATTTCTCTTGTTGTAGGGTCTACTTCTACAGGTTCTTTGTCATTTTCTCCTTGGTATACAAATACTTTCCCGTCTAGCTGGTAGATTTCTATATATTTATATTTTTCAGTTTGCCCGTTTGTTGTTTCTCTTTCTAGCTCGCAAAAGTATATATAAGCTCCAACCCTAGAAATATTATTAGTTTCTGGCACTATTATTACATTTTCCACTGGTAGTACAATTACCTCTGCTTTTCCAGTTTCTCCCTTTTCTATCTTTACAAATGAGTTCCCTGTAACGAGCATTTCTTCTACTAGCTGTTTTGTTTTATCGTGTATCTTTTCTCGTCTATCAAAATCTTTTTTCCAGTCTTTTTCTGTTTCTAGCACATCTATGTATGGAGCTTCTCCAACACTATATGTTTTTAATGTATTTACTGCTGCCTTTGGTAAAGTACTTTCTACTATAATGTCATCTAATGTTAGCTCATTAGATACTGTTCCACCTATTAAAATTGTTCCATCTGCATTTAACCATTTTGCTACCTCATCTTTTAATCTAAGGTTTTTGATAATTCTACTTTTATAATGCCTTCCAACTTCATTTTTAAAAAATTTTCTATATCTAGAAACGTTCTTTATCTTCTCTGCGTGTTTTAAAATATATGTATCTATATCTTTTATAATTTCCTCATGTGTTAAGATTATTCTCACCTCCTAAAATGGTTTAGCTGATATAGTTGCTTTTCTAGGTCTGTTCTTATACATTTGGTAAGCTATTGCCAAGCCTATTACCCTATCTTTTCCATTAGTTTCAACTTTCCCATCTTCCTTTTGTATTTCCCTCATTTGCTTTAGAGTTTTAACAGATTTTACAGTTATTTCTTCATTTCTTAGAGCTGTATCTAAGTCATCTAACATTATATATTTAGATTTTGGATTAGTGCTCCACCCTGGCTTATCTGTTTCTTTGTTTCTTTTCTTGTCTAAAGTTTTTTCTATAAATAGATTTTTGTAATTGCAAGTATTTATTAAAGTGTTTAGTGTAGAGTGCCCATGGTTATTTCTTTCTACTCCTATAAAGGCATTATTATACTTTTTCCCCCAGTGTGCTAAGATTAACCCATGTTCATCTGGAGTTGCTTTATATTCTGCACTAACTACCTCTACAAGCGTATCAGCTCTTAATATTGTAAAAGTAGAATTATCTCCCATTTCTAAACCTTCTGCCACATCTGAACCTATTATGTACTTAACTCCATATTGTGGCTTTTCAAATACTTCTATTTCTCCATCATACAAGCTTTCGAACTGTACATTTTTATTTTTATTGATTAATATATCTAGTAATTCAATATCAAAATATGGTCTTCCAGAATGTAAAAATGCCATTTCATCTGTACAAGGGTATTCTTGGTATACATCTTCTTTTAATTCAAGGCGTTTATCAAAATACCAATGGACTTGTTCTATATCAAGGTTAGTATCATGTATGAGAGATTTCAGAAGCTTTATGAATTTAGTATCTACTCCCTTAAATCTTTCTCCTTTTTCTATAACTGTTCTGAACTCTTCCTCTGTATAGTCAACCCCTTTAAAAGATTTTCTATATTCAGAAGTTCTATACCATTCATAGAAAACTCCTATCCATTTACTTTTTCCCTCCTTGATAGAATCCCAATCATCTTTGAACTCATTGTAGCCATTGGCTGTGGTCTCATCAATTTCAATGGAATATTTTGTAAGTGCTTGTGATATTGCAGCTGCATTCTTTCTCATATCTTTCCAGAAAGCTTTTTCTGAATTGTGGAGCATTTTTAATTTTTTACTTCTTCCTGCTCCTTTACTTCCTGCTGTTGCTACTCTCCATGCACTGTTATTTCCTGCAAATATGAGTTCTCTGGCATTAGAACGCTTTGGTTTTTCCTTCATTTCATCTATAATACTTTCAAAAAATCCTTTGGCTATATCTGAAAATATAGAATTGGTAGCGTCATTGTCATGTGCCATAGTAAAACCCCTGAATCCTTCTTGTGTTAACATTAAGCACTCTTGAAAGGCAGTTATTAAAGTAGTAAAGCCTTGCTGTCTACCCTTTAAAATCTTAATTTTAATTTGTTCTATCTCTTTTTTATTTTGTTTCTTTACTAGAGGTAATAGAACATTATTTAAAAAGTCGCTTTGTACTTCATTGAGGAAAAAAGGAACCTCATTAAACTCTTTATCAATAACACAAAAGTGCATTTCCATTAAATACCATGGATTTTCTATCAATTCTTTGAAAGTTTCTATATTATCTATTAGTTCATGCCAAGAAGCTCTACGCCACAAATAATCCTCTTCCATGTCTTTTGTTTTATTCCATAGCTTTTTTCTTTCTGCTATATATTCACTACAATTCATTTTTCTTTCTCACCTCATTAATAGAAGTAATGATTTTAGTGTCTTTATCCTCAGTATCTAGCCCTGCAAATCTTGTGAGAAAATCTAAAGACTTACATTTTTCTATCAATTCTATTTCTACACTTTTACCTTTCTCATTTTCTACTATCTTCATTTTTTTGATTAAAGTTCCATCTGTGTGAGTTATTGGCTTAGGACTGCCATCTTCATTGAAATACTCATTTATATCGCTTAAAGCTACTTGAACATGTCTGTTTAATATTCTTTCTTGTGAAATTAAAAAGTTTTGCCTCTGCTGCTCCCTTAATTTTTTTAGAAAGTTTTTTATACTAACATTTTCTAACATTTCATATATTCTCGTTCTGGAATAATTGGGACTATAGCCTGCCTTTACTCCTGCTTGAAAAACATTCAAACTTTCCATATAATAATAACAGAAAAGTCTTTGTTTATCTGATAATCCATCTATTTTATCTATCCACTCAAAATCTTTATCCTCATCAGATATTCTATTCTTTGCACCTTTTTTGAGTGTGTGCATACTTTTGTTTTGTGTGCATACCTTTTCTGCACTCTCTTTTTCTTCTGCATCCTTTTTCCATTTATATCTGGTTTTCCAAGACTTTACAGTATTGAGAGTGACATTATACTTACTTGCTATTTCTTTATATTTCATTCCTGCCTGATAATCTTTTTCAGCTAATTCATAATTATTCATTTCATTCTCTCAACACCTCCTTGCTTACCTCATTACTACCCTTATCATGTAAGAGTATTAATCAGGCGACTTCCTCATG
>ENA-OOZR01000884-OOZR01000884.1-human-gut-metagenome-genome-assembly--contig:-NODE-884-length-20781-cov-1.994258_pt1 | contig 20781 bp, 18 predicted proteins | sample MGYA00241045_ERZ501406 | MGnify/ENA primary metagenome ERZ501406 (study PRJEB25962, sample SAMEA2042920) | human gut metagenome | biome: human gut; feature: human-associated habitat; material: faeces...
ACTGACTAACTTTTTATCATCAGGAACCCGTTCAATTGAAACATTTACAAATCGACGGAATTGTTCAACTGTGAATGTACATCCCTTAAATCGTTGATACAAAGCTTCAAAAATATTCTCATTTCCTAAATACACACGTAATTCAATGTTGATCAAATTATCTTTTCCAATATCAAGCGGATCATTAGATAACCAGATTCGCTCCTTAAAACACTCAGTCTTTGCTTGGATATATTTAGGGGTACGAGTTATTTTCAATTGATCAATGCGATCAATTCGATAATATGCCAATTCAAAATCTTCACTACTATTTATTAGGTAACCAACTAAATATACTTGATCATTTTTTATATCAATATTAGTTGGATATAATAAAATTGTTTTATGACTAGGCCTATCTATAACTTTGTTTTCAACAACACTATATTCCAATTCTTTAAATGATACACAAGCAAATGTATTTATAGCCTTAATAATTTGCTCTAAATACACTGTAATACAATTATCTTCATAAGTTGAATTGATATTATCTAACAAATGATAATGATTTATTTTATACAAAGAACTATCTGATAATACTTTTTCTAATAATTTTGAATCATTTTGACTTTCTAAATGTAATCCTCGACCTAATAACCTTGTCAATAAAATTAATTGAGCATCAGTATAATATGTCTTTTCAACGTACGCACCTTTTTTTTGTTTTGTTGCATAATTAATACTACCACTTTCATTGCATATAAAAGGGGTAAGCAACTCATCTTGACAATCTTTTATCAAATTATTATAAGATTTTATTGATTCAATATCTGCTTTAATCGTATTGCTAGAAATCGTCGTTCCTAACCCACCAATTCTTTTAATTAGTTCATCACGTGATAAAGCATGATCTTCGTCTGTTAATCTTTTTAATAAATATTGCGTTAGCAATATGCGAGTTCCATTACTAATATCTCCCATTCCTCAACCCTCCATACTCTATATTTTACTTTATCTTCCAAAATATGTAAAATTAGTAAATATAATAAAAACCAATTATTTGGTGTATAAAATTGTATACATAAAATTAATTTCACTATCCGGCAAAAAAGTATATGTTTATGACAAATTTATGACAATAAAAAAGACTAATTTATTAATTAGTCTTGATATTTTCTAATAAAACTATCAATTTTACTCCAATAAACTTGACCACCAATTTTTTCACATTGAGCATGTCCGGCACCCTTGATTACCAATTTTTCCTTAGGACAATTAGCACTTTGATATAATTGATTGAGCATTTTAAAAGGGACAAAACGATCCTTATCGCCATGAATAAATAATGTTGGCGTAGTTGATTTTTTCACTTGTTCGATTGCTTCAGCTTTGCCAAATGAATAACCGGCTCGAATCTGAGTCACAATATTTGCAATATCTAAAAATGGTCGACTTGGCAAATTATACATTTCTTTTAGCTGATAGGAAAACATCTCCCATGTACTAGTGAATCCACAATCTTCAATAGCAGCAATAACATTGACAGGCAATTTTTCCCCTGTTACATTCATTACTGTAGCCGCTCCCATAGATACTCCATACAGGATAATTTTAACTTTTGAATCATTATCAATTAAATATTTGATCCAGTTAATTATGTCTAAACGATCGAGCCAGCCCATTGCAATATAGTCACCTTCACTCTGCCCATGACCTCGAAGATCAGGAAGCAAAAGATTGTAACCTTGCTCATAAAAATGTTTAGCACTCGCATGCATCAATTTACCTTCAGATGTATATCCATGGACAATAATCACATAATCATGCCCGTAATTCAAAAATTGATAAGCATGCAGTTTTAATCCATCATCACTGTCTAAGAATACATCCTGATAATGAATAGTATCAAAAAAATTGCTACTATCTCCCTTCTTATTTATATCGGTTCTATCTTTATCGGGTATTTGATTATTTGTTGAGGGATTAGTAAATATCGCATCTTTATTAGCCTGTTTATTTAATGCCAAATTATATAAATAATTACCAGCATAAAATAAACTACCAATTCCAGCTACCAACATAGTTAAACTACCAGTTAATGCAATTTTCGTCTTTTTTCCCATTACTAGAACAGTGTTCCTTGTTTACCCCAATTTGGATATTCATCAAACGAAACATAAACATCATTAATTTCAATATTTGTTGTTTCTTTGATCATTTTTACTAACTCTTCAGTAAATTTCTTTTTAGCATCAAAATCAATTGTATTATATAATTTAACCGCAATCATCATGCAAGGAATGTCATCACCGCGGAAATACATAATTTGATTATCCTCTAAATGTAACATTAAATTTTCTTCTTTTTTACCAGGTAAGATTGTAATCAGCTCCCCAGTTCTTTTAGCAATTTCATTTTCTTGCCTAAGTGTTAATTTATGATTTGTTGTAAATGAAATAAATGGCATATATTTTTCCTCCTTATTTTTATTAAGGATATTTTAACACTTTTTATAGCCAATGTTAACAAATTATTAGCTATCTTAATTTGAAGTTAATAAAATTTATTAAAGCGTTTACATAAAGGATTTGATTTCTTTTTTTGATTATGTTAAAATATAAGAGCAAAAGTAGCAATATAATTTTCAAAGTATCACAAGTATTAGAAGATTGTATTACCTTTATGTACCGCCGCAATCCGATATTTGTGATTTAGAGTTACATAGAGTATTTCCTTTTTGCACATCTTTCAAGGAGGTACCATTAATGAGTACAGGTAAAGTAAAATGGTTTAATCAAGAAAAAGGGTTTGGATTTATTACAAATGATGAAGATGGAAAAGATATCTTCGTTCATTTCTCAGCAATCAACGCTGAAGGATTCAAAACTTTAGAAGAAGGTCAAGTTGTTGAATTCGATATCAACGAATCTGATCGTGGACCACAAGCTCAAAACGTAACTGTTAAAGCTTAATAACCAGAAGAAACCCGGTTAATCGGGTTTCTTTTTTATTCAATTATTCCATAATGAAGCAGAGCTTTATAAATTCCTCCATCATAAATATCACTTGTAATATATTCACTAGCTTCTTTTGCCACATCAACACCATTTCCCATTGCAATTGGATGCCCAACTACTTTGAACATACACACATCATTAAAACCATCACCAAAAGCATAGCTATTATCACGTTCTATTTTTAAAATCGTCAATAGTTTTTTAATTCCAATTCCTTTATCATAACCAATAATTGTTGCATCAGCAGAATTATGACCAAAGTGCTCATTTAAAACTACTGTATCTTGTAAATAGGAAACAATCTTTTGGTAATGTTCTTGATCATTAAAATGAACATCAAACATGTGGGCATCGATCTCCTCTGTTTTAAAATCTTCAATAAAATATGGATGTTCGTAATCTGTTTGCATATCAGCTAACTTATTAAAATCAATTCCATGAGCATAGCCAAGATTAACGCCATTAAAATTATATCCACATTCTAATTTATCAAAACTATCCACAAAATAACTAACCTGTTTCCTAGTCAATGGTTCATCCAATAATACCTCTTCTTTATACACGATATATCGACCATTTGCACAAATAAAACCATCAACATATTTTTCAAAATGATATTTTGCGTAAATATATGGTCTACCGGTGCAAATAAAAACGTAATGCCCTAGATTTTGTAACTTTCTTAAAGCTTCTTTTGTATCTTCAGGAATAATATTTTTTACTGCTAAAGTCCCATCAATATCAAAAAAGAATATTTTTTACTCATAATAGTTCCTCCATTACATTATTATACAATAAAAATAAAGTAGAGTTCAATGAACTCTACTCCATAACTCGAATTGCATGATATCCTTCATGAATTGCTGTTAAAATTTTTCTTGGTGCTTTTGCATCACCAATCACTGTAACATCATCATAAATTTCCCCTAAAGCATCTTCTAATTGATCATTTGGTTTAAATCCAGCTGCATTGATAATTGTATCACACACGATTGTATACTCCTGATTATCTTGGAGATATGTAACTCGATTATCTTCAATTTTAGTAACAGTTGCTTTTGTAATTTTATTAATATTATTATCTTGAAGCATTTGTCTCAACGCCTGATCATTATTTAAACAGTGGTCACAACCAAATAAAATATCTTCCTGCATTTCAATAATAGTTACCGTTTCCGCATTTTCTTTAAGATAACATGCTGCCTCACATCCTGCTAGACCCCCACCAATAATTACTATTTGTTTTCCTGCTTCTTTACGGTCAGTCAAAAATTCACTTACAAAACCTGCTTTTTCAATTCCCGGAATTGGTGGCATCATTGGTGATGACCCTGCTGATAGAATAACTTTATCGTAATCTTTTTTAGCGTCTTTGAGCGTAAACTCTGTATTTAAATAAACATTCACACCAGTTTTCAAGCATTGTCTTTCAAGATAAGTAATCAATTTCAAGACATCATGCTTAAAGGTAGGCATTCCTGCCGCCCAAAGTGTACCCCCTAATCGTTCTTCCTTTTCATATAAGTCGACTTCATATCCACGTTTTCTTGCTGTGATAGCAGCGTACATTCCACCTGGACCGCCTCCAATAACTAGTACTGATTTTTTAATTCCATCAACTTTTGGCAGTGCGAATTCTTTTTCCGCATAGCAAAGTGGATTTACAGCACAATAATAATGTTTTCCAGAAAAACCTGCTAATAAACATTCATTACAGCCAACGCATGGTGCAATATCCATTGTATTTCCCTGCTTTACTTTATTAGCCCAATGTGGATCAGCAAGCATTTGATGACCTAAAACAACATAATCCAAAACTCCTTGTGCTACTACTTCTTGTGCTTTTTTTGGATCAAATAACTTTCCTTGCCCCAATACTGGCAATGATACATTTTCTTTAATTGCTTTAACTACATCTAATTGGTGTCCTTCTTCGTTGTAAACAGTTGAAATAGCTTTATACCAAGCCTCATAACATCCTACATCAACATGTAATGCTTCAATCCCTGCACCCTCAAGAATTTTAGCCATAGCAATTCCTTCATCAATTTGTCTAAATCCCTCAACTTTATGAACCGGAGTAAATTTAACTAAAATTGGAAAATCCGGTCCTACATTTGTTCTAATCGCGGCAATACATTCAAGCGTAAAACGCATTCTATTTTCTAATGAACCGCCATATTCATCAGTACGTGTATTCCATTGTTTTGAATGAAATTGATCTAATAAATATCCGCCGTAAGCATGTAATTCCACCGCATCTGCTCCTGCCATTTTTGCTAAAGAAGCACCATATCCAACCTTTTCAACGATATATTTTATATCTTCTTTTGTAAATGGCTTACATTTCAAATCAGGAAACCAAAACGCCCCACAATCACTAGCTGAATATGGTGGTGTAAATGGATCAGTAAATTGTTGTCTTCCCAATCCTGGTGATACTTGAACACAAACTTTAGCGCCATAGTTATGACATCTTTCTACTAACATATTCAAACGCTCAACATGATGAAAATTACTAAGTTCCGTACATGGCCGAGGTTCATATTTAGTGGATACAACATTTGCACCAGTTATAATTAAGCCGGTACCTCCCTTTGCCCTTTCAGTAAAATAATTAATTGCATCGATATTATATGCCCCATCTGCTTCACCAGTTGTTCCCATCGGTCCCATCACGATCCGATTTTTTAATTTCATTTTACCGATATAACTTTTTTCAAATAATTTATTCATAATTCTCCTCCTTTACTTCGGTAATATTTATTTTACTCAAGTAAAGTATAACATAATAATCATAAATGTAAAGGGTTACATTTATGATTACATTACTTGCTTTTTTTACTAGATGATTTATACTTAATTATTAGAAATGAGGAATACGATGACAAAGATTACAAAAGATATTATTATTGAAACAGCTTACCAACTGTTTTCAAACATGGATATAATAATGTTACAATCAACGATATTTGTAAAGAATGTAAAATCACAAAACCAACTTTTTATACCTATATAAAATCTAAAGACGATATTTTAGCACATTTTTATGATGACATTACAGAAGCAATCGTTGCTAATACGGCTAATATAATCATGGCAGAAAATTATTGGCAACAGTTATTGATCTGTTTTGAAACATTAATGGAAGAATCAATAAAACTCGGCTATGACTTAAGTAGTCAAATGTTTATTATGAATTTAAAAGAAGACCGTGGTAGTTTTGATTTTCGAGATCATTTGACCAATATCGCTATTGCAATTATAAAAAAGGGTCAAGCCACCAAACAAATTAGAAATCAAAACGATCCTGAAATACTATATCAAGCTTCAGCATATGCATTTACAGGTTATGAATTAATGTGGTGCATAAAAAAAGGTCAGTTTGACTGGAAAAAAGAATTAAGAATAGCATTAGAAAACATATATGATGTTGCACCAGAACTTCGAGGTTAAATATGAAACTATATAATACCATAAAAATTAACAATCACAGCTATTATATCAATGATGAGGATGGTGACTCTTGTTATCTAATAATAGGAAATACCCATGCTCTATTAATTGATTTAGGCCTATTTAAAGAACCACTTTTACCGACGATTAAAAATATTACTAATAAAGAATTAATTATAGTATGTACTCATGGTCACTTTGATCATATTGGCACAATCAAAGAATTTAAAGAAGAAACTATCTATTTATCTCATCGAGACCGTGATATTTATTATGATAATGCTCATATTATTAAGGAACTTTCTTTGATTGACTTCAACCAAATCAAAGATTTAAAAAATCATCAGCAAATTGAGCTTGGTAACTTTGAAATAGAAGTCCTTGCTCTTCCTGGTCACACCCCGGGATCAATGATTTTTCTAGACCGTCAAAATAAGTGTATTTACACTGGTGATGCAATTGGTTCCGGCTGTGGTGTTTGGCTACAATTATTCCATAGCCTTGATTTAAAAACGTATCATACCGCTCTCCAGCAGACTATTGACTATCTTGAAAAACAAGGAGTAGACGATACTTGGCATTTTTGGGGTGGACACAATCAACAAGAAATTCAGTCAAAAATTTCTGCATATAATAAGTTAGATTTTGTTTTAATGAAAGATCTTGAACAACTATGCCTAAAATTAATAAACAGTCAGATTACTGGTATAAAAAACTCAGCTCCAACATTTGATGACAACCAAGCCTACTACGCCAGCTATGGTAAAGCTGAGATAATTTATCAAAAAAATAGTTTATAGTGAAATTTTCGGATTTCACTTTCTTTTTTCATTCGCATTAGAGCTATTATCTATGATAAAATAATTCCATATGGAGGTTTACCAATGAAAACATTACATGGATTAGACTATAGTTTAAAAATAAAAAATACAATTATCAATCACATTAATCAAGCTCAGAAAAATCCTTTTATAAATTATTATTTTATTGTTGACGATCCATTATATTTTGAAGAAGCTTTTTTTAAATATACTGATACACTTTTTAATATTAGAATCATTACATACAATGATTTGATCAAAAAATTATTAGAGCATTATCAACTATACTCTTATCAAGAACTATCCAAATTAGATAAAATCCTAATAACAAAACAACTTATTGAAAATTCTAATAACTTATTCAATACTAATAGTAAAATGGATTTAATCTATGAATTGATTGATATTTTCGATCTTTTCTTTCTTGAAAGTTTTAGTAATTCAGAGTTAGAGCAGCTGCCCCCCCTAGCGAAACAAAAAATTGCAACAATTATCGGACTCTACCAGCAGCTAACTACTTCATTACCTAATAATACATGTTACAAATATGAAGAACTATTATTTGAACAAATCGATAATTCTAATGTTGAAGATCATTATATTTTTATTAGTGAACAAATTTTCAAACAACGTCGCTTTGAACTAATAAAAAAAATATCACTTTATAATGATGTAACAATTTTGGTTAATAATAGTAGCGATTCACGTGATTTGAATAAACCTTTTAATAAATATCATGGTGATCAAAAAAACGTCTTTGAAAATGATAATCCTTATTTGAGCCATCTCAATAAATACTTATTTTCATTACGATCACCAAAGTATGAAAATCATACACCACTACATACAATTATTCAGACTACACCAAAAGCTCAAATTGAAAGTGTAGTATTAAATATTTATCAAGATATTGTAGATAATCACATGCACTATCACGATTATGCTATCTATTACCCCAACCAAGAATATTTAACCTTATTAGTTGATACTCTAAATAATTTTAAGATTCCCCATAATATTAAAAAAAGCTTAATATTCAAAGAATTGGATGCTTGTTTATTATGGATTAGATACTGTTTAAATCATGATAATAATGATCTTTTAGATTTATTGGATACTAAAGTTTTAAGTCGATATAATGACTTTGACTATCTTGATTTGATTAAGAAAAATTATCTTGAAAAAGGTTATATTGAAGATCCCTTTAGCACCCTATATAACTTTGAAAAAGCGCAATCGCTAGATGATTATTCATCAGTAATGATTAATTTTATTAATCAAGAAATGCTTTTTTCACAAAATCAGACAATGCTAATAAACTTCTTTACTAATTTAACAAGTCCCCAGTCCTTTACACTTGCCGACTTTTATAGTTTAGTAAACCAATTAAAACCGTCTTTAAAAGAAGATATCAAACCATGTAATGATCATTTATATTTATTAAATTATCAACAATGTTACAGCGGTATCTTAGAATGCAAAAAAATCTATTTGGTTGGTGTCAATGAAACTGTTGTTCCAAAACAAAATAAAGATACTGGAATATTACTAGATCAAGACTATCAAATTCTACAATTACCTGATTTAAATCATCAAATTAGTGTTGATCAAAATAATATTCTAAAAGTCTTAAACAGCCAAACTGAATTTACAGCAATATGTTTTAGTAATGGAACAATTGATGGTCAACCGCTATTAAAATCTTCTTTGTATAACCAATTAAAACAAATGTTTAAAATTTCAAATATTGATATAAATAATGACTATTATCACTATAGCCTGAAAACCAATTTATATCTACATGGTGGTAAGGATATTGAATTATCATCACTAAATACAATGATTAAGCACTATATACAAACTAATAACCAACCAGATAAATTAACTGTTCCACTATTTTCGAATCATCTCTCAGCAAGTAAGCTGGAAACTTACAATGGTTGCCCATACAAATATTTTAATCAATATGGATTAAAATTATACCCTTTTAAACAACCGCTTTTTCAAATAAATGAAATTGGTACGATCATCCATTACGTACTTGAAAAAACTCAAGCCCTCTTTACTGACAATATTACTGCTAGTAAAGCTGAAGTCGATGATTTAGAAACAGTTATTAACCAACATGTCGAGCAATATTTAAATGAACATGGTTTAACTGAGCGCTTAAATTACGGTACTAATAACTATATTATTAAAACGGTCAAACATGATCTAGTTAATACTGTAATCGTTCTTATCAACCAAATGAAAGCATCTGATTTTTATATTGTTGGTAGTGAAGTTGATATCTATCGGAATTATCCTGATTTTAAATTTAGCGGTATAGTTGATCGAGTAGATCAATATAATCAATATTTAAAGATTATTGATTATAAGTCAAGTAACAAAGACCTTGACCTTTCTTTGGCAATTCAAGGTTTTAATATTCAAATGCTCTTATATTTAGATACTTTAACAAAACAAAAAAAACTTGATAAAGGTGCTTTGTTATACTTTAATACTAAAAAAAGAATCCTTACTAGTTCTTTAAAAATCAATGAATCTGAACTTAGTGAAAACTTTTTCAAATTATATCGAATGAATGGTTATGTTAATAGTGAAGTAGTCGAAGAAGTTGATAACAATATTGATAAAGATTCAGCAATCATTAAAGCAAAATTTGTTAAAAAGGATGACTGTTACAAAGGAAATATTTTAAGTAGTTTCTCTTTTGAACGTTTAATTGATTATGTTAGTCAACATATCGAAAATTTATATCATGAATTAGCAAACGGAAATATTGGAATTAATCCTAAAGGTAGTGATGATGCTACGGTCTTCACTAAAGTTAATCCATGTACTTACTGTAACTATCGTAGTCTATGTAATTTCGATGTCTTCTATAATGAATATACTTTAGTTGACAGTAATAATTTAGAACACTTGCTTGAGGAGGATAATAGCGATGCCAATTAATTCTTTAAATGATGGTCAGTATGAAGCTGTCGTAACCCGCGGATGTTCCATTCTTGTTTCAGCTCCAGCTGGTTCAGGGAAAACTAAAATTCTTGTTAATCGAATCATGGCTTTAATTGAAGATGATGGTTATAATGTCGATCAACTGCTTGTCTTAACCTTTACTAATGCAGCCGCTCTTGAAATGAAACAACGTCTTCAAGTTGCATTAGATGAACGTCTTCAAGAAGATATCAATAAGCCATTGGAACAACATTTATTAAAGCAAAAGCAATTATTACCAAAAGCTTATATTACTAATTTCCATGGTTTTTGCAGTACTCTTTTGAAACAATATGGATATTTGATCAACCTTAATAGTAAATTTGATATTTGCACTGATCCTTCACTCATCAAACACCAAATTCTCGATAACTGTATTGAAACATGGGCAGAAGATCAAACATTTATTGATTTTATCAGTACTTATTTTCCAGAATACTATTTTAACAACTTTAAGAACGCTATTTTCAAATTTGAAAATTTAAGCAATACTATTTATGACTTTGATAATTATATTGATGCAGTCAAAAAAGATATTTATTATCACATTATTAACAACGATGATGATGCTATAAACAATTGGCCTATCAGTAATAAAATTATCGAACTATTACATCAACAAGCTACTATGGGATTGAATAAGGTTTATGAATTAGCTAGTTATGCCAGTTCCCATAATTTGTCTTTTTACTATCAAAATCCCTTTGGTGATAAGCCTAAGAAAGCAGATTTACCAAGCCCATATGATTGTCATTTAAAATATTACTTCGATGTCATCAAGGCAATAGAAAGTAAAAACATGACGAATATCATTACCGCTAGTAAAGCTAGTTTGATGAAAAGTTATGATAGTAGAGGTTTATTTAATGAGGATAATGAACTTTATAAAAAAGAATATAATCGTCTTAAAAATAATATCATCAAATTTTATCGCGATAAATTTAATGATATCGTATACGATGATTTTGATGAGTTTAAATTAACTTTATCAACCTCTTTAGAGCCTTTAGAAAAATTAATTACTTATTTAAAACAGTTTAAACAGGCCTACCAAGATTATAAGCTAGCTCATAATCTTTTAGATTTCAATGATCTTGAAGCTAATGCATTAGAATTACTAGAACCCAAATACGGAATTGTTACACTTCTATACCAACAATTAAAAGAGATCATGATCGATGAATACCAAGATACTAATCAGATTCAAGAAACTCTAATTAATAAAATTGCAGATCTTCATGAACCCAAGATCAATCGCTTTATGGTTGGAGATATGAAACAATCGATTTATCGTTTTAGAGAGGCTGACCCGGAAATTTTTAATGAGAAATATCTTACTTTTAATCTACTACCTAAAACTAAACGTATTGACTTAAAATTTAATTACCGATCAAATAAAATTGTCCTTGACAGTGTCAATTATATTTTTAATCAAATCATGGATAAGGATATTGGCGGTCTTGATTATTACTTAGATGAAAGTGCCAAATTGAATTATGATTTTTTACGTAAAGAAGGTGCAAAAGAATTAGAAGATTTGCCAGAAGTCACCGCCAAAGCATCACAACGTCTTGATGAAGAAGCACGCTTTACTAGCGAAGTCATCCTATCATATCAAACTGGTACTATAAGCAATGATGCTGAATTAGAAGCAAAAATTGTTGCTAAAAAAATTCAGGATATGATTGGTCACTTAGAATTGGATAATTTTAACGGCACAAAAAGACTGGCAGATTATAAAGATATTGTTGTTTTAATGCGTAGTACTCGCAGCTTTATAGCTTTTAAAAAGATATTTAATAAATTTAATATTCCTAGTCATATTGTTTTATCTCAAGGTTTTTTACAAGCTCCAGAAATAATTAATCTCGTTAATGTTTTAAAAGCTTTTAATAATCGCCTTGATGACATCGCCTTTACAAGTTTACTAAAGGGCAATTATGTAATAAGTCATTTTAGTGAGAATTTTTTAGCGCAAATTAAAATTGATGAAACTATCTCAATGTTTGATAATTGTATTAATTATCTTGAAAAAAAATTAGATAATTATGAAGCTTTAGAAACATTTATAAATTATTATCAAGATATGCGAAACTATTTTAATAGTCATTCTATTAAAGAAAGTTTGATGAAATTCCTTGAGGATAGTAATTATTTACCTTTCTTAGCTTCATTAGTCAATGGTCCTCAACGAGTTGCAAATATTGAATTAATGATTCAAAAGTTAGATGAAATGCATGATGATTCTTTAAATACAATAACTACTAAATTTGATGATATGATCAATAATGGAGTCAATCTCTCTCCCGCAATGGTTTCAAGTAATGATGATAATGTTGTTTCTTTTATGACTATCCATAAATCTAAAGGATTGGAGTTTCCAATTGTTTTTGTTTCTAATATGCAAAATAAATTTAATCAGCAAGATGCCCGAGAACGAATCATTAGTGATAAAAAATTAGGAATTGCGATCAAACCGCGAGTAAAATGTGATTTAGAACCCTATCAAGACGTTATTGTTGAATACGAAAATAAATATCGAAAAGTAATTGCAACAGCACAGACTAGTGAAGCAATCAACGAAGAAATGCGAATTTTTTATGTTGCATTGACTAGAGCTTCACAAAAACTAATTATGACTGGCTTAATTAAGGAACCCCAAGATCTTATCAAATGGCAAAAATATGTAATTAATAATAGTGAAGATTCAATGATAAATCCACGTTGTAAAGATAAAGTAATTCTTTATCATAATGCACGTAAGCAAAATAGCTATTTAGATTGGTTAGGAATTTCTTTAATGAGTCACAGTAATATTATTAATCAAGGTCTAAAAAAAGAACTCCTAGACCATGATCAAACAGATGATCTTGTTAATGAAATAAAACAAAATTTTCAAACTATTTTGATTCATCAAAATAAGCATTTAATTCAAGAAAATACTAAACATAGTAAATTTTCTATCAAGATTCTTAGTCATCATGATGTTGAAGAACAAATTATCGTTTCAAATAAAAGTGATACTATTCTTGACTTAAGCAGCTATCATCGATATAGTAATTTTGAATATCCATACCCAACTAACCTAGAAAAATCCATTGCTGTAACTCGTAAAATTGAAGATGGCGATAGAAGTTTTAAGGATATAAGTTATGAGCTTGATGATTCCCCAGTTGATGCTGGAACACGTGGAACAATTATTCATAGTGTGCTTGAACATCTTGATATTGACGTTCATTTAGATTTATCAGATAACTTAAATAAACTCAAACAAGCAAACCTTTATGACAATGAAGCCTGGCAATTAATTGATAAATATCAACAACATCTTGAAAACTTTATTACTAGCCCAGTTTATCAGTTAATGGTTAATGCTGACTATCTTTATCGTGAAAAAGAATTTTCTATGCTTGAAAACGGACAAATTATTCATGGAATTTTTGATGTTGTCTGTATTAAAGATAATCAAATAACAATTATCGATTATAAGACTGATAATTTGAATAAAAACACTAGTAAAGAAATACTGATTTCTTTACATAAGCCGCAAATGGATTATTACAAAAAAATATTAGCTCGTGTTTTCCCACAAGCTAATATCCAGGCAATCGTTTATTATCTATATATTAATAAATATGTAACTATTTAAAAATGGGTTATCCGTAACCCATTTTTATTTCACAACAATATCTTTAATATTCTTTAAGATGATTCGCGTCATACCGCCCTCATCCATTTCCTTGACGATATCTACACCTTCAAGATAATCCTCAACATTTAATTCAATAATTCGATCATCATCTAAAACTAATTTACAACGTGACATCCGATCTAGCGATACTGGCACGTTGACAATTTCATCATCTTCTTCAATTCCCAGATCGCGCATAATTAATTCAACCTCTTCAGTTGCATTATAGTCGTTTCCCATAACTTTTTTAGCCAATTCCATCGGTTTTACCGGACGATGATCCATTACTAAATCAACAAGTTCTTTTTTTACTAATGGTAGGGGATCCCCTTCAACAACATTATATTCACTGTCAACTTTCTTTACAACTTTATTAACAATACTCATTTTTTGTTTATCTGTTAATTTTGGTTCACCTTTAATATATTGTTCATTCAAGTAATATCCTGGTTTCCCATCAATCATATAACGTTTTTCAATAATCGACAAAATATTATCTTCAACATTGATAATAATTGCTTCTTCAACAGCTGTTGTTTTATTTGGTAAAATTTGTTGATTAATAAATCTAATACTACGTATACCATCATTTTCTTCAATTAAACTCATTGGCATAGTTTTATAGTTTAACTTAATAATTAAAACAAATTTCTTACCATCTACTTTTAATTCTACAAACATTAAATTAGCATTTGGCATTTCTTCAATTTTTGTACATAAATCAAATAAATCTTGCGTTATTTTAATCGATTCTTCTTTAAACGCCTCATTACTTTCAATCATTTTTTTACCAGCTTGTAATAAGTGATGCTCACTACCGGTTACCAATTCTTTAATTCCAGAATTTTCTAAACATTTTTCAATTTTTTTATCATAATACTCAGTTGTTCCTTCAGTTAAATTAATAAATGTATCTGAGTAAATAATTTTACTATGTTCCAAATCCAACATATGAATCAAAATCTTATCAATTATAATTGTATTATTCATTCTTTCATCACCACGGTTAAGTATATCATATTTTGTTGAAATACGATATAATAATCTTGGTGATTAAAATGAAAATTATTATCGCACCGGCAAAGGTGATGAAAACAAAACAAGTAAATATTGAAACTACAGATATCTTATTTAAAGACAAGACTACACAGCTACATAATTATTTAATGAAATTTAATCTTGATCAACTCCATGACATAATGAAAATATCTTTTAAAATGGCGGATACTGTCTATAGTTATTTCCACAATGAATATACTGCGGTTCCTGCACTATACTGCTATCAAGGTACTGTTTTTAAACAGCTTAGTTTGAAAGACTATGATGCAGACGATTTTGTATACTTAGAACAGTATTTAAATATTTTATCGGCTTATTATGGCATCTTGAAATACAATAGTGCAATAACCCCATATCGTTTAGATATGATTATGAAGATTGATTTTAATTTATATCAATTTTGGCAAGATGAAATTGATAATTATTTTAAAAATGAAGACTATATTATTTCCCTAGCCTCTAAAGAATTTACTAAGATGCTATCACATCCCCATATCATAAACATTGACTTTGTTGAAGATAAAGCAGGTAAAATGGTACGCAATTCAATGTATGTCAAACAAGCTCGGGGAAAAATGCTTGATTTAATGGTTAAAAATAAGATTAGTGATCTTGATAGCTTAAAACGTCTAACGTTTGATGGCTATATATATCATGAAGAATTATCAACAAACGATAATTATGTTTACATTAGAAATGGAAAACAAACATATAAAAAGCTATAATAAAAATAGATGGCGTGCCATCTATTTTTATTTATTTAAATATTCTTCTAAGAAATTTATCATTCTTTCCATTTCTTCATCTGTCCCGATACTAATTCTTAAGTATTGATCAATTCGCTTAGTATTCCAATGACGAACGATTATTCCTACTTGCCGCAATGCTGTAAATAATTCTTGGCCTTCAACATCAGGATGTTTTACAAAAACAAAATTTGCATAACTGTCAGGTACAATAAAACCTAATTCTTTTAATCTTGTTTTAGTCATTTCTCTTGTTTTAATTACTTTAGCACACTTTGCTTTTGTATCTTGATCGTCAAGGATACTCGCTAAACAAATTTGTTGTGCGACATAATCAACTGGATAAGAATTAAATGAATTCTTAACATCATACAAATGTCTGATTGCCTCTTTACTTCCTAAAGCTATTCCTAGTCTAATTCCAGCTAAAGAACGTGATTTAGAATATGTTTGTGTTACAACTAGATTATCATATTTATCAATTAAAGAGACACAACTAGTTCCACCAAAATCAATATACGCTTCATCAATGACTACAATACTGTCAGGGTTATTTTTTAATATTGTTTCTATAAAATCTAAATCAACTAACAAACCAGTTGGCGCATTAGGATTTGGAAAAATAATTCCACTATTAGGCTGCATAAAATCATTAAGATTAATTTTGAAATCACGGTCTAATTTAACCAGTTTATATGCCATTTGATATAATTCACAATATACCGGATAAAAAGAATATGTAATATCCGGGAATAAAATTGGTTCCTTTCCATTAAAGAACGTTAAAAAAATCAACGCAAGTACCTCATCAGAACCATTCCCCAAAAATACTTGTTCTTCTTCAAGTCCATAATAATTAGCTAATTCTTTACGTAAATCAACAGCATCACTGTTTGGATATAACCTTAAACGATCAATATCCAAAGATGTTAATACTTCCTTAATTTTAGGACTAGGTCCATAAGGATTCTCATTTGTATTTAACTTGATCATATTCACAATTTTAGGCTGTTCCCCTGCTACATATGGTTCAACCTCGCGCAATTTATCTTGCCAACTCATATAATTCCCCCTTATTTAAGCATTTCATCAATCAACTCCGATAAATAATCGACTTGTTTATCACTATGCTTTTTAATCAGTTCATCCGCTCGATTAAAAGTGTAACCATGATCCGCGTGCTCAAACATACTAATATCGTTATACGAGTCCCCAATCGCATAACTTACAACATCTTCATTAAGTAAACTAACTAGATTGCTAATTCCAGTTCCTTTCGTACATCCACTTGGCGTAATGTCTAAATAATGCATATTTAATGTACCATGCGCTTCATCTGCATAATGTTCATCTATATATTTTTGAATCTTTAAAACTTCATCAATCTGCTGGTTGTCTTGATTTATCGCTATTATATCAAACTCCTCAACATTTGGATACTCTTTTATAAAATCATGCTCATTCGTTACAATACTACGTCCTACCTCATCATAAATATATGTTTGACCTCTCAAATACCCTAATGTCTTTTTTCCATCATAAAAATATATCCACATATCATCATATTTCAAACAATGTTCTATGATATCAATACCAGCTTGTTTTGAAATAACTCGTTTAAATAATTCTTGATCATTACGATCAACAATATGAGCTCCATTATTTAAAACTAAATAGTCATAATATAAATCTAATTTGTTTGTACTGCGTAATGCTTCTTCATAATTTCTCCCAGTATTAAAAGCAAACAAGTGCCCAGCCTGGTGAAGCTTTTCCACTTTCTCTTTATCCGGGGGATATAATAACCCATCTAAATCAATAATTGTTCCGTCCATATCACAAAATAGTATTTTTTTCATAAAATCCTCCAATATATAGCCATATTATAACAGTTTAGACTAAATCATCAAAGAGCTGATAAAGCATTTGATTACTTTTATTTACTTCTTGTAACGCTGTTTCAATATCTTTCGCCACAATTTTTCCATCTTGCAGGCATACACACTTACCGCTTTGATTATCTTGAAGAAGTTCTATCGCTTTATTTGCCATCCTTGCAGCTAATATCCGATCTTCCGGCACCGGTGAGCCGCCTCGTTGAATATGTCCTAAAACAATCGAGCGACCTGAAAATCCTGTTTCTTCACTGATTCGTTGTGCTAGCTTTTCAACATCTAAAATTTTTTCACTTGCAATTACAATTGCATGGCGTTTATTATAAACAATTTCATTCTTAATCAACTCTTTGATTACATGCTCTTCATCATAGCCTGTCTTATTAGTGATAACAAGTTCACTTCCACAAGATATAGCTGCATAAAGAGCTAAATTATCTGCATTGTTACCCATTACTTCAACTACAAAACAACGATGATGAGAACTTGAAGTATCACGTAATTTATTTACTGCATCAATAATATTACATAATGCAGTATGAAAACCAATCGTTTCATCAGTACCATTGATATCATTATCAATAGTTCCAGGTATTCCAATACAATTTATACCTTTTTTTGCTAACGCTTGTGCCCCACGGTAACTACCATCACCTCCTATTACAACAAGACTATCTATTTCATGTTCTTTTAAATTGTTTATTGCTCTATCTTGAACTTCATCTAAAGTAAACTCCGGTAGACGTGATGATTCTAAAATAGTACCTCCTTTTGCAAGAATTTCAGAAACATCTCGATAGCCTAAGCGTGCTATTTTACCCTCTACTAATCCTCGATAGCCTTCATATATTCCATAAACTTCAAATCCATGTTTTATTCCTACTCTGACAATTGCTCTGATTGCTCCATTCATTCCAGGAGCATCACCGCCAGAAGTTAATACTGCGATTTTTTTCATTTTTTCACCTCATTTAACTTTCTCTTCTAACCAATTTTGATAAAACTCTAGTTGATTCTTTAGATGAAAAAAGTGTTCCCCATTTTCCATGATTTTTAAATCACAATTAAAATGACTGGCAAATTTCTTTATATATTCATATTCACATAAATTGTCATTTTCACCATACAAAATCATTGTTTGACTATTCCATTCGGTGACTGAATGTTCTTTAACATAGCAATAATAGTCATAATACAATGTTTCCCCAATAGGTGTTTCAATCATTTTTTGTTCTTTTAATTTTTCTTCATTTATTTCAAACCAAATCATCATATTTTCAATTAAACGTTGCATATCAACAACTGGTGATAAAAATAAACACTGATTAAATTTAACACATTGATAAGCTAATAAACTAAAAAATGCTCCTAAGCTACAGGCCCATAAACTTATCTTTTCATATTTTCCTTTAACATAGTCATATATCTTTAATAATTCCTCTGTACAATTTTGTGCATTACACAAAGTATCTTCATATACTCGATCCCCATGTTTTGGCAAATCAAAACTAACTATTTGATATCCTCTATTTACTGCTGTCTTTGCTAGCATTTCTATAACAATATCTTCTTTATTAGATTTATTCCCATGAACTGCAAGAAAAACTTTTGAACTCTCTGCTCCCCAGATAACTGCAGGGATATTATCAATTTTTAAATATTTCTTTTTCATCTTCCCACCACTTCCTTATCAATGATTATAACATAGTCCAAATTTAATATTTAGCTTTTGCAAAAAATAATACTACAACAGTTTATGTTGCAGTCTTGTCTTTGGCTGGTGGTTGGTAGCACGAAACCTCCACAACGGGCTTTCATCACCTAGTTTTATGTCGTGCGCAGCACAGCAAAAAAGGAACTGATTATTCAGTTCCTTTACTATTACCCACTAATTTATTCATATCAGCTTTAGTTTTATATGTGATTTTTAATCGATAACCATCTTCGCTTGAAAGAATTCTCATTGACACTTTTGTATCATCCTCTGATTGAGTGATTCCTATTCCATAATTACCAATACTTTCATTTCGTTCATTAAAATCATTTTCTAATTGATTAAACTTCTCTCCAGCTTTATTAAAACTTACATACATATCATCACCGTTAATCAATTTAACAATTTCTTTTAACATCGGATAACTTTGCTCGTTGATTTTCATAGCTTCAAAATCTTTAAAGCCGTTAATAGTATAACCTATATTAACAGCATTAGTTGTTCCTGATAAGTCATATGAAAAACTAATTGACATTGTTTCATTTTTACCAATCTTTAAATCATAATTCAGACTTGTATAAACATTATTTTGATCAGTTACATAAAAATCATAATCTTTATCAATCGTTGTTTTACCATACTTATCAGTAATTGCAGTTAAATCATTTTCTAACTGCTTGATCTTCTTAACATAACTATCACTATTAGTTACTAGTTTATCAAAATCTTTTAAACTCCCAAACTGATATTCTGTTACCTCTTTATTAATATTAACCTCACCTAGTGGACCTAGTGTAATTGCTTTATCCGGTGTAGTAACAGTATTACTTGCAGTTCCGTCACCTAAAAAATTACCAAATAACATTGATGAAATCAGCGGTGAGAAAATCAATACTAAAGCTAAAATACCGTATAAATAATTAGGAAATGTATTTGTTCTTTTCATGGGTTGATAGCCTTTTTCTAAGCGTGTACCACAATGAGGACAAACTTTGGCACTATCAGGAATATTTTTTTTACAATGTGGACATTGTTTCATGCAATCACCTACTCATATATATTTGCCATCCAGGTCTTAAAGTCTTCCACAAATTTTTCTTTTGCCTGGGCTTTTTTTGTATCATCTTTTATTTCATAATACTCTTCACTTAGATAAGTATACTCGCTAATTGTTTCACCTTTATTAACTAATTTTAAAATTGGTGTCCAATTAAAATCTAACTCCTCACGAATATTTTTATAAAAATCAATTTCTTTTTCAGATGCCCCCTCTTGCATGGCGGCATCACGAAATGCCTGAATATTTAAATAATATAAATAATATCTATTATGAAAAATATAGCTTAGCTAAAAAATTAATAGATGAGAAATTAAGTAATAAAATAAAAGTTAGAAAAGCATGT
>ENA-OOZR01000908-OOZR01000908.1-human-gut-metagenome-genome-assembly--contig:-NODE-908-length-20313-cov-1.967173_pt1 | contig 20313 bp, 20 predicted proteins | sample MGYA00241045_ERZ501406 | MGnify/ENA primary metagenome ERZ501406 (study PRJEB25962, sample SAMEA2042920) | human gut metagenome | biome: human gut; feature: human-associated habitat; material: faeces...
CTCTTCCGATATCGTCGCACAAGGTTCGTATGTAGGTGCCTTTGGAGCAGGTAACCCGGATGGATACTCTGGGAAGCTCCATATTTAAGATGGAAATCTCCAGAATCTGTACTCTTCTGGCCTTCCGCTCCACTTCCTTTCCTGCACGGGCCAGGTCGCAGAGCTTTTTCCCGTCCACCTTTAAGGCGGAATACATGGGGGGGATCTGGTCATAATCTCCCTTAAATCCCAGAATCACTTTCTCTGCCGTCTCCGGATCCAGAGCCAGGGCTTTTTCCCGGTTCTCTGTAAGGATCGTTCCTGTAGTATCCTGCGTATCTGTGGAGCAGCCTAAAAGAAGCACTGCCTCGTAGGTCTTTGTCCGGTCTGCCAGCATATCGCACAGTCTTGTGCCCATTCCTAAACATACCGGAAGCACACCTTCTGCCGCCGGATCCAGCGTTCCGGTGTGGCCGATTTTTTTCTGCTTTAAAATCCCTCTGAGCCGGGCCACCACATCGTGGGATGTGTAGCCCGGCTCCTTATATACATTGATAATCCCGTGGTACATTTATTCCTCCTGAGGGCCGGCTGCATCTAACTGCTTGGCGATGTGGAGCGACAGATTATTGACTACGTCATGGATTCTTCCAGACATGGTACAGCCCGCTGCACGCACATGGCCGCCGCCGCCGAAGTAGGATGCGATCCTGCTTACATCTACCGCATTCTGGGAACGGAGGCTTACCTTAAATTCCTGAGGGCCGGTCTGGTACATGAAAATGGCTACCTCCACGCCTTCGGTAAGACGCAGCTGGTCAATAATGCCGTCCATATCCTTTCCATTTACCCCATAAAACTCCATTTCCGACTGACGCAGAGCACTGAAAATGCATTTTCCGTCCAAAAAGGTAATGCTTTCCAGAAGAGCACGGCCCAGAATCTGGTTCTGGACATAGGTCTTTTTATAAAAGCTGTTATCGATAATAGAGCCGAAGTCAATCCCTTTTGCCATCAGCTTTCCCGCGATTTCCATGGTACGGGCGCTGGTACAGGAGTATTTAAATACTCCTGTATCATGGATCAGGCCTGTATACAGGCACTCGGCCGCAGCTTTATCAATCTTTTCCTCATCCAGCTGTTCAAACAGGACCTCGCAGGTAGAGCTTGCATTTTCAGATACCAGATTTACCTCGCAGAAGCGGGTATTGGTAATATGGTGATCCAGACACAGACTCTTTGACGCATTGGCAAGAAAAACGCCAAAGGATCCCAGCCGTTCTTCATCTCCACAGTCCAGACAGATGCAAAGCTCATAGCGTTCCTCATCTGTTTCATGGAGGATCGCATCATAGCCTGCGAGATATCCAAACTTCGGTGAGCTTTCTTCCAGATATACCGCTGCCCGGATGGCCGGATAATTGGTCTGAATGTAGTGATAAAGTCCCAGAGTCGAACCCAGACAGTCGCCGTCCGGCCTTACATGGCCTAAAATAACGACCGATCCGGTTTGCTCCAGCATCTGTTCCAGAACCGTCATTTACAGTCCCTCCTCATCCTCGTCATGGAGATCCTTTGTCACTTCATCAATCAGTTTTGACATATTTACGCCATATTCAATGGACTGGTCCAGAATAAATTTGATTTCCGGCGTATTGCGCAGGTTCACTCTTCTTGCAAGCTCTCTGCGCACATAGGAAGAGGCGCTGCGAAGGCCCTCAACGGTCGCCTTCGCTGCTTCCTCGTCGCCCAGAACACTGATATATGCCTTGCAGTATTTTAAATCAGGGGTCACTTCCACGGCAACCACACTGGTCATGGGATGGATGCGCGGATCCTTAATTCCGGAGCGGATGATCTCGCTTAATTCCCTCTGAACCTCCATGTTAATCCTTGTGTTCTTGATGCTGTTTTTACGCATTTATATTTCCTTTCCGGTATGCATTACCCGAAACGGCTCTTACCTTGGCACCTCTACCATGGTGTAAGCCTCGATTACGTCATCTTCCTTAAGGTCGTTGAATTTCTCAAATACAAGACCGCACTCATAGCCTGCCGCTACTTCCTTAACGTCATCCTTGAAACGCTTTAAGGATGCTAACGGTCCTTCGTAAATCTGCTCTCCCTCGCGGGTAATACGGCAGCTGCAGCCTCTCTGGAACTTTCCGTCCAGCACATAGGAGCCCGCGATGGTTCCCACGCCGGAAGCCTTGAACAGCTGGCGGATTACCGCATGGCCGATGACCTTTTCTTCAAATACAGGGTCTAACATACCCTTCATAGCTGCCTCTACGTCCTCAATGGCCTGGTAGATAACCCTGTAGAGACGAAGATCTACCTTTTCACGCTCTGCAATGGATTTAGCTGTGGCATCAGGCCGCACATTGAAGCCAATGATGATCGCATTGGAAGCAGATGCCAGAGTTACGTCAGACTCGTTGATCGCACCTACGCCGCCATGGATTACCTTTACCACTACCTCTTCGTTTGAGAGTCTTGTAAGGCTCTGCTTTACAGCTTCTACGGAACCCTGTACGTCTGCCTTGATGATCAGAGGCAGTTCCTTTACGTTTCCTGCCTTGATCTGGCTGAACAGATCGTCCAGAGACAGCTTCGCCTTCGTATCCTCGATGAGCTTGTTCTTGCCCTCGGAAATGAAGGTCTCTGCAAAGCTTCTTGCCTCTTTTTCATTTTCAGTTGCAACAAATACTTCTCCGGCCTGAGGAACGTCATTTAAACCGAGGATCTCAACCGGTGTGGAAGGCCCTGCTTCCTTTACACGGCGTCCTCTGTCGTCCATCATGGCACGGATCTTTCCGTAACAGGAACCGGCGGCAATGGTCTCGCCTACACGAAGGGTTCCCTTCTGTACCAGCACCGTAGCAACAGGACCCTTGCCCTTATCCAGCTCCGCCTCGATCACAAGGCCTCTTCCCTTACGGTTTGGATTTGCCTTTAACTCCAGAACGTCTGCTGTCAGAAGCACCATTTCCAGAAGATCCGTTACGCCCTCTCTGGTATGTGCGGAAACCGGCACGAAAATCGTGCTGCCGCCCCAGTCCTCAGGGATCAGCTCATATTCAGACAGCTCCTGCTTTACTTTATCAATATTGGCGCTTGGCTTATCGATCTTGTTGATGGCAACAATGATCTCAACTCCTGCCGCTTTTGCATGGTTAATGGCCTCTACGGTCTGTGGCATCACGCCGTCGTCTGCCGCTACAACCAGGATAGCGATATCCGTAGACTGAGCGCCTCTCATACGCATGGCGGTAAACGCCTCATGTCCCGGTGTATCAAGGAAGGTGATCTTTCTGTCATTGATCTCGATCACGGAAGCACCGATATGCTGGGTGATGCCGCCTGCCTCTCTTGCAGTTACATTTGTCTTGCGGATCGCATCCAGAAGAGAGGTTTTACCATGGTCAACATGGCCCATAACGCAGACTACCGGAGGTCTAGGAACCATATCTTCCGCCTTCTCCTCGTCTTCCTTTAAGAGTTCTGCGATCACATCTACCTTTTCTTCCTGCTCACAGAGTACATCAAACTCCATTGCAATCTCTTCAGCCTGCTCATAGTCAATTTCCTGGTTTAAGGTAACCATCTGGCCCTTTAAGAACAGCTTCTTTACGATAACAGACGGCTGAAGCTTCATCTTATCTGCCAGCTCCTTGATAGTTAAGCGCTCAGGCAGAGTGATCGTCTTAATATCCTCCACCTTGGCCTCTTCCTTCTTAGGCTGCGGCATAATGAAAGCTCCCTTTCCTGTCTTTGGTGCCTTCTTGCCGTCCTCTTCCCGGTCTCTCTTGTCGAAACGGTCATTCTTATGAGCGTTCTTATTGGTCTGACGGGTACTGCTTGGCTTTGTCTGGATCGGGCTGTCAAAGGAAGAAGAACGTCCTGCGTCTCTTCCGTTTCCTCTGCGGCTGTCACGGTTTCCCGTACTTCTGGAATCTCTGTCCTTATCCTGACCAAAACCGCCGCTTCTTCCGTCACGGTTTCCAAAACCGCCCTGACGGCCGTCTCTGTTTCCTCCGAAACCGCCGTTTCTTCCGTCACGGTTTCCTTCTCTGTTTCCGAAGCCGCCGCTTCTTCCATCACGGCTTCCTTCTCTGTTTCCTCCAAAACCGCCCTGACGGCCGTCTCTTGTATCGCGGACTCTTCCTTCGCCTCTGCCGGCTCCAGTGCGTCCGTCACGGTTCTGGCTGCGCATCTCGCCTCTTGTATCACGGCTGCGGTTCTCTCTTGTCCCGGTTCTCTCCTCAGGCTGAGCCTCTGGTCTCGCTGCTGCAGGAGCCTTTGCTTCGGAAGCTGCTGAGACAGGAGCTTCCTTTTTCGGAGCCTGCTTTGGAACAGGACGCTTTATCTGCTGCTGTGCGTTCTGTGGACGGAATACAGCGGTCAGCTTCTTCTTTGCAGGTTCTGCCTTTGCACCGTTTTCAGAAGCCTTTGGAGCTTCCTTTTTCTGGCTCACTGCCGCCCGCACCATGGCTTCCTGGTCGCCGGATAAGCTGGATGCAGCAAACAGAGAGGCAGACTGATCCTTCTGCTTCACTATATCTAATACCTCTTTACTGGTTTTGCCCAGTTCATTTGCCAGTTCACTTACTTTCATTCAAACTACCTCCATTTACATTCATCAGTGCTGCCATTGACTTTGCGAACCCTGCATCCTCCACAGAGAGAGAAGCGCGAAACTCCTGCCCCATGGCATGACCGAGTTCATCCTTTGTACCAAACAGATAGATCGGGACTTTATAGTGAGCACACATATTTGTGAACATTTTCTTTGTGTTGTCCGAAGCTTCCTCTGATACGATCACCATGCGGGATCTGCCGCTTTTAACGGACTTTTCCGTTGAAAACTCTCCGCTGACCACCTTTCTGGCCCTGGTTGCAAGGCCGATCAGGCTCAGCAGCTTTTTACTGTTTACCAAGTTCTTCCATCTCCTTTTCCAGAGCTTCATATACCTCTTTGGGGATTGCCATTTTAAAGGAGCGTTCCAGCCCGCGGCTCTTTACGGCCTTTTTCAGACATTCCATGGATGGACACAGGTAAGCGCCCCGGCCGTTTTTGCGGCCTGTGGCATCCAACAGGATCTGGTCCTCAGCGGTTTTTATCACTCTTATCATTTCTTTCTTGCTCTTCATCTCACCGCAGCCGATACACTGCCTCAGAGGGATCTTCTTTCCACTCACTCTCTATCACTCCAATCCTACTGTTCGCTGCTCTCTTCCTGGTAGTCATCCTGAGCGGCGTCTTCCCCGGAAGCTTCGTACTCCTCTTCGTTTCCGCAGCCTTCTTCCTCATAAACAGGAGCCGGACCGTCGCCGTACTGTAAGCCCATCTGCTCGAAGAGTCCCATTTCCTTTGCCTGAGTCTCGCTCTTGATATCAATCTTAAAGCCTGTCAGTCTGGCTGCCAGTCTGGCGTTCTGCCCCTCTTTACCGATCGCTAAGGACAGCTGATAGTCAGGCACGATCACCTGAGCTTCTCTTGCCTCTTCATCTGCCACTACGCAGATAACCTTTGCAGGGCTTAAGGCATTTTCGATCAGATAGGCCGGATTTTCGTCCCAGTTGATAATGTCGATCTTTTCGCCCCTCAGCTCATTTACAATGGCATTGACTCTGGCTCCGTTTACACCTACGCATGCGCCTACAGGATCGACCCCGGCCTCGTTGGACTTAACGGCGATTTTTGTACGGGAGCCTGCCTCGCGGGCGATTGCCTTGATCTCTACAGTACCGTCATGAACCTCGGATACTTCCTCCTCAAACAGACGCTTTACCAGATCCGGATGGGTTCTGGATACAGAAATCCTGGGGCCCTTGGTGGTGTCCTTCACCTCAAGGATATATACCTTGATACGCTCTGTGGGACGGAAGGTTTCTCCCTTTACCTGCTCGCTCTCATTTAAAATCGCATCTACTTTGCCCAGATTGATGCTGATGTTTCTGCCCAGGTAACGCTGTACAATACCCGTAGCAACATCCTTTTCCATGCTGTAATAGTCATTGTAAAGAGCCTTGCGCTCCTCCTCGCGGATCTTCTGTAAGATTACATTCTTTGCATTCTGTGTGGCAATACGGCCAAACTTCTTGGAATCAAGCGGTACCTGTACCGTATCCCCGATCACATACTTGGGGCTGATCATACGGGCATCTGCCAGACTGATCTCCATAATGGAATCCTCTACCTCTTCCACAACTTCCTTCTCCGCATATACGGCAAAGTCTCCTGTGGTCCGGTTCATCGCCACTCTTACGTTGTCAGCTTTTCCGAAATGATTCTTACAGGCGGTAATAAGGGAATTCTCGATCGCCTCGATCATGGTATCCTTAGAGATATTTTTCTCTTTCTCCAATATCTCCATCGCCTCTAACAGTTCCTTGTTCATGATTATCCTCCTATCTATGCCTTAGAAATCAAACGCCAGCCGGATCAGCGCGATCCCCGCCTTTTCAAATGTCTGGGTACTTCCGTCCTCCATGGACAGAGTCACCGTCTTATCATCATATGCGCTTAAAATACCGGTAAATTCCTTCTGCCGGTCGATGGCCTTGTAAAGACGAACCTCTACTTCCTTGCCCATACTGCGCACATAGTCCTTTTCCTTTTTTAAAGGACGTCCCAGTCCGGGAGAACTTACTTCCAGAATGTAGCTTTCGGAAATAAAATCCTCTTTGTCCAGCCAGTCCCCCAGCTGTCTGCTGATGACCTCACAGTCATCTACGGCAATGCCGCCTTCCTTGTCAATGTACGCCCGCAGATACCAGGTTCCCGCTTCCTTTACATATTCCACGTCTACCAGCTCAAAATGATTCTCTTCCATCAGCGGAAGGAGGAATGCTTCCACTCTGCTCTCATAGCTTTCCTTCTTTGCCATCATTCCACCACCTTTCTTTTCCCTTACAATACGAAAGAGTGGACCGTCGCCCACTCTTATTATCAGTAAAACTATCTGTTATCATTTACACTATACCATCAGACCAGAGGAAATGCAAGCCCTTTTTTGCGAAAACAGCCGTAACTTCCGGTATTTTCTCAGCCTACAGCATCTTCTTTCCCCGGCACCAGGTCTGGATCACATTGTAATCCCCATCAAGTACCGCCAGGTCTGCATCACAGCCTGCTGCGATCCGTCCCTTGGTGCGGTCAGCGCCCAGACAGCGGGCCGGATTTAAGGTGCAGGAATTTATGGCTGCATCCACCGGAACCATGGCATCTTCGATCAGGATCTTAAGCCCCTTATTCATGCTCAGGGTGCTTCCCGCAATAGTAGAAGTACCCTTTAACCGGGCCAGTCCGTCCTCACCGATTTCAATGTCATGGCCTCCTAACTGGTAATTGCCTCCCGGAGGACAATGCTTGGCCCGGAGAGAGTCGCTGACCATAATGGCATAATCGCGCCCTTTAGCCGTAAAGAAATTGTTTAACGCAGCCAGATGGGAATGACAGCCGTCACAGATCACCTCGCCGTAAATATCACGAACCCGAAGCGCCGTTCCCACCAGTCCCGGATTACGGTGATGGTAGGGCGTCATACCGTTGTATACATGAGTCATGGAGGTGGCTCCGTTGGCAATTCCCAAAAGGGCCTTCTCATAGGAAGCAGAGGAATGGCCCATACTTACTGCCACGCCGTTTGAAGCACAGTACCGGGTCAGTCTGTGATCCGGATCATGCTCCGGCGCAAGGGTAATATAGCGTATCAGGCCCTTAGCCGCCTCCTGATACATCTGAAACTGCTCTACAGAAGGCACGGCAATGGCTTCCGGAGGCTGGGCGCCCTTGTAATCCATGTCCAGATAGGGGCCTTCAAAATGGATCCCCAAAATCTGCGCACCCTCGTATCCCTCTTCCACTACCTTTGCCACACTGGCTACCGCAGCCGTAAGAACATCCGGCATCTGGGTCACTGTCGTTGGGAGAATCGAGGTTACGCCCTCCTCCAGGATCCTCCTCATCCACTCTCTAAGCCCCTCCGGTCTGGCGTCGTTTGTATCATATCCGTAAGCACCGTGGGTGTGAATATCAATAAAGCCAGGAAGCACGCGGTTATCCCCGTAATCCTCATCCGCCTCTTTCTCCCCGTAAGGAAGAACCTGGCGGATCACTCCTTCCTCAATCAAAAGCTGTGCTGCCATAAACTGACCTGCAATCCACATCTTTTTTCCCTGAATACGCATCGTTATCTCCTTTTCCGATTGTCTGCCTCAAAATAAGGCGTAAATCTTTCCTGTTATATCAACCGTTAAATGATACCATCAGTATACCACATGAGAATTATTTTTCAAGTTTGTGATATAAACGAAATATTTTTCTTTTGCCATTTTTATCCATAATGCAGTCACAAAACGGAAGCCATGATCCACAAAGCAGCCAGAAAGATCACATTCCAGAATGTAAACGTCCTCAGATACGCCGTTTTCTTTTCCGGATATCGGGCAGCAATCTGCTTATAGGAGATCAGACTTGCCATAGAAGCGATCAGCGTTCCCAAGCCGCCCAGATTCGTCCCCACAATTAAAAGCTCCCATTGCTGTGTAAAATTGGACAAAAGCAGAGCTGCCGGCACATTGCTGATCACCTGGCTCATTATGACAGAGGCTGCCAGCTCATGACCTGAGATCACTCTTACCGCCAGTTCGCGAAAAGGGCCAAACCGGTTTATATTTCCAATAAACACAAAGAAGCATAAAAAGGTCAGCAAAAGGGAATAGTCCACCTTTGCAAACAACCGTTTATCGCCTGCCGCCACAGCTGCCAGTATAAGGATCAGAAGTATCTCTGCCGGAAGTGTTCCGTTTACCGTCTGAAGGCAGAGCAGAAATAAAAACACATAAAAAGCCGTCCGCACCAGATCCGGCCTTTCCGTCTTTTCTTCCATCTGAAGCTTAATTTTCCCCTTCTTTGAATAAAATACCACACTGAGAGCCAAAAGAAGAGCCGCAGCCGCCGTAAGCGGAAGCATAAGGAAAAGAAATTCCAGCAGCTTCATGCCGGATAAGCCATACAGGTAAAGATTCTGCGGATTTCCCATAGGGGTAAACATACTGCCCAGATTGGCTCCGATTGTCATCAGCGTAACCGTACAGCAGATTTTTTCTCTCATGGCCGCCATTTCAAGGATCATGATCCCAAAGGGAACAAAGGTGATCAGCGCCACATCATTGGTAATAAGCATACTGCCAAAAAAACACAAAAACACCAGAAGAAGCATGATCCCTCCCTGAGACCGGATCCGTTCCAAAAGCCGCTCTCCCAGATACCGGAACACGCCCAGGCTTCCAAGACCCGCTACCACTGCCATCAGGCAGAACAGAATGATCATCGTTCCCATATTAGAAGTAAAATACCTCAGATACTCCCTGTCCGGCTTTACCAGAAAACAGGATAAGAGGGCAAGGAAAAAGGAAACGGTCAGGATCGTTTCCCTTTTGATAAATGATATTACACGCAGCTTCATAATTTTATTTTTCATTCCTTTCTGTTCTGTACAAATAACCAGAACCGCGCTATAATACGTTTTATCACAAACCGGAGGTATTTTTCAATGACATTTACATATCCTGCTGTTTTTACCCCTCACAAAGAGGATAAAGGCTTTCACGCATATTTCCCAGATCTGGAATGCTGCGAAGCCGACGGACCCGATCTGGAGGACGCAGTAGAAAATGCAAGAGATGCGGCCAGAGACTGGATCACCGTAGAGCTGGAGGACACCTGCGACATCCCGCCCTGCAGCCATGCAGATGATATTGAATTAAAAGAAGGAGAATTTGTCAAATTTATCATGGTAACGATCAAGCTTCTGCCGGATAATGACTGATTGTTTCCGCAAAAAAGCTCTGCCTTACGCTGTGATCTGCTTTCACAGCGTATGCAGAGCCTTTTTTATTTCCTGATTTTATTCTCCGATCATGATCCGGATGATTTCTTCATTCGTAGCCTTCATTCCTTCTTTTCCCAGGCGGCCCACATTTTTAAGCGTTTCCTCTACTCCCTTTGTGACAATGCCGTCACCGCCGTAAAACTGCTGGCCGCGGATATACATCTGATATCCCAAAATGCCTGCATCTACCGCAGAAGCAATCTTTGCCGCGCAGGAAGCCTTCGCTCCGTCGCAGACAATTCCGGACACAATGGCAAGGGCATTTACCACCGTATGTACGATTTCTTTGTAATCTCCGCCATGAAGATAAGCGATTCCTGCCCCTGCTCCCGCTCCCGCACTGACAGCACCGCAGTAGGCAGAAAGCCTTCCGATGGCTGTTTTCTGGTGGATGGCCGTCAGGTTGGAAAGGGTCAGCGCCCGCAGCAGGGTTTCATGGCTTACCTTCATATCTTTCGCATATACAATTACGGGAACGGATGCCGTAATCCCCTGATTGCCGCTGCCGGAATTGATGATCACAGGCAGCTCACAGCCATTCATTCTGGCGTCAGACCCCGCCGCCGCCATAGCCTTTGCCCGGACACGGACGCTTTCTCCTTCCATATCCAAAAGAACGCTTCCGATATTGGCTCCGTAATTTCCCCGGATCCCCTCTTCTGCGATGGCCCAGTTATAATCAATCTGGCGCTCCAGCACCTCTCTTACATCCTCGATGTCCACAGTCCGGGCAAAATCCAGAATGTCCTTCATATTCAAAAGGCTCCGGTCCGTAAGCCCGTCCTCAGATTCTCCGGCTACCGGCTTCTTTTCCAGGATCTCTCCGTTTTTCTCTACCAGAACAATATTGGTATGGTAATTTGCGATCCGCACTCTGGCATAGGAAACGCCCTTATAAAGGGTAATCACAATATCAAAGGTGATCCCATTGTCAATATGCTCTACTGTAATGGGAACCTGCTCCATAAATTCCTTCATCTGCGCAGTCTGCTCGCTGCTTACACTGGCAATTACCTCTAACTCCTTATCTGCATCTCCTGCCACAATCCCTGCCGCCGCAGCTGCCGGAATGCCCTTTAAATGGTCTGTATTCGGCACAATTACAGATTTCACATTTTTAATAATGCTGCCGCTGGCTCCTACAACCACCCGGTCCGGCATTTCCCCCAGCACCTCTCTGGCCCTGGCAGCTCCATAAGCAAGGGCAATCGGCTCCGTACACCCCATTGCCGGAACCAATTCCTCCTTTAATGTCTGAACATACGCTGCATATTTTGCATTCCTCTTCTCCATGTGCCCCTTCCTCCTGAAGTTAAACCGTTCTGAGTTTCCACATTTTACAGCCATACTGCCAAATGGGAAATCCAACCTCTTGCATTCTCTTTAATTTTACTGTATCATATCCATATATTTTTGTAAATTTTAACATTTTAAATATATGATTAAAATATTTTTAATTAAAGAAGGAATCGGTATGGAATTTCGGGAAATCGTCACATTTTTACAGGCAGCCAAACTTCAGAGTTTTTCAAAAGCCGCCAGGCAGCTGGGATACTCTCAGGCAGCTGTCACTATTCAGATCAAGCAGCTGGAACAGGAGCTGGGAGTCCATCTCTTTGACCGTATTGGAAAGCAGACCACCCTGACCCATCAGGGACAGGTTTTCTATGAATACGCCTCTGCCATCATGCGGGATCTGGCTCAGGCCAAAGACGCTATGGCAAATCCCACGGAGCTCACCGGGCAGCTGTGCCTTGGAACCATTGAATCCATCTGCAGCTCCATTTTCCCGGATCTTCTGACCGAATACCACAGACTGCACCCGAAGGTAAACGTAAATATTATCACAGACTCCCCGGACCGCCTGTTAGAGCAGATGAATGCCAATGTAATTGACATTGTCTATTTTCTGGATAAACGGATCTACGATCCCAAATGGGAAAAGGTCATGGAGCAGCCGGAGCAGATCCTTTTTGCCGCCTCTGCAGACCACCCCTTAAGTGCAAAAAAAGGAGAGCTTTCCTTAGATGAAATTCTCTCCTACCCCTTTGTCCTTACAGAAAAAAATGCCAGCTACCGGTTCATACTGGACCAGTATCTGGCATCTGAATACAAACGGCTGCATCCCTTTCTGGAAACAGGAAACACAGACTTTATCGTTAAATTTTTACAGCAGAATCAGGGAATCTCCTTTCTCCCGGAATTTACCATCCGGCAGGCGGTAAAGAAAGGCCGCCTCTGCATCCTTACTGCCAGGGACTTTCACATCCAGATCTGGCGCCAGATCGTCTATCACCGGGATAAATGGGTCACCCGAGAAATGGCGGAATTTTTAAGGCTTGCAAAAGAAATGGCTACTTTGCGTTAATATACGCAACCAGTCCGCCTGCCTGTATGATATCCTGCATAAAGGGCGGGAAAGACTGGCCTTTATAGACCTCGCCTCTGGTGATATTGGTGATCACGCCACTGTCAAAATCCACCTCTACCTTATCTCCTGCACTGATGGCCTTTGCCGCCTGAGGACACTCGATAATGGGCAGGCCGATATTGATGGAATTGCGGTAAAAAATCCTGGCAAAGGTCTCTGCGATCACACAGCTGACCCCGGCACATTTGATGGCCAGGGGTGCGTGCTCCCTGGATGATCCGCAGCCAAAGTTCTTCTCTGCCACAATAATATCCCCCGGCTGCACTTTATTTACAAATTCACGGTCAATATCCTCCATACAGTGCTTCGCCAGCTCCTCGCCCTTTGTGGCATTTAAGTAACGAGCCGGAATAATTACATCCGTATCTACATTATCGCCGTATTTAAAAACATGTCCGCATATTTTCATGGTAATCTCCCTTCTTTTTTAGGACTGTAAAACCAGATCGTCCCGGCAGCCTTACATCACTGCTTCGGGAGCCGTAATCTTTCCTGCCACGGCGCTGGCTGCGGCTACCGCCGGGCTTGCCAGATATACTTCTGAATCCACATGGCCCATACGGCCAACGAAATTGCGGTTTGTAGTGGAAATACATCTTTCACCGGCCGCCAGAATGCCAATATAACCGCCCAGGCAGGGGCCGCAGGTGGGAGTGCTTACTACTGCCCCGGCCTCAATAAATATTTCAAGCAGCCCTTCTCTCATGGCCTGCAGATAGATGGCCTGCGTCGCAGGGATCACAATACAGCGCACACCCTTTGCAACCTTCTTTCCCTTTAAGATCTCAGCTGCCGCCCGGATATCATCAATCCGTCCATTGGTACAGGAGCCGATTACTGCCTGATCGATCTTCACCTCGCCTACCTGATCGATGGTTCTGGTATTGGAGGGAAGGTGGGGAAATGATACCGTTGGCTTTAACCGGGATAGATCGATCACATAGGTCTCATCATACTCCGCATCCTCATCCGCCTCATATACCGTAAATTCCCGTTTGGAATGCTCCTTCATATACTGGAGAGCAGTCTCATCCACAGGGAAAATACCGTTCTTTCCACCGGCCTCAATGGCCATATTGCAGATGGTAAAGCGGTCATCCATGGACAGATTCTTAATGCCCTCTCCCGTAAATTCCATGGAGCGGTACAGGGCACCGTCCACACCGATCATGCCGATGATATGTAAGATCACATCCTTGCCTGATACCCATTTGGAGGGCTTTCCAACCAGCTCAAAGCGGATGGCAGAAGGCACCTTAAACCAGGCCTTTCCCGTTACCATTCCTGCCGCCATATCCGTGCTCCCCACTCCCGTAGAAAAAGCTCCCAACGCTCCGTAGGTGCAGGTATGGGAGTCCGCTCCAATCACCGCATCACCAGCCACAACCAGACCTTTTTCCGGCAAAAGTGCGTGTTCGATTCCCATATCACCCACATCAAAATAGTTGCTGATCTCATGGCGGCAGGCAAACTCTCTGCAGCATTTGCAGTTTTCTGCTGATTTAATATCCTTGTTCGGAATAAAGTGATCCATTACAAGGGCAATTTTATCTTTATCAAAAACCGTCTGACGGTTCATCTTTTTCATCTCATTGATGGCAACCGGAGAGGTGATGTCATTTCCAAGCACCAAATCCAGCTCCGCTTCGATCAGCTGTCCCGCTTTCACCTCTGCAAGTCCCGCATGAGCGGCTAATATCTTCTGGGTCATGGTCATTCCCATTGCTTCATCCTCCTCACCAGGGCGCTTTTCATTTAGCCCCATCTGTTTTTAATCTGTGCTTTACATTCTATCATATCTGTTGCTATAATAAAAATACATAATATGAATGGTGTATATGAAAAAATGTTATACAGGAGTATTTACCATGGAACAGAACCTTTCACAGTATAAAATCTTTTACGAGGTAGCCAAAGCAGGAAACATTTCAAAAGCTGCCAAGGAACTCTATATCAGCCAGCCTGCCATCAGCAAAGCCATCAGCAAGCTGGAAGACAGCATCGGTATCCCGCTTTTCACCCGCAGCTCCAGAGGCGTGCAGCTGACAGCAGAAGGGCAGGTCCTTTTTGAATATGCAAAGGAAGCCTTTGAGGCCCTGACCAGAGGAGAACAGGAATTAAAGCGGATCCAGGAGTTTGACATCGGCCATCTCCGCATCGGCGTCAGCAATACCCTTTGTAAATATGTGCTCCTTCCTTATCTGAAGACTTTTATCGACCAGTACCCACACATGAGGATTTCCATTGAAGGCCAGTCTACTGCTCAGACCATCGCCGGTCTGGAACAGCACAAGCTGGATCTGGGCCTGATCGCAGAACCGGCTTCTCACAGGGATCTGACCTTTATTCCCGTTATGGATATTCAGGATACCTTTGTCACTACGCCTTCTTACCTGGAAAATCTCTATCTGCGGGAAGGAAAGGATGCGGATATCTTTGAAACGGGAAATATCATGCTTTTGGATCAGAGCAACATGACCCGGATCCATGTGGATCAATATCTGGAAGAATATTCCATTATTCCCCATCAGGTTCTGGAGGTTACAACTATGGATCTGCTGATCGAATTTGCAAAGATCGGTCTGGGTGTAGCCTGTGTCATACGGGAACTGGTACAAAAGGAGCTTGACAACGGAACTTTAGTGGAAGTTCCTCTGAAAAATGCCATCCATCGAAGAACCATCGGCTTTGCCTACCATTCCAATAATCAGGCCATGGCTTTAAAAACATTTCTGGAATTTCTTTATTAAGCATAACAGCTGCCGGAGAAATGTACGTTTTCCGACAGCTGTATTTTGGGCTATTTGATCACAAATTCCACGGTTCCTGCTGCTCCCGGTGCAATCTCATAGGGTGCAAACACCACTACGGGGTCTCCCGCTTCATTAAGATAAAAATCAGTTTCCTCTGTAATTCCGTCAAAACCGCCTTCCTCTGCATTCCAGAACTTCACTCCTGTTTCCTGCTCTTTCTGCGGGATCTGAACAATGACTGCCTCATTTACAATCCTCTCATACTCTGCTCCCAACACATTCTTCCTCTGTTCCTCCGGTTGCCAGAAAGGCTTCAAAGGCGGGTGAACACTTTAAATTCCAAAATATCCCAAAAGAGGCCGTCTGTTTGACGGTTCCCTCTTTTGGGATATCTGCTCCGTTTTCTAATTGATGCGTTATTAGTTGTTGATCAGCTTATCTTCTTCATTGTTCCAGCTGTAAAGCTTTCTGATCTCTTCGCCTACCTTCTCAGACGGATGCTCGGAAGCCAGTTTTCTCATTGCCTTAAAGTGTACCTGACGGCCTGCAGGAGACATATCAAGCAGGAAGTCCTTTGCGAAGGTTCCGTCCTGGATATCTGTGAGGATCTTCTTCATAGCCTTCTTTGTATCTTCTGTAATGATCTTCGGTCCAGTGATGTAGTCGCCATACTCTGCCGTATTGGAAATGGAATAGCGCATTCCTGCAAAGCCGGACTGATAGATCAGATCTACGATCAGCTTCATCTCATGGATACACTCAAAATATGCGTTCTTGGGATCATATCCTGCCTCTACCAGAGTTTCAAAGCCTGCCTGCATCAGAGCGCATACGCCGCCGCAGAGGACTGCCTGTTCTCCGAAAAGGTCTGTCTCTGTCTCTGTGCGGAAGGTAGTCTCTAAAAGTCCTGCTCTGGCACCGCCGATGGCAAGGCCGTATGCAAGAGCGCGGTCTAAAGCTTTTCCTGTGTAGTCCTGCTCTACTGCCACCAGACAGGGAGTTCCCTTTCCTGCCTGATACTCACTGCGCACGGTATGACCCGGAGCCTTGGGAGCGATCATGGTAACGTCTACATTCTTAGGCGGCTTAATGCAGCCAAAGTGGATATTAAAGCCGTGGGCAAACATCAGCATAGCGCCGTCCTTTAAGTTTGGCTCAATGTCCTTCTTATACATGTCCGCCTGAAGCTCATCATTGATCAGGATCATGATCACATCTGCCCTTTTTGCAGCCTCTGCCGCTGTATAAACCTCAAAGCCCTGCTCCTGGGCTCTCTTCCAGGAACGGCTTCCCTCATACAGGCCTACGATCACATTGCACCCGGATTCCTTTAAGTTCAGCGCATGGGCATGACCCTGGCTGCCGTAACCGATGATGGCAATGGTCTGTCCATCCAGCATGGATAAATTACAATCTTCCTGATAGTAAATCTTTGCTGCCATTTTTCATTTCCTCCTTGGATCTAACAAAAATAAAATAAATTTATTATAAAGCATAGACCGGCGCCTCTCTGTGCGTCTTTGGACCAAACTTTGTAAACCTGTTGAATGCCTTGTATCCAGTCTATCGACTGATGTACTATGGCAGATAGCGGATATCATCCGCACCTCTGGAAAGACCGGTAAGACCTGTTCTGGCTAATTCCAGAATCTCATAATCTTCCAGAAGATTAATCAGCGCGTCCTGTTTGGACTGGTCGCCTGTCAGCATAACAGTGACAGAATCTTTTCCCACATCGACAATCGATGCACGGAAAATCTCGGAAATCGCATTGATCGCCATCCGCTGGTTCGCATTTGCCCTCACCTTGACGAGCATCAGCTCACGATATACGGAATGACCTTCCCGCAGTTCCTTGATGTCGTGTACATCTTCCAGTTTTCCAAGCTGCTTCTGAATCTGCTCCAGAACCTGATGATCGCCCAGCGATACAACCGTCATACGGGAGTATCTCGGATCCGCGGTCACGCCAACTGTAAGACTTTCGATATTATATCCGCGGCGGCTGAAAAGTCCAGCCACACGGCTTAAAACGCCGGCAGTATTATCTACCAGCAGTGATAACACAATTCTGCTCATGCAATCTTCCCACCTTGATCTTCTGTCTTGTTCGTATTGCCTTAATGATAGCAACCAATTCTCAGTTTGTCAACTAATTAAAAGGAATGCTTTGTATTCCTCAGAGATATATCATTACTGTTCACGCATACGTGCCCAGTAACGAAGCATCCACAGAATATGTAACGATATATCTTGCAATCCATGTGCATTTAAAAGTATAATAAAAAAATATGAAGAGAAGCATGAAACGATGTAAGATGAGAAAAGGAAATGGTATGTTATTAAGAGAATATTTAAAAGAATGGACCAAAGAAGACTTATTAAACGAAGCAAGAAGCTACGAGTTAAAGAACTGTTCCCGGCTTAAAAAGGATGACCTGATTGACCGAATTGTAGAATATTTAACGACGGAAGAGGCACTCCGGGGCAGACTTTCATGCCTGACGAAAGAGCAGATGGTGCTTTTTTGCAAAGCCTGTACCGAGCCACAGAAAATTTCTGCAGAAGAGATTATGGATGGAATGCAGTTATATAAATACGTACTTGGAAGTTTTGAGGAAGTGAGTGACTGCTTTACTGTCTTTGAAGAGATTGCACAGGGTTTTAGCGGGATTGACGATGAAGCATTCCGGGCAGTTCAGAGCAAAAAAGGCTGGCTGATGAAGTGTATCAGCTTCTTTATCGATTATTATGAGATTGCGCCGCTGGAAATTTTGTATGAACTGTACAAATTGAAGGTGAAAGGCACGATCGAAGAAATGATCGGGATGCTGGAGGAAATGCCGGAGGACATCACAGAATCCTGCATTTTCCCGATGGAGAAACTGGGAATGCAGGACCTGCCGAAAGAGAATCCGCTTTATTCCGAGAGGGGCTTGTATGTACATCTTCCAGTTTTTGAGGGTGATGGACTCACTGCTTTGTTGAAACAGCAGCAGAATAAAAAATTCTATATTCCGTCTGCACAGCAGTTGGATGAAATCTGTCAGAAAGGGTATGAGGCAGGGGTACTGGCTTATAAGGAGCTGGAGTCCTATTTCATAAAAAAATTGGATGTGTCGTATGAGAAAGCGGCTAGATGGAGCTTTGAGACGTGGACCAGCAGTTATGAAGGAAAATCACCGGCAGAACTGATGAATAAGATGCATGAAGAAGGGGTTGTCTTCCAGAGCGAGCAGCAGATGGGCGAATTTTTAAGACTTCTCATGGATGCGTTTAACAATACGAGAACAAAAGAAAACCGCGGAAATAAACCGTGGGAATTAAGTGAGAGAGGTATGATCGGCGGTATGCCGGCGATGGTGCCGGAAATGTCCCAGCCAGCATCGGTAACCGCGAAAAAGGTGGAGAAGATTTATCCGAATGATCCGTGTCCTTGCGGATCTGGGAAGAAATATAAGAAGTGTTGTGGAAGAAATTAATACTCAGAGGTGAAATGAAAAATGCAGCAAGAGAGGAAAGAAATATCTGGCAAAGCTAATACGATCGCTGGTTTTTCCATCCCTCTGTATCTAGGCATCTTGGCGCTGGTGGTGGTCTGTATGTATATGGACTGTCTTCCGGCAGGCTTGGTCGGCGGCATGATTGCGCTGATGGTGCTGGGCGAGGGACTCAATTTTTTAGGAAATCATACACCGGTTGTGAAAACGTACCTGGGCGGCTCGGTCATCTGTATTCTGGGGGCGGCGGTCATCCAGGCGCTGGGGCTGATTCCGGAGCAGACGCATGAGATCCTGGACAATTTTGTCAACAAAGAAGGATTTCTGGTCTTCTATATCTCAGCGCTGATCACAGGAAGTCTTTTCAATATCGACCGTGGGCTTCTGATCCGCGCAACGGTGAAACTGCTTCCGACAGCTGTCATATCGCTGGCAGTCGGCGTGATACTTTCAGGTCTGCTCGGTATGGTGATGGGGGATAGTTTTCTGGAAGGCATCCTGTATATCGGTATTCCGATGACGAGCGGCGGCATGACGGCGGGAGCAGTGCCTTTGTCGGCAATGTATTCGTCGGTTCTGGGGACGGACGCCGGACAGATCCTGACGCGGATCGCACCGGCGACGGTGCTGGGAAATTGTGTGGCGATCATTTTTGGCGGTTTAGCCAATAATATCGCCGAGCGAAAGCCATCCCTGACCGGAAATGGCTGCCTTGTCAATGACGGTCACGAAGTGAAGAAACAGCCTCCGATGAAACCGACCTTCGCACTCTTATGTACGGGGCTTATCATTTCAATGGCATTTTATGAACTGGGGGCGCTCTGCCATCATTTTATTTCGATTGTACCGACGTATGCGTGGATGATTGTAGCAGTTGTGATTGTGAAGGGAACGGGAATCCTTTCAGAGCGCCTGGAGGACGCGGCGAGAGAGTGGGGACAGTTCGCGATCCACAGCTGGACAGCGGCGGCGCTGACCGGAATCGGGGCGACGCTGATTGATTTAAAGACGATTTTACACACGATCACTCCATTTTATCTCCTCAGTGTCGTGCTGATTGTCGGGGCGATCACATTGACCGCCGGATTGATCGGCATCAAGATGGGATTTTATCCGCTGGAATCATCGATCGCAGCGGGGATGTGTACGACGAACATGGGCGGTTCCGGAAATGTGGCGGTGCTCAGCAGTTCGAAACGGATGGAACTGCTTCCATTTGCACAGATTGTGACGCGTTCCTGCGGAGCACTGATGCTGACGATCGGGGGCGTGCTGATACAGCTGCTGGTGAGGTAAAAAAGAATTGTGACTGACAGAGAAATGTGCCTGATAGAGGGAAAATAAGTGAAAACAGGGGAATAGAGAAATAGGGAAAAGCTGGGAGGTAGGTCTTATGAACATATTCATTGCGATCATGCTTGTATTTGCGGCAGCCGGGCTTTTGGATGAGATACTGGGAGGAAAGCTGGGGCTGATGCCGAATTTTGAAAAGGGGCTTGCCACGATGGGGGGTCTGGCGATGTCCACGGTCGGATTTTATGCGATCGGAGTTACATATGTGCAGACGCATGCGGAAGCGATTGCGGAGGCGGCAAAGCATATGCCATTTGATCCGGCGCTCATTCCAAGCTGCCTTCTGGCGCCGGATATGGGGGCGCTTGGCATGGCACAGAAGCTGGCGGCGACACCGGCGCTGGCGGCATTTACCGGTGCGATGGTAGCAGGCAGTCTGGGAATGACGGTCGGAT
>ENA-OOZR01000978-OOZR01000978.1-human-gut-metagenome-genome-assembly--contig:-NODE-978-length-18771-cov-1.777570_pt1 | contig 18771 bp, 20 predicted proteins | sample MGYA00241045_ERZ501406 | MGnify/ENA primary metagenome ERZ501406 (study PRJEB25962, sample SAMEA2042920) | human gut metagenome | biome: human gut; feature: human-associated habitat; material: faeces...
TTCCCTTGATTTCAAAAAAGGTGCGGAGGATATTAACAAATATCTGGAAAAAGAGGGCTATACACTCACCGAGGTTGATTTCTCTGACCTTCTCCAGAATGACCTTGCTTTAAATGACGGCGAGATCGATTTCAATGTAGAGCAGCATACCGCTTATGCCGAAAATTTCAACGAAGCCCAGAAGGGTAATCTGGTCCCGATTTCCCCGATTCCTACCGTTCCGGCTGCCATCTTTTCTGCCACCGAAACCTCTCTGGACGCCATTCAAGACGGTGCCAAAGTAGCCGTTCCGGACGATGCCGCCAACACAGCCCGCGCTTATGTTCTCTTACAGAAAGCCGGATGGATCACCTTAAACCCGGATGTGGATCTCTCCACTGTCACCCAGGCAGACATCACGGAAAACCCTTACAACATCGAATTTACCGAAATGAACTCCACCAATATTCCAGCTGTTTTAGATGACTTTGATTATGCGGTTATCACCGGAAGTATTGTATACAATGCAGGAATCGATCCATCCACTGCCCTTCTTCAGGAAGACATTCTGCCGCATCTGATTCTGCAGGTCGTTGTAAAAGAGGAAAATAAAGATGCTCAGTGGGCAAAAGATATCGTTGCTGCTTACCACTCCGATGAATTCAAAGAATATTTAGACAAGAATAACAATGGTTTATGGTTTGTTCCGGAGGAACTGTTTAACTAATAGGAAACAGCATCGGAAGGCACCAGCAGGAAACAGGAGGATTTCATATGGCTCTCATTTTAGATAAAACCGAACAGAAAATTGTCGATATCATCGACGCACACCGCAACGAGATCATCTCATTCGCCAAAGATATCTACACCCATGCAGAGCTGGGTTATAAAGAATACAGAACTGCAGAAAAATTTGCTTCTTTCATGAAAAATCTGGGTCTTGAGACAAAGGAAGGACTGGCTGTCACCGGTGTCAAAGCCTACTTAAATGAAGAAGAGAAAACGAATGTAAGTCTGGCTCTCATCGGGGAACTGGATGCGCTCCGCATCCCGGAACATAAATATGCCAATCCGGAGACTCAGGGAGCTCATTGCTGCGGACATCATGCCCAGCTGGCCGGTGTCATCGGTGCAGCCCTGGCTCTGACCAATGAAGATGTAAAAAAAGAGCTGGACGGACAGGTTGTATTCTTCGCCGTACCGGCAGAGGAATATGGTGAGATTGAATTTAAAAACTCCCTGACTGCCCAGGGAAAAATCAAATACGGCGGCGGAAAATGTGAACTCATCCGCGTCGGTGCTTTTGATGACATTGACCTGGATATCGTCCACCACACCGGAGACAAGGATATCAGCATTGGTTCTCACTCCAACAACGGTTTCGTCTCCAAGGTCATTCGTTATAAGGGACTGGCTGCCCACGCAGCCGGTGCCCCGCATCTGGGAGTCAATGCATTAAATGCAGCCTCCCTCGGACTTTCCGCCCTGGCTTACCAGCGCGAAACCTTCCGGGATGATGACCATGTCCGGATTCATCCCATTATCACAAAAGGCGGTAATCTCGTCAATGTAGTACCAGATGAGGTGGTAATCGAAACTCTGGTACGTGCCGCCAACAAGGATGCCATCGCAGATGCTGCTGCCAAAACAGACCGCGCCTTCAAAGCCGGTGCCATCGCCGTCGGTGCTTCCTGCGAAATCACCACTATGCCCGGATATCTTCCGGCTCTGAGTGAAAAGGCCGATGAATCAGTCCTGGCAGCCGCTGAGATTGCCGCACAAACCAGTGAAAAAGATTACCAGATCGTCCAGGAAGATACCCACGCCTACAGCGGCGGTTCCACCGATGTGGGGGATGTACAGCATCTGCAGCCGGTCCTTACCTTCAACACCGGCGGTAAAGTAAGCGGCCTCCACTCCGTTGATTTCGATATCGTGGATGAGGAACTTGCCTATGTGGTCACTGCAAAAATCTTCGCCCTCTCCGCTTACCGCCTGCTTCGGGACGGGGCTGTGAAAGCAAAAGAGATTGTAGCGAATTATCAGCCCATCTTTACCAAAGAGGAGTATATCAAATATATGGATTCCTTTATTAGGACGGAGACGTATCAGTAAGATAACAGAAAAGAAGGACGGGAGGTACTTTTTACAGCACCTTCCGTCCATTTACAGTCAACTTAAAGGTCGTTCCCAGTATCTCCGCCGACTTCCGGCAAAGCATCATTCTTCCCAGGAAAATCTCAAAATAATCATACATGGAACATATCTTTTCATCTACCTGAAGATTCAGGGCAATAACTGAACGATCCTTTTCAATCTTAAGTTTGGACTCTGTTACCGCATAATTCACACGGTCGTGTATATCAAAAGCGGCTCTCTCTTTTTCACGGACACGGCTTCTTCGTACATCCGTCTTATCAGCGATAATCAAAGCCGCAGATATCACATCCTCCGGACCTCCGGTGGATTCATCATGATTGCCGATAGCCGACATGATCGTAATCCGGTCATCCAGCGGCATATCCATCTCCTTCAGTAAAGAATTTGCCAGAAGGGCCCCGTACTCCGCATGATGGGTGCGGTTGATGGCATTGCCGATATCATGCATATATCCGGCTATCTTTACCAGCTCTATCTCATGGTCTGAATATCCGAACCGCTCCAGTATCTTTCCTGCCTGACGCGCCACCTGCACGCAGTGAGCCTGGGAATGATCGGTATACCCAAGCTGTCCCAGATTTTCATCACCTTTCTTTAAATAGGCATTAATTTCTTCATTTTTACATATTTCCTTAAATGTCAAACTTGTCTCTCCTTTTAAATTTCAAAAACGCCATCGGCATTCCTTCTGCGGGATACGAAACAAATAGGTAACCCCGCCCAAATCAATACCTGCTCTCGGAAAGCTCCCCCGGGAAGCTTTCCAGATCAGAATAACAAATTTAAAAAAGTGCAACTATCTAATTTATGTAAAATTCATAAGTATCTATGTAAAATAAAAGCATCTTCAGAGCTGAATCTGGGTATTCCAAATTCAGCTCTGAAGATGCTTTGAGTCCTCTATTCTTCCTTTTTTTTTCATCTGCTTCAGCAGTTCTTCCGATACTCCGTCCAGCAGATAATTCTTATGTCCGCTTCTCCCTGGCTGCTTCCGCCTTTTTGTGCGGCACCGGCAGCTGACTCCTTCCGGCGTGCGGCAGTCTCACCGTAGACACCGGCTCCGTGGGAACAGAAGACCGAGCCGCTTGGGTTTGCCAAATCCGCATCCGGATCGTAGCCGGCTGCTTCGATGACCTCTTCCTCATTATGGCAGGGTCCATATCCATCCAGGGTACAGACAAGCTGTCCTAAGCCGCTGGTATAAGCCGTTACTTCTGTCTGATATCCATCTAGGGATGAAACCGGTGCACGACCGGTAAGTATCGCCTGTCCATCCTCCAGAACCGGTCCTTCAAAAACCGCAAACCGGCGTTCCAGATCCGTCATTGCACGTCCTACCATCTTGTCCGGTATCGTCAGATGAAATGCATAAAATGGCTCCAAAAGCATCGAATGTGCCTGCATCAGGCCATGACGGATAGCCCGGTAAACCGACTGACGGAAATAACCGCCATTCAAGGTATTCACAGGCAATTTTACTACCTGTTATGATACCATGAATGGTGGGGATTGTAAAATTTTATCATCGGTTGATGAAATTCAGTACCACCACAAGCAGCAGCATATGAACTGGATAAAATGCATAACAGAGATACTGGAATGGTTTACTGTGGTAGCCCTGTCTGCCGCGGTACAGCCAGATGGGGATCAATGCCAGAAGCGCAAGCCCCTGCTGGCACAGTTCAAATTCCATGCCAAAGAGCTGAACCGGATACATCAGACCGCCCAGCAGTTCCACATTCAGCCAGTATAGGGCAGCCAGCTGTCCCAAGAAGCACCACCATTTCCGCCCATGGAGGAAATAGAACACAAATACCGTCAGAACACCGACCCCGTAGTAATCCACCATGCAAAGAGTTCCCAGTACCAGACCTGCCAGCACAACCAAAACGCACACCAGCAGATACATCCAGGTTTTTCCTTTTTTCCGTACCTGTTCCATAAGCCAGACACCTAAAAGGCCCAACAGGAATGTCCAGAGGACATTCTGGTGAACCGGATAAAACCAGGTACCGCCGTACATCAAATCAAAGGGAATTTCTGAAAGCACTGCAAACAGCAGCATCCGAAGGATGTACTTTTTAAAGCTTCTGGTGTGGAAGTCCCCCTCCACCGCCATAAAAGCGAAGATAGGAAATGCCACTCTTCCGGCACAGGTAAGCCACTCCCTAGCAGGAAGAAGCGTCGCCCAAAGGTGATCCATCAGCATAAGTGTCATGGCGATGATATGCAGGACAGCTGCAGTAAGTTCAAAGTTTTTTGAAGCAGATGAATCCATTCAGTTCTTGTTCCTTTCCTATTGCATTTCTATCGTATAATTATAGCTGTATGTGTGAACATAAAGCATATTGTCCTGAGGCACCAGAAGATCCGGCTGTTTTTTCAGCTCCAGGCTTGCAATAACCTCGCCGGTGTGAAGGTTGAGCTGATAAAGATAATCCTTTTCCGAGGTAAAACCATACCCGCAGATAATAACGTCCTTTTTTACAATAAAATTCATGGTGTTGCAGGTCTGATCCCCACTTCGCCAAAGAAGCTTGTTATTTTCCAGATCATAGGCAAACATAAAGCAGCTATCCGGCTGTGCGTAACCATTTGTCACACTGATGCCATAAAAGATATCATCCAGGAGGCAGGCATTATTGCCGTTGATATACCATTTATCCGTTGGATACTCCAGCACATACAGACAATTTCCGGAAATATTTTCATAAATATACAGCGCATCCCCGGACCAGATATACTGATATTCGTCATCATAGAAATTATTCCATTCCTTTCCGACCATAGGAAGGGATAACTGTTTGCTTTCATACCATTCGTTCGCAAAATCGATTCCATTTTCCTCTTCCGACACAATTTTTAACGTTAACGGTGAAACTGCATCTCCCTTCGGATGAATCTCCCCAACTCCGGATAAGTCAATGGTGATATACTTAGTTTCAGGAGCCGCATTTTCCCCTTCCCCTGCATCCTCATTTTGAATCAATACGGACTCCTCACCGGTCTCCCGGACACTTTCTGCAACACTTGACTCATTTTGCATCGTATAATCCATGTCCTTCTTGCCACAGCCAGCCAGGGTAAGCAAACAAGTCCACACAATCATAAAAGTTAGAAGTTTTTTCATATATATCCATTCCTCTATGCTCAAAAAGATGTTATCACTTTGGATGAACTTTCTTCTGAGCCATTTCTATTTGAACACGTTGAGAAGTTACCTTAACTTATCTCTATATCAAAACATGCCCGGCAGTTTCGCCGCCAGGAATAATCCAGCACCAAATGAGAGCAGATTGGCCACAAAGGAATACAGGATATAATATGCATCCTCCTTTTTCTTTTCTGATAGCCTCTTAAGAATTGTGCAATACAACACTGCCTCCAGAGCAAATACAATCAGCTCAAAAAGTACATAGAAAAATGTAAATGCAAGAGGGCCGGAATTATAATTAATCACATTGAGCAGCACATTTAAGATAATTTGCGTAATAATGTTGACAACAGCCAGAATCAACAGCTGTTTTTTCTGTCTGAAACCAAACAGCAGCGCCACCAGCATTTCGATTAAAATAGTAAGGACGATCCTTGCCCCAAGAGCCAGCATCTCCTGCCGGTAATTATACGAACGGTAGGCCTCAATCCGCTCATTGGTACTCAAATCATCATTGTATTCCACCGAACCGATATCCACACCATCCATATCCACTGTATAATACGTATCAAATGCATAACGAGCATAAATTCCACTGGATACAAAGGTTTCCGTTTCCGGATAATACAGAAGAATTTTAAAATCATCCGGCGGATAATAGGTCCATGCAAGCTCTTTGCTTTCACTTACCTTCCAGCTCCGCTGCAGAAAATAGTATCCATCCGGATCCTTGTAATTCACAAAGATCTCCCAGATATCAGGATCCATGTACTCTTTCTGGGCACTCTCCGTTCTTCCATCCCAGGCACTTGCCGGACCGGTAGATTTCTCCTTCGACAGCAAAGTTCCATAACAGAGCTCATCCCCCATATGCTCAAACTGAATCCGAACAGAGGCCTTTGGTCCCATATCGGCATTGGCTGTCATCGGAAATGCTGAAACTGCCATTATCATACACAAAAGCATTATAAAAACAAGACTGTATTTTCTATTTTTCATATCGAAAGCCTCCCTTCAGATATTTTTATTCTGGTGAAGAATCTCTTCGGTATTCTTGCTGCAAAATACTACATCCGATGGGAATCATCTTCCATCTTGTAAACAAACAGGCGGTTCATCCCCTCCTGCCATGGGTATTCAAATTCCAAACGATTCCCAATTCATCACATATTCTTTTTCTCCTGTGAATTCGTCCATCCCTTCACTCTGAATAGTAAATCCTTCTCGTTGATAAAAAGACATTGCCCTGACATTCTTCTGGTATACCTTTAACTGTAATCTGTCTTTTTTATCCTTGATGTAATCCAACAATATTTTACCTATGCCACGTGACTGCATTTCATCAGAAACAAAAATACCTTCTATATATTCATCATTTATTCCTATAAAGCCTTGAATCATTTTATCATCTTCATACACATAAACCTCCGCCTGTGGCAGCATTTCCTTCACGAATTCATAATTACTTATCCAGTATTGTTCAGAAATAAAAAAATGTGCTTTCAGATTAGTTGTCAACCATATATCAGCGACTCTGTTTATATCTACCTTCTGCAACTTTCTAATCATAACGATTATTCTCCATCCAACCTGATTATAACACGATTAACTCATTACGATTTACCTATCTGTACTCAATAATTTCTTCGAAAGGTTTCCTTGGTCTTTTGGCCGGAGCTTCGTCGGCAAAGCCAACCGCAACAATTCCTGTCAACTGGCTGTCTGTTCCGATAAAATCCATCAGCTCATTTTAGGCAAAACAAGTATTGGCAATCCATAAGGTGCCCAATCCATATCCCGTTGCTGTCAGAATCATATTTTCAATCGCCGCACCTATGGACAGTGAATCACATATTTCAACAATTCGCTTTTCATTTTCAATGCTTGCAAATGGAGTATGCTGGTTGGTATTAAGCACTGCTATAAGGCATGGGACCTCCTGCATGATTCTAACGGTATTCTCAGCATCCGGTATGGCAAATGCCCATTCCGGCATAAGTTCATGGGTCATTTTTTCTGAATTTATACCATGACGCATGACATCAACCAGTTTATCTTTTTCTTTCCCCTGATATAAATTTCCAAGGCTGCCTGTTTTTAGCAGATGGTGCAAGGGAAGCGCTGTATATGATCTCGTCAATTAACTTCCTTTCGATCTCATCTGGCTTATATTTTCTTATACTTCTTCTATTCTCAATTTCACGTATCATAGATTTCTCTCTCCTTTAGAACCTTGCCCTCAAGACTCATCTTCTCCTATGATTTCCAACCTATCCATCCCAACATGACATTTCAGGAAAAGCACCTCAACACCTGCTGCCTTTGCCTCGTGAAGTGTAGCGCCAAATTCGGGATGCGTTTCCGTATTCGGCCTGACTTCACTGATGCCTTCCATTTGAATCACAAATGCTATCAAACATTTATATCCTTGTCCGCACGCAGCTGCAAGTTCCCTTAAATGCTTAACTCCTCTTTCCGTCGGGGCATCTGGAAAATATCCAACTCCGTCTATCTCAAGGGTGCAGCCTTTGACTTCCATTAGATATTTTTGCTTTCCTTTTTCCATATAGAAATCCATCCGGCTATTTCCAAAGGTATACTCTGGTTTAATACAATCATACCCCTGTGTCATCAGCCATTCTTTTACCACTTTATTCGGTGCCTGAGAATCAATGTTAACCCATTTTTTATTCTTCTTAACTGCAATCAAATCATAGCGAGTCTTTCGATTTGGATTCTTTTCTATGCAATCTTCCAAAATCACTTCCGCCCCCGGCAGTAGTAATTCACGACAACGTCCCGTATTCTTTACATGAACCGATTCTACCGCTTCCGAGCCATCAATCTTTACCCGCGCAATAAAACGATTGGGACGTTCTATAAAAATTGCTTTCACTATCTTATCATATTTCATGTGACGTTTCCTATTATATGTACTGAAACATTCATTTTACACGATTGGATTCACTGGCAACGTCCTGGTTGCAGTTCCGGTTTCTTTCCTTATCCTGATCGTTGTCTCCTTACTGACCCAGAAAGAAAATCAGGCGACTGCCTAAAAGATGGCCTTTACTGATAGAAAAGAATTTTATAGTAAAACCGATTGGTTCAGATGGGCTGCCGTGCCAATGTCCGGCAGCCCATCTGGCATCATTCTATCAGCCCTTTCGCTACCTCTTTCAGTTTCTTAGCCGACTCCACCAGCTTCTCCGCCTCTTCCTCACTCAATGCAATCGGCACATGCGTCTCCACACCCCCGATTCCCACGATCGCCGGCATACTCAGCGTGATATCTTCGATGCCGTACTCCCCGTGCATCATCGCAGACACCGGCAGAATCGAGCGCTCATTGCGGACGATACACTCGCAGATACGTTTTACCGACATCGCAATTCCGTAATACGTCGCCTGTTTTTTCGAAATAATCTCGTAAGCACTGTTTTTGACCTTCTCCGCGATCGCGTCCATCGCCGCATCGTGGTTAAAATGCCCGCGCATCTCGCAGAAATCGTTCAGCGGAATGCCCGATACATTCGTACTGCTCCACGCCGCGATCTCGCTGTCCCCGTGCTCACCGATGATAAACGAATGTACACTCCGGCTGTCAACGCCCAGGTGTTCGCCCAGCGCATATTTAAGCCGTGCCGTGTCAAGCACCGTACCCGAACCGAGCACCCGGTTCTCCGGCAGCCCGCTCAGTTTCAATGCCACATACGTCAAAATATCCACCGGGTTCGATACGATCAGCAGAATCCCGCCAAAATCGCGTTTTACAATCTCCGGGATGATACTCTGATAAATTGCCGTATTCTTCTGCACCAGGTCAAGCCGCGTCTCCCCCGGCTTCTGGTTCGCCCCCGCTGTGATAATGATGATCGCCGCGTCCGCCGCGTCGTCATACGTGCCCGCGTAGATCTTCATCTGCCCTGCAAACGGAATCCCGTGCGCGATATCCTTCGCCTCGCCGTCCGCCTTTTCCATATTCACATCTAACAGAACCAGCTCGGAAAATAACCGGCTCTGCATCAGTGTAAATGCCGTTGCTGAACCCACAAATCCGCACCCGATGACTGCCGCTTTTCTTGGATTTACCTCTCTGCTCATACGCTCATTTCTCCTTTTTTCTCCGGCTTATACTACATGTCCATGTTTCTAGCATCCGCTCTCTGCATATGGACAAGCATACCTCTAGTCTCTCCTGCCATTCATATGTATTGTGCCGCTTACAAGAAAGAGTATACATGCTTTGGGACATTTTTTCAGTTGTTTAAACAACGAAAATAGAAACTACAACACTTTCTGATCATCCGACGACAATGTGTTTACCAGCAAAGAGGCGTTTCCATCATGTATTTTTCCGTACAGTCCCGCTGCTTCGATCCTGCCGCAATCTATTTTCACTTTGCATCACAGCAGGCAGAGTTCTTCGTAACTATCTTACTTATGTAAAATTGAATAAAAACATGTAAAATCAACATTTTCATCGATAGACAAAAAAGTCCCACGAAACTGCTACTTCCGGCAATCCCGTGGGATGTTTTCGTTTTTTTATTTCAAAGCTCTGCCACGCTCACATTCTGGCTACTCCAGCGCCTCCAGAAATTCCTCATGGTTCATGACTTTTCCAATCTTCGGGAAAATCCATTTTTCACAGAAATCCTGCTCTTCCTGCGTATCGGTCGCGGTGCAGTCGTTGATGACGATGACACGGTAGCCCTTATCATACGCCGAACGCGCCGATGACTCTACACACCAGTCGGTATGGAAACCAGTAAATGCTACATACTCGATCTCATTTGCCCGCAGATAATAGTCCAGACCAGTCGAATGGAACGCGTCCAGCGTTTTCTTGCCTTCAACCACCACATCACCCGGCTGCGGAGTCAATTCTTTGATAATCTCCGGTCCCGGTGTGCCGCGCAGCCATGCGCCGGTTCCCCAGTCTGCTTCCATATCCATCTCGATTCCACGCAGACCCTCACACGCCGGACCACCCTTTTTCAGCTCTGGAAATCCCGGATCAAACGGATGGAACGGGCAGTAAAAGATTTTTGCCACCTGACCGCGCGCCTTCTCCAGTAAATCCTGAAGATTGGCGATGACATGACGCTCGGCGAGCTGCTCCTTGATGTGGGCGTACATCGTTCCGCCCTCGGACAAGAAGTCATTCTGCGGTTCAATCAAAACAATCGCAACTTTCTCTTTCGGAATCTTAATCTGTGCCATACACTTCTCCTTTCCTATTACATCGCATTCGGCAGGAATAATACAATCTGCGGAATGAAAATACAAATCAAATCGACAATAATGATCGCTGCCAAGAACCACATCGAACCGGCGAAAATCTCGTTGACTGTGATTCCCTCCATGCCATCCATTCCGTACAGGGACGATTTAACGGTAAATACGTTCATGCCAAACGGAGGCGTAATCATACCGGTTTCAATCGCAATGATCATAACCAGACCGAACCATACTAAGTCATAGCCTAAATCTGCCATAATCGGGCACATCAGAGGCGTCGTTAAAAGCAGAATCGAAGTAGAATCCAGGATACATCCCAATACCATCAGAATCAGGATAAATAATAAAACGATTCCGATCGGCGGGATGCTGAAACCTTCTACCAGATCCCGGAGTACATTGATGACACCGCACATGGACAACGTCTTGGAATATGTGGATGCCGATACCAAAAGAATCAGAACGCTGCCGGAGGTTGAACCTGCCGATAAAAGCGTCTCCCAGAACTCCTTGCGGTTGAATCGCTTCCGGAAAATCACAATCAGGAAAGCGCCGAACGCACCGACTCCGCCTGCTTCCGTCGGAGTGAAGAATCCACACCAGATACCTCCAAGGGAGATGATAATCAGAAGAACAATCGGCCACGGACGCAGCACAATTTTCCAGAAATTTTCTTTTTCATACTCAGTCAGCTCCTCTACCTCCGGAATATAATCCGGTTTGATATGTGCGACCGTCAAAATGACGATGATGAATGCGATCGTCATCAGAATACCCGGCATAACCGCCGCCACAAACAACTTGCCGATCGATACGTCCGCCTGCGAGCCGTAGACAATCATCAGAAGACTCGGAGGAATCAACATGCCTAAAATCGCAGAACCAGAAATCGTTCCCAGCGCGATCTTACGGTTATATTTCAGACGAAGCATCTGCGGAAGTGCAATTTTCGTAAAAACAGCCGCTGACGCAACCGTAACACCTGTGATAGCTGCGAAAATCGCATTGGCGATAACCGTCGCGATTCCGACGCCGCCCCGGACTTTCTTTAATAAAAGGCTGGCAGAATCATACAAATCCTGGCTGGCGCCGGATAAGTTCGCCAGAAGTCCCATCAAGACAAACAGCGGAATAACGCCGAACATATACTGCCGGACCGCGCCCCATGCCGACTGGCTTAGCACGTTCATCGCTGTTGAAAAACGTCCCGTGAAAAGGAATACGCTAAGCACACTGGTAAACATCAGGGATGTGCTCAGATGAACACCAAAGAAAATCAGCGCCAGCAAAAGAATCAATGAAAGTGCTGCTACTGCTCCTGTACTCATTCTGCCTTCCCCCCTTCTGCAAAGCTCTTTCCTGTGACTAATTCATACGTATACTTTATAATCTGGTTGATAAATTCCAAAATCATCAGCACAGAACCGAATATAATGGAAAAACGCCCCGGAACCGTTGTGATACGGACCGATCCGGCTATCTCCGCTTCATGAATCGAAATTGCATTTAACAGATTTCCCCAGCTTGCCCGGATAATAAATGCATACACCAAAACGCCAATCAGCGCTGCCACAATATCGATCACATGTTTTCCCTTTACACCGACCTTATCATACAGCATAGTTGTCCGGACATGGGCTCCCTTAACTGCTACATACGGAATCTCCAGAAAACATACGATAATAATAATGCTGCTGACAATTTCCGCCGTTCCCGCGAACGGTTTATTTAATATCAATCGGCTTAGAACGTCCGCTGTAATCAGAAGCATGATTCCAAATACAGAGATCGCTGCAATTCCATCCATAATACTCAAAAAACGTTCCAGACACCGATCTAATTTTCTAAGGACTGACATATCATCCCACCTTTTCTCTCTTCTGTCTGTTCCTTCTCTGTCTTTCTGAACACGTCGGGACATACCCTCGCTGTATGTCCCGATGCACTCTTCACACGGCTCACACTCTCCTCTGCGACAAGCCGCTCCCTTCAGTTTTCTTACTCGCTGATCTTCCAGTCGCGTACTCTCTCTACGCCCTTGGATTCCAGAATCTCATAGTAATCTTCCACGATCTCGGAACCATTGTATCCAGCGTCGTCAAGGCTCTTTACCAGACCATTGACAACATCTGGAAGACTTGCAGCCCATTTTTCCTGCTCCTCACGGCTCAGAGTTGTAACAGTACAGCCCTGCTCTTCCAGTGCCTTGATATCTTCTTCGTGAATCGTATTGATATACTCGGACTCATAGTCCAGATAGCCCTCGCCAACCTCGGAAATGATATTCTGTACATCCTCCGGCAGGTCGTTCCAGGTATCCATATTGACAGTAATTGCATTGAACGGAACTACGTTGAAGTTTGCATCCAGATAATACGGCGCCACCTCATATACCTTTAAGTTGACACAGGAATGGGTCGGCTGAATTGTCGCCTGGCATACATTCGTCTGTAAGTTCTGATAGGTATCATTTAAGGAAGTCTGGACACCGACTGCACCAGAGCCCTCGATCCAGGAGAGGTTAATGCCTGCCGCGCCGATCTTCATTCCGTTTACATCTTCCAGAGATTTAACTTCTTTCGTGCTAAAGAATCCATATGGATCCGATACGCCAATTCCGACGAACTTCTGGTTGTAGCTGTCTTCATAAATCGAAGTGAACTCCGGATATTTCTCATACATCTGTTTGATCGTCTCTGCCACAATCAGCGGATCGGAGCAGGAGAACGGCATACTGTAAACCATATCCTGTAACGGAAGTCTGGATGCCTCAAACACCAGAATCGTACATCCGATATCGACCAGACCATCCTGCACGCCCTGCAGCTCATTTCCTAGGGAGATAACAGAACCGCCGTAGGATTTAACCCAGTCGATCTCGTAATTTGTCTCTTCACTGACTCTCTCCGATACATTTTTTACAAAATAATCTTCCAGCGCTGTGATCCATGGATTGGATTCCGAATGTCCGGAGCCAATTCGAAGTGTAATCTTTTCTTTTCCGCTGGTTGCCTCTGCCTGTTTTTTTTCGCCGCCTGTTGTACTGTCTGTTTTCGCGGATGAACTTCCACCGCATCCTGTCATTGCCGTCATTGCCATTATCGCTGCTAAACCTAATGCCACAAATCTTCTTCTCCTCATGTTCCTTCTTCCTTTCTTTTTCTCTTTTTCACGTTCTGCGTTTCTTTTTTGTTTCACTTTTCCGTTGGACACCGGATATTGGATACAATTTGATACTATTACTCTAACACCACCTGTCTGTTTTGTCAATAAACTTTCTGATATAAACGTCATTCTGTACAGTTTAAACAATATTTTAGTTTCAGATTGGATACATTATCCAATTTCATTGCTATTCCTTTTCTTTTCGGTTATAATAACCATAAAGAAATGTAAAAGGAGCCATGGTTTATGGATCAGACACAACCAATTATTCAATATACAACCGTTTCCGACTCAGTCTATCTCTGGGTCAAAAATGCAATTATTCAAGGTGAGTTTAAGCCAGGCGAACATATCGCCCAGGAACGCCTCACCAAAACACTTGGCGTCAGCCGCACCCCGGTCCGCGACGCAATCAAACGTCTGGAAGCAGAGGGACTTTTGATCACGAAACCGCACTGTGGGGCAGTCGTGTTCCAGCTCTCCAAGGAACGTCTGACGGAAATCTACGACATCCGTATCCTGATGGAGCAGTACTGCGCCGCCAGAACCTGTATCAGGGCAAGTGATGACGATATCCGCCAATTGGAAGAGATTAGTTTAAAAATGCTCGATTTTTCCAATAATTCGAAGGAATTTATGCAGCTGGACCGCCAGTTTCACACCCAGATCTGTGAGCTCTCCGGCTGCGACGACACCGTTGAGATCCTGCAGGGACTTTGGAATAAATGTGATTCCTTCAAATCCATCTACTACTCTCTGGAGGGACGCATCAACGATACTCTGTCCGAGCATGCAAAGATCATCCAGGGACTGAAAAATCGCGATATCGACGCCACCAAACAGGCAATCTACGGTCATCTGAAGGATGTTGTCGAATGTGTTGGACGCCAAGCCAATTTTTCTTAAAGACAAAACACCTACCAAGCATCGACAGCCGTATAATTACAAAAGGCGATGAGCGCAGTTCCTGTCTCTCTGCGTTCACCGCCTATTACTTTTTTCTGCTTTTCTTATCTCCCCGCCAGCAGCGAAATCTGCGCCGTCTCCTCGACAAGTTCCGCCAGATAAGCTGCCCCGCGCATCGTCCCTGCCACCGTCACCTGACCGTGACCGCGCAGAAGGAACGCATTCATCTCCTTATTTTTCCGGAACTCTTCCAGAATCATCGGGAAATATTCCTTCGGAACGGCATACGAATGGGTGTCAAACACCGGCACATTTCCGCCCAGCTTCATTTCCGAATGATGCGTCGAAAAATCAAGCGCTTCATGCTTATCCGCCCACGCAGTCGCATATGGGGAATGGCAGTGCATGATCGCGCACACCTCCGGAATCTCCCGGTAGATCGCACCGTGCAAAAGAGCTTCTTTGGATGGTTTCCGATTTCCCTCAATCAAGTTTCCGTCAAAATCCGTCACAACAATTGTGTCCGCGCACACCTCGTCAAACGCCACATCCGTCGCCTTCACAAGCATCCAGTCATGCCCTGGCACACGCATACTCAGATTTCCGCCGTTGCTCATCTGATAGCGGAGCTGATAAAATTTGTGCGCCGCCTGTTCCATCGCATCGCTCAGCTCTTTGTATTCCTGATATTTCATGCGCTCTCCTTTCTGCTGCCCTCTGATGCATCCAGCAGCGCTTCCATCTCCTGTGCACAGATATCCGCAAATTCAGGATCACAGAAATTCAGATCATACGCTTTAAACACAATCTCCGGCTTCAGATCCGCCTCGAAAATCTGACGCATCTTCTGCATTGTCTCCGGTTTATAGAAAAATTCACCCGGATAACTCATTGTCCGCAGTCCTCCCATCGGAAGAATGACCTCCGTTTTTCCCTTGGAACGATTCAATCGTTCCACGATCGTGTGTGTAATATCCAGAATTTCACTCTCATACAGGCGCGTATGTGTTAAATCCTGATTATGCCATACGTACCCCCGCTCTTCCTCATCTTTTAAAAGTTCCTCTTTCCTCAGACATGCAAAATCAATGCCGCCCGGGCAGATCAGCGCCGGGATTCCCATCTCCGCCGCCGCACACAGGCGGTTATCCGCGCCCTGTATCCGTAATCGCCCAGATATTCCGCCGTCATCTCATGCAGGGAGAGATCCATAACGGCCGAAATAACGCCCTCGCGGATCATCGACTCCATCACCCGGCCACCGATTCCAGTCGAATGGAAGCTGATCATCTTCCTGCCGAGCGCCGTCAGCTCGTCGGACGCCCGCATTACAGTATCATTTGTGATCCCCATAAGCGTTGTCGCGATATATTTTTCCCCATGTGTATCGATCCGTTTTCCCCCATATGTCACCATGCCAATCAGGGCGCTGACTGTATTTCCCAACACAGCCTCATTAACGGGGTTCATACCGGCAAAATCAACGATCGACGGAACCACCATGATATCTTTGTCGCCCACAACCGTGTCAAAATACCGGTATCCGCTGGCGATCGTGGAACAGATAATCTTCGGAAATCCGATCGGAAGCAGGCGCAGCGCCGCAGAACACATGACCGTATTCTGCAGTCCGCCCATTCCCATCACGCCGTCAATCTTTTTCTCCTCGACGAGTTTTAACAGCATCTTGGAAATACTCTCCGTCATCGCTGCGATCGCGCCGCTCTTGTCCATCGCGTGCACCTGCTCCCAGGTATAACCACCCACTGCCAGAATCTCCTCCCGGCTGACATCTGCGCGCATCGGAATATGCGGTCCCGTGCTGACATCGAGTATTAGCGGACTGTTTCCGCTCATTTTTATTTTTTTCTGTACAAACTGTACTTCATGATATTTCGTGTCACAGCTTGCAATTACCCCAACCACTGCCATTTTCTCGAAGTCTCACGAACTTCTTCTTTCACCTGCCTTTCGTCTTAAAGACCAAGGATCGGTGTTTTCGAAACCCGATCTAACATCTCGCGGTCATGGCAGGTCAGAATCTTATCCAGACTCTCTGCCCGGGCTTTGATAAGCTCGATGCTCTTCCAGGCGGAGACAATATCTGAAAACCGGTTCGGAGGCGTAATATCATAATGAATCTCTTCGATCGGTTTCGTATTATCCATAATGAAAATTGCATCACCGCAGCAAATATATCTGCCCGCTGCCGTGTCGATCTCAACCGACTGATGTCCGATGGAATGTCCCGGCGTCTCAAATACGCGCACGCCCGGCATGATCTCTGCCTCGCCTTCTAGCAGTTCCATCTTGATTCCCTCAAATGGGCGGGTAATGCCAAGCTGCGGCGCCTCGTATGATTTGTAATAGAGCGGGATTGGATCCATCGCAAATTCGTATTCCTTCTTGTTTACATAAAATTTCGCATTCGTGAATTTTTCCATATAGAAGCAATGATCCCAGTGCAGATGGGTAAACACTACAATATCAATATCCTCCGGTTTATATCCGATCTTTGCAAGTTGATCCGCGATCGCCATGCCCTCCGGCTGGTATGATCCATGATGGTGGTATTTATCGGCGCGCTCTGTGTATGCCATGCCCGTATCCACAAGCAGCAGTTTGTCTCCGCCCTCTACCAGATACGTAAAAACTGGGTATTCTTCCTCCCGATCGGAAGCATCGGGATAATATGCCACCGTAGAATGGTGGTAAAGATACTGTTTCGGAATCATCGTCACGAAACCAGTGTTGATTGGTCTGATTGTTAAGTTACTCATATCGGTACCTCCTGTCGCTCGTCTGGCTATCTCAAACATGAGATAAATGCCAAATTTGTTTCTTAAAATGGAGCATCCAATATTGTATCCAGTGTCCAATAGTATTATAATAAAAAGAAGCATAGCTGTCAAGAAAAGTTTCAATTTCCATCTGAAAGTAACAATGAATCGGATCCAAAATATCAAAAAGGAGGACCTTCATATGAAAATTACGGTTGCAATCGATTCCCTGAAAGGAAGTCTGACCTCGATGGAAGCCGGAAACGCCGCCAAAGACGGCATTCTCCGCGTCTATCCCGAGGCAGAAGTCTTCGTGCGCCCTCTGGCAGATGGCGGCGAGGGAACCGTGGATGCCCTGACGGAAGGACTGGGCGGCAGGATCCGCACCATTTCCGTCTCCGATCCGCTCGGACGCCCCCTTCAAGCCGACTACGGGATTCTCACCTCACCGGGACAGGGCGAACCGCTTGCGGTGATCGAGATGGCTGCTGCCTCCGGACTTCCGCTCCTGGCTGCTACGGAACGCAATCCACTCCGCACTACCACCTACGGCGTCGGAGAACTGATCCTTGACGCCATCCGCCAAGGCTGCCGGCGTTTCCTGATCGGCATCGGCGGCAGCGCCACCAACGACGGCGGACTCGGCATGCTCTCCGCGCTGGGATATCAATTTCTCAAAGAAGACGGAACGCCCGTCTCCCCGGGTGCCGCCGGACTGTCAGAGCTTTCTTCCATCCGTACCGGCTCCGTTCTTCCCGAACTGCCCGCGTGCAGCTTCCGGATCGCCTGTGATGTCACCAATCCGCTCTGCGGTCCAAATGGCTGCAGTGCCGTCTATGGTCCGCAAAAAGGCGCTTCCAGGGAGGATATCGTAAACATGGATCGCTGGATGCAGGCATACGCCGTCCTCACCGCCCGGCAATTTCCACACGCCGATCCAACGGTTCCCGGCACGGGTGCCGCCGGAGGTCTCGGATTTGCCTTTTTAAGCTATATGAACGCCGTCCTGGAACCGGGCGCCTCGATCGTGCTGGAAGAAACTTCTCTGGAATCGTTCATCCGGGACAGCGATATCGTCATCACCGGTGAGGGTCGTCTCGACGGACAGACTGCTATGGGAAAAGCCCCCATCGCCGTCGCCAGACTGGCTAAAAAATACGGCAAGCCCGTCTTCGCCTTCTCCGGCTGCGTCACCCCAGATGCCATCCAGTGTAACGATGCCGGAATCGACGCCTTTTTCCCAATTCTCCGCTCCATCTGTTCGCTGGAAGAAGCAATGGAACCGGCATCCGCCCGGAAGAATCTGAGCGATACGGTGGAACAGGTGATGCGGGTGGTTCGGCGGGTTTTGGAAAAAATTGAAAAAAAAATTTTTTTTTTTTA
>ENA-OOZR01000981-OOZR01000981.1-human-gut-metagenome-genome-assembly--contig:-NODE-981-length-18656-cov-2.244127_pt1 | contig 18656 bp, 12 predicted proteins | sample MGYA00241045_ERZ501406 | MGnify/ENA primary metagenome ERZ501406 (study PRJEB25962, sample SAMEA2042920) | human gut metagenome | biome: human gut; feature: human-associated habitat; material: faeces...
ACTAAAAATAATCATTTTCGAGGAAAGAAGAAGCACTCTTTTTATTTCAAACAGGAAAATTTAAACAGGCTCTTAGTGATTTGGAGAGCGAGACGGAAAATGCCAAGAAGAAGTTCAATTATCTTACCGGGCAGTGGGAGGAGGCGAACAAAGAATTCGGGACCTTTGCAGAAAACCGCATGAAAGCTATAAAAAAATGGAAGGATGCGGAAAAGAAATACAATGAGGCCAAAAGCGCAAAAGACATCACGGACAAAGACGGTTTCATCATCAAAGGCTATACCGAACAGCAAGATCGTCTCAAAAAACTAAAGGATGAGGTGGAATCGGCCAAAAAGGAGGCGGAATCTTTCGGCGCAGACACGGGCAAACCAGCACAGCCGGACAAAGACCCTATGGCGGACTTGTGGAATGAACGTATCAGACTGATAGAAAAAGCCATTTCCTATTATAAGGAATGGTCAGAAATAGAAGGAAAGGAAAATGCTTCCGAACGTACCCAATCCAATCCATTATTCTCCTCCGTAAAAAGCTATCTTGACCTCGGCATAGAAAGTCCTGAAAAAATCTGGGAACAAATACGGGAAGAACTCGGAAACAGCAAAGGTCAAAGGAAGCTTTTCGTAGACCTCGGATTCAAAATAGAAGATTTACGTCAAGGGGAAGAAAAAAAAGAACTGGACCGCAATCTGAAAGAAATTGAGAAATATATCTCTGAAAGTACAAAGAAATGGGATTTGTTCAAAGATTTATCCGATGCAACAGGTAACCGAAGCCTGGCCGGCCAAATCGTTTTCGGCGGACTGATGGAATCAGAAAACCTTGGAGACGAACTGAAAAAGAAAATCGAAGAAAAACTCAGTGGCACAACCTTTTCTTTTGAAGACGTACTCGGCATGGACGAAAAAGGGCTGGAGGACAACGGACTGAAAACACTTGGCGGGCTTGTGTCTGCCTATCGTGAAAATTCGGAAAAGCTCAAAGAAGAACAGGTGAAAAACCTCAGCGAGCTTATCAAAAACCACAAGGACTATGCCGCAAAGATAGAGGAAATAGAAAGCAACCTACAAAAGGACTTGAAGGACATTGAAGGGCGAAGAGCAGAACTTGAAACAGGAGGTGTGGATGTTGAAAGCTTGATTTCGAGCCGTAAGAAGAAAGCAGAAGAAGACAAATCTTCCGTATTGTTGGAACAATTCAAAAAAGAATCCGATTGGGCGAATATCTTCGATGATTTGGGGCGCATGTCTACGAGGACGATAGACGACATGATCGAAAGAATCAATACGTTCTCCCGATCACAAGAGTTGTCTGTGGAAGAGACAAAAGAGCTGATAGAAGCCATGCGCAAACTCAGGGAGGAGTCTTTGGAAAGAAACCCGTGGAAAGGCATCTCCAATGCGTCCAAAGAACTTGCAAAATGGAAGGAACTGCAACATTATCTTGGTAATGCTGAAGAACTTTCATTCTTTGACAAGGAATCAGGAAAAACCGTAAAATACACCCGTGCACAGATTGAAAACGGGATTATCGCCTCACAAGAAGACATGGTGAAGTCTATAGACCATGTAATAGACGGATTAGAGGCCATGAATACAGCCGTATCCTCCGTTTCAGGCATGTTGGAATCTCTGGGAATGGAAGGCGCAAGTGATATTACCAATCTCATGGATGGCATTTTCAGCAGTTCAAACTCAATGGGCGGGAGCTTCCAATCCATAGGCAAACTGTTTGGGGTATCAGATGCCGGAATATTGAAAAACCTTGGGTTCGTAGGCATGGGTATCGGAGCCGTGACGGGAATTATCGGAGGAATTGCCAAACTTCATGACAAGAAACTTGACGATGCAATACAGAAAAGTCAAAGACGCGTAGAGGAATTGCAAACCGCATACGACCAACTTGGGAAAGCCGTGGAGCGTTCTTTCGGTGCAGCCACAGATGCGGCAGAAAGAGCGTTGTCCTCGTATGAACAACTCGCCGAACAAGCCGAACGTGCCGGAAGCAAACTAAGCGCAGCCTATTCGATACCATACGATGTGCTGAAAGACGGAGGACGCAGCATGATGAATGACCTTCTTCCGAAGAGTAAAATGGAAAAATTTATTTGGAACGGAGGAAAATCACACGGCTTCGCGGCTTCACTGAACTTCACAGTGAGCATCGAGAGAGAGGCATACGAAGCCTTAAAAGCAGTGGGGGCCGGAGAAAAAGGTAGTGAAGACAATGTCTACATGGCCCAATATGCAAGCCTCGTAGGTCAACGTCTGGAATTACAGAAACAACTGAGTGCAGAGGAAGATAAAAAGGATTCTGATCCGGCCAAGATACAGGACTACCAAGAGCAAATTGCTGAACTGAACGACCAGATTACTTATTTTGTACAAGACACGGTGGCCTCTCTTTACGAGCTTGATTTACAAGACTGGTCGAAACAGTTGAGCGATGCACTTGTAGATGCCTTCAGAAACGGAGAGGATGCAGTAGAAGCTTTCGAACAGACGGCGAGCGACCTCCTTTCAAGGGTAGCAAGCAACATCCTGCGCATAGGTATCCTTGAACCGGTGATGAAGAAGCTGCAAAAGGCGCTTTTCGGGGAAATGGACGAGAATGGGAATTATCAAGGTGGAATCATCAACCTGAATGATTTGAACGGAACGATGGATGAAGGGATGAAATATCTTTCAGACTGGTTCAATACAGAAGGGAAAAATATTGTGGATGCCATGAACAACGCTTTCCAACTGCTAAATGAAAAGAGCGGTGGCCTTTTAAGCAAAACGGAAAGCGGAGGCAGCATGCGTTCAAGTATCCAAGGCGTGACGGAAGACACAGCCGACTTACTGGCTTCCTATATCAATGCCATGAGAGCCGATTTGAGCGCACAGCGTTCTGTCATAGAGAAATATTGCGGAGAACAGTTCCCCGAAATGACCCATCTGGCAGAAGCACAGTTGCAGCAACTCCAGATTATCGTTAAAAATACGGGAGAGCACACAAGGATAGCATCAGAAATCAGAGACATGCTACGCAGTGCCAAACAAAGCAAGTCTTCTGGTTTCTGGATTCATTAAAAAATATCATCATGAACAAACTGAATGAAGAAATAATGTCAGGGGCAAAGGCCTGCGGTATTTGTGAAGAATGGTACAATATGATGAAGGACGCTGACAAGGACGGCCTGCTCGACATGTACAAACGAGGAATAGACTTCGTAATCAAGCATTCATTTCCTGAAAATTCATACCTCCTCTCCCATTCCACAGATGAAATCCGGCACAAACATCTGATATTCATTGACGAGACTGTACCGGAAGGAGGGGAAAACGGGACTTATGTATTCAATGGTACATGCCGAGGACAGATTTCATTCGACCGGTATTCTGCGTCTACACTACATATACGGGACAATAGCCAAGTCGTTATCTCGGCAAAAGGGCTTTCAAAAGTTTTTATAAACGTGTATGACCATTCACGTGTGGAAATCATACAGGAGGATGCTGCTAAAGTATTTGTATACTTTCATGGAGAGACATGCCATATTTCTTCCCATGAAGAAAGCTACGGAAATGTTCTCATCCGCAAGAAATAAACCATATAAAAATATGATTATTTAGAAAATAATATTATATTTGCATTCGTAGAACAATAGTAAATCATTTGAAGGCCACAGAGCCTGCCCCATGGGATAAAACCTTTATGGGGCAGGCTCTGTTTTTCTATTCAGACCATGAGTAAGGCTTACACCATATTGATTCAAAAAGAGAAAGAAGGCGCAGCGGTGAAGGACACGGTAAGGGACTGGAACATCGCCTGCACCGACATACCTTTTCTTCCGGAAAACGAGGCCAAAGAACTCCCGTCACGTGACTGGCCGGATGAGGACGGTGAAGATACGTACCATCCTGAAACCATAAAGATGAAAGCATACGACCTGGATATCTCACTTTGTTACAAAGGAGACCTTGGAAGTGCCTATACCCAAATAGAAGAATTCATGGCATACCTTACCGGGAGGGACGGAGGAGGTACATTTTTCAAAATCTACAGTCCCCATACACTCATCGGAAGAGGCGGTTGTTACATGAAACAATTTGCCCCTGACGACTTCTGGAAGGGAAACGGAGAAGACGTGTTAGAGTTTAAAATCACCGTAAGGGTAACAGAACCTTGCGGTAACATTATTCTATCTGCATGAAATACGAAATATTAGACAAGACAGGTAAAAATAAACGTTGTACGGTAACGAGTTTGGAATACAACGGAGAGTTTATGGGTGAAAGCTATGTACTCTGCAAGGTGGAAAGCGAGGTGCCCATAGATTTTCAAACAGGAGACTATCTGGAATACCGAGGAGAAAAATATGAAATAAACTACGACCCCTCTGTCCTCAAAAAATGCCGTGCAAGTTACAACAGAGACGCCTTCACATACGACAGCATCAAACTGAACAGCGCAAGCAACGACTTAGTAAAATGCCTTTTTCTGGACTATGTAAAAGAAGATAACCTTATACATTATTCTTCCCTGCCGAAATTCAGTTTTTTCGCCTCCAACGTGGAAGACCTCGCGGAACGTATACAGGCCAATTTGGACCGTTTATACAGCGGAGACAGAAAGTGGACAGTTAAGGTATCCCCCGGATGCGGAGGAAAGACGGATGTTTATGTTGCGGCAGAACAAATCAACGTGTGGACCGCACTGGGATATTCTTATTCAAAATTCAAGGTGCCTTTCATTATAAAAGGCCGCACCATAACTATCGGTGCTGCATCAGAAACTTTAAACAAGGTTTTCAAGTATGGCAAAAATAACGGACTTTACGAAATAGAGTCCGTAACAGAACAAGATGCGGACATCATCACCAGACTTAAAGTTTATGGAAGCACAAGGAACCTGCCCAACCGGTATTATAATAACCTACGAGAGGCATACGCCATAGTAGAAATCAGCAGAATAGAATATGAGCGTATCGACAACACCCATGCCAAATGCAAGATATTCAGCGACAATGCACCGGAAAAAATCGGTACCTGGAGCGAAGTTCGCATCAATGGAGAAGTGCATAAGGTGGCAAGCCGACAAGAATTCGATGACGATGTGCCCTCTCCTCAAGAGTGTACGTTCATTGAATTATCAAAAGGGAAATACGAACTCTTGTCTGTCCCGGTAACATACGAGGAACACCATAACGGTCTGAACTACGAAATCAAAATGCTTTGGCATGAAGCGACAATCGGTACGGAATGCGAAGTATACGTAGAAGGTATGCTCCGTTCAACTTTCGAGGTAAGAAACAGCAATAACCGCAGCCTATGTTATGACAAGGCATACGCCTACGTACGCGACATACTTTTAATCCCAGCAGAAGAGATACCTGATTTCAATAGTTTCATGTCTTCCGCGAGCTACACGAACCACGGTGACGGAAACCATGAATATGACTTGAAACTGTACCATGAGACGAGCGTGGAATATGAGCTCGTTGACTCTCCCTCTCCTACACGATTTGAAATCTTGTACGCATCGGAAACAAGCAAAATCGGAGAAAGTTTCCTCACCGGAAACCATAACGGTTCATTGCTACCCAATAATATGTATGCCCCCAATCTGATGCTTCCCGATTTTCCTTCTATCACACTCGACCCCTATATAGACAGCGACAACATTGAAAAGTACGGTATACGTGAAGGTTGCGTGTTTTTTGACGGAAGCAATGATGAACTGGAAGAGATATTTCCCTCCATAGAAGGCATGAAAGCGGAAGACCTACGGGATGCGGGTATAGATGTGTCGTTGGCAGAAGGCGACAACGGGAATTTGGATGAATTGGCCGATGCCGAAAAAATACAAGACGACGGAGCCATTACGCCGGGAGATATTATCCCAACCTTCACTGTCACGCTGAAAGACGTGGGATTCGACCTCGCCCAAGAGATAGGCGATGATTCTTCCATTAGCATGAAAAGCGGATATTGCAGCGGACGTGAATTTAAAATCAGGAATTGTGTTCCCACAGAAAAGAACGGGGCAAAGTGTTACCTGCTAAGGTGTGAACGCGCGGAAGATGAATCCAATAAATTGTATTATCCTTATAAATCATACCCCCTGCAAGCCGGAGACAAATTTGTAATTTTAGGAATAGACTTGCCAGACGTATACGTAAAGGCTGCTTCACAGAGGTTATTACGGGCAGGAAAAGAATATCTTTCCGAAGTAGACCATATGAAACATACCTATTCCCCCAAAATAGACGAGATTGCGATGGCTCGCCAACACGACGAAGCCATACAATCCGGAGGTATAAGTCTTCACGACACCATCAAGGAGGGCATGCTGATAAGGATTTCCGATGAGGACCTTTTTAATGAAGAGCTACATATCACTATCGACACCCTCACCATAAAGGAAGGGGAAAGCCTGATACCGAGTTACGAAATCACCCTCAAAGAGGCCAAGGAGGAAGGCACACTGGAGCGCATGCAAAACAAGATTGACGCTATTGCATCCGGAAACTCCGTAAATCATGCCGGCGGGACGATCGTCAACCTGCAAGGGAATTACCTGAAAAAAGATACGGAAGATGCCGCTACCGCCCTTATCAGCTTCTTGAAAGGCTTATTATACGGGAATTACAAACCAGGAGAAAGCGGAGGTGCACTGAAAGAAGACGGAAGTGCAGAGTTTGATAGTGCCACGATAAGAAAAGGACTGAATATCGGCGAGTTTTCAAGCATAAACCGCATAGGAGACGCTGTTCTCAACTCCATTTCATTGCGCAACCTTTTTCAAATCGGGAAATTCTCATCCGGCGAATCGGGGGGCCAAATCTCGGACAATGGCGCGGCGGAGTTGGCCTCTTTGTTGCTGAGGGGCGCATTGGAGATTGGAAAGTATTCCGCAGGGAAGTCGGGCGCGAAGATTGGCGAGGACGGAGCTGCGGAGCTTCTGAGCGTGTTGGTACGTGGACTGGTAACGGCAAAGGGCATACAGTCGCCGGGATTCTCGACAGGGGCATTGGGCACGGGACTGTGCCTGAAAATGGACGAGAACGGGGATTCTTATATCGAGGTGGACCGCATGCTTGTGCGCAAGGTGGCCGAGTTCATCCAGCTTGTGATTCAGGAAATCAAGCACGTGGGCGGTCAAATCGTGCTTACCCCGGCCTCGATGAAGTGCATCCGCGTGGAAGACACGGGGAGTGCCTACCGTTGCTATTTCGAGGCGACGGACGGGGAAAAGACGGTGGAGAACCAGTTTGTCGCCGGTGACCAGGCACGCGCCCAGACGTTCAACGTGAAGGAGGGCGTGAACGAGAACGTGAAGAACACTTATTACTGGCGTCTGGTGACGGGCGTGGGGGACAACTACATAGACCTCTCGAAGACGGACTGCGACGCGGGGAGCACGGTACCGTCCGCCGGTGACGAAATCGTCCAGTTGGGAAACCGGAATGACGTGGCCCGACAGGCGGCCATCATCCTTTCGGCTTATGGGAACGATGCCCCTTATTTCAAGATGTACCGGGGCATCAACTCTTACAAACTGGAAGGCAAGGAGTTTGTCAATCTCTCACGGGAAGATGTCATGATTATCTCCGACAATATAAAATTGTCCACCGGAGAGACGGTGAAGGAATACATCAACGGCGCGGTGGGAGACGTACAAAGCAAAGTGGATGAAGTGAGCGGAAAGGTGGAGGACGCGGTGGAGCGTCTGGCGGAGCAGCAGAATTACATCGCCGCCCTACAGAAGACCGCCGGGGACTTGCAGAACCAGATTGACGGCGCGATAGAAAGCTACTTTGAGAAAACCGACCCGACAACCTCCAACTACCCGGCGAACGAGTGGACCACCGAAGAACAGAAACAGGCGCATTCAAACGACACTTATACCAATCTCAGCACGGGCAAGAGCTGGAAATGGGTGAAGGACGGTGACACGTGGAAATGGAACGCCATCACGGACACGGCCACGGAAAAGGCTTTGGCCGCAGCGGCCAAGGCTCAGGATACGGCTGACGGCAAACGCAGGGTATTCGTTAGCCAACCCACCACGGGGCAGGCTTACGACGTGGGCGACCTTTGGGTGAACGCGACTTACGGGGATACGTACAAGAACGACCTGCTGCGTTGCAAAACCGCCAAGAAAGAGAATGAGGCTTTCTCCATCTCGCATTGGGAGCTTGCCTCACGCTATACGGACGACACGAAGGCCAACGAGGCGGCAGAGGCCGCACGGGAGGCTGCGGAGGCCGCGAATGCGGCACAGGAAGCCGCCGACGAAGCCGCCGCCACGCCAAGACGGAAGCACAAGCCGCCAACACGGAACTGGACAACCTGAAATCCGACGGCACGATAAGCCCGGTGGAGAAAACCGCGCTGAAGCAACAGCATGCCGACATAAAGGCGGAACACGGGCAGATAACGGCGGAGGCCGGAAAGTATTCCATAAGCGTGACGGACTATGAGGCCGCGTACAAGAAGGCCGATTCCGCGCTTACCAAATACACAGCCTCCACTCCCGAATACATCACCGTGGAATCCGACTATTCGGACATCTCCGCCTATTATTCCAAACGGCAGACGATATTGGATACCATCGCCGCAAAGGCCAAGGAAGCATCGGACGCGGCGAAAAAGGCGGCAGACGACGCTGCCGCGAAGGCAGAGGAGGCGGCAGAATCGGCGAGCGAGGCGGCACAAAAGGCCATAGAGGCCAAGACTGCCGCGGACAATGCGGCCAAGGCAGCGAAAAACGCCCAGACCGATGCCGACGAGGCGAACTCCATGCTTTCGGACATCGCCAACGACAACAAACTCACGGCGCAGGAAAAACAGCAGACCAAGAAGGAATGGGACGTGATAGTGTCCGAGAAGCCTAAAAACGACGCTTCGGCCGACAAGTTCGGCGTGTCTAAAACGGCCTACGGCTCCGCTTACACGGCATTAAGCACGTATATAACGCCTCTACTTTCGAACTTAAGTTCTACAAGCAACATCACGGGCACGGAATTCAGGGCGAAGTTCAAGGCTTACTATGACGCACGCACGGACTTGCTGAACGCCATATCGGCCAAGGCCAAGGAACTGGCCGACAACGCGCAAGAGGCGGCTGACGCGGCGGCGGAGAACGCCTCGCAGGCCATAGAGGACGCGGCGAAGGCGAAGAATGCCGCCGACAAGGCGCAGGCGGACGTGGACGCCGAGAAGGAGCGCATGGACGAATGGGCGGCTGACGGCAAGTTCTCCCCTTCTGAAAAGAAGCAGTTGAAGGAGGAGCTTGCCCGCATCGACGGGGACAAGACGCAGGTCACGGACGGTTACACGAAGTACGGACTTGGCACTCCCACGGCCTATAACACGGCTTACACGAACTACCGGACGGCTATCAACGGCGTGGTGTCTTCCTCTTCGGAGACCGTGGCCATCCCTTCGGACTTCGCCACGAAGCGCACGGCGTACTATACGCAGAAGAGTACTGCCCTGACGGCCATTTCAGACGCGGCAAAGGCGTACGCGGACAAGGTGGTGGCGGGGATTGAAGTCGGGGGACGGAACTTGTTGGAAAATTCTCTTGATGGTGCCGGATGGTATAAAGCAAGCATCTCCAACGGGGTGTTTTATCAAAGGGCCGAAGCACACGAGGCCTTTATCCAGAGTTTGTCAAATTTGGACATAAAGGGAGGAGTATATTACACACTTTCTTTTGATTATTATACCAAGAATAACGGGGAAGGAGTGGATTTGTTCTTGATTTCCAGTAACGGGACAAAAGTGATGGCCTCAAAGAGTAAAATCGGTTCCCCTACTTCGTGGACCCATTATGTGTGGACGTTCAAAACCAGTACATCACACGGAGACCGTTCCGATTGTTACGTGCGATTTGACAATAACGGTACGAATTCAGGCTTTTCAGAACTTTGGGTACGGTATCCCAAACTCGAAAAGGGAACCGTGGCGACTTCTTGGACACCCGCCATTGAGGACGTGAACGGTATGATAGAGGATGCCCAAAAGGCGGCAGATGACGCAGCGGAAGCGGCCAAGAACGCGCAGGCAGACGCCACGAATGCCAACAAGGAGCTGGCGAACATCAAGAGCGACAACCTTATATCCCCAATCGAAAAGACAGCCCTGAAACAGCAGCAGGCGGACATCCGTTCGGAATACGGGGAGATTACTGCCAACGCCTCACGCTATGCCGTGTCCACCACGGCTTACAAGTCGGCCTATGACCTTGCCAACGCTGCCCTGACGAAATATACGGCTTCGTCACCGGAATATATCACGGTGGGAAGTGACTACGCGAACATATCGGCCTACTACGATGCGCGGAAGACCATCCTCGATGCGATTGCCGCTGCGGCCAAGAAAGCTGTGGACGATGCGACGAACAAGGCGAACCAGGCAGTGGAGGATGCGGCGCGTGCGGGGCATTACTATCTGGACTTGGACAACGACGGCGGCCCGGTGTCGTGTGACGCCTCGGGGAACGTGACCGGCGGTTTCCCGAGCAGCAAGGCCACGGTATATTATGGCACGGAACCTGATACGGGTTGGGCGTTTACGGGTGCATTCTCCGGATGTTCCGGAAGCGTGAACTCATCGACGGGACAAATCACGGTCACGGGGGTAAGCGCGGATACTGGCACGGTGACAGTCACGGCCAAGAAGAGCGGAAAGACAGACCTATCTGCGGTATTCTCTGTATATAAAGTAAAGGCGGGAGCGGACGGAGCGGACGGCACAAACGGAGTGGGCATCAAGTCCATAACCAACAAGTATGCCGTATCCGCATCGAACACCACCGCGCCGACATCATGGAGCGACACGGTACCTACAATGACCACCACGAACCGTTATCTGTGGAATTATGAAATTGTCACCTATACCAACAGCACGACAAGCGAGACCAAAAAGAGGGTCATAGGTGCATACGGAAATACAGGCAACACGGGCGCCACCGGGGCAACGGGTCCCAAGGGGGATGCGGCTGTATTCTACACCATAGAGCCTTCGGCAAACGTGGTGAAGAAGTCTTGGGATAACAAGCTGACCCCAACGTCCGTGACTTGTACGAAATACAAACAGACGGGAAGCAATGCAAGGGCAACAACTACGGAAAAGACATTGAAATACCAACGTGTAGGCACGGACAGCAGCGTACAGACCGCCGCAAGCGGAAGTTCGGTAACGGTATCCCCTACTTCTACGACGACCTCCATAAAGTTCTGGCTTTATGACGGGAGCAATATCATAATGATGCAGGAAGTCCCTGTTGTGGGTGACGCTGTGGATGTTTATACCAAGGTGCATGCAGAAATAACTGCAGCGGAAGGTGAAATCGGTTTATTGTCTACCAAGGTCACTACCGTGACGGATTCCGTGACGGGGCTTGAGAAAGAAGTGGAGACCAATACCGCCGAAATAAAATCCGCCAAGGGACAGATTTCGAGCACGGCATCGCAAGTGAGTTCCTTGGGCACGAGGGTAAGTACCGTGGAGCAGACGGCAAGCAGTCTGAAAACTACGGTACAAGGCATACAAGGGGATGTGAGCACTTTGGAGCAGACGACGAGCAAGATTTCTTTAAAGGTGGATAGTATTTGGCCGGACAATATTTTCCCGGATGGAAGTTTTGAAAACGGCGGATTGGCGAACCGAAACCTGTCAAATTGTACGGTTTCGATTGACACGTCCTCACATATACATGGTAGCAAAAGTTTGAAAATACAGTGTGTAACAGGGAATTCATGGGTATATGTAGGGCGTGCGCAAATTCCAGTTGTTTCCGGAAAAGTATATACCATAGTCATGTGGATACGGGCGACATCCACTTTCACAGAAAGCGGCGGTGCGACAGGGGCTTACTTTTCAAAAAACGACCAGCTTGAACTGGCTGGATTCACAGCTTTCCAACCTCAATTTACATCGTCATGGACAAGGAAAGCATATAAGGTTACCGCTCCGAGTGGAAGCAATTATCTTGTATTACGCCTTGGAACGGCGGGACAAACAACAAGCCGTACGTTGTATTTTGACAGCATCATGGTGTTTGAAGGGGACTTGACAGGAAGTCTGCCTTCAGGATTCGTGGAGGGAAAACATGACGGGGAACTTGCCACGGGAATAGACGTGATAAACAAAAAAATCACCGTGACGAGCGACCAGTTTGTCATACAGAACAATGACGGAGAAGTGACGGCTAGCGTGGACGCAGACGGGGTTCTGAAAATAGGAAGTGGGGAATTTTCGGGTTACATGAAGACCGTACCACAGGTGGACCCCAACAATAACAGCGTCACGGTGACGAGGGACGTATTGAAGAAAGGGGGATTCTTCTGTTTTCCCACAAGGGACGGAAGTTCGCGCGGCACTGTGACACTGCCCACATCCGGGGACTACTTGGGGACGCACCTCTACATATACAGCGGTAGCAGCGTGCAAACGTCGGGGGCGAAGATATCCTACAACGGGGTGGAGACCTACACGCGGCTCGTGGTATCGACCTCTTGCACGTACGTGGAACTCGTGGCCGTGCCGAACTCTGCGGACGCGGCAAAATGGCACTCCTACCAGACGGGGGAAAGCAGCACCGTGCCTGACATCGTGTGGCTCTTGCTCGTGCCGGGAGGCGCGACGTACACCGCGTCGGGCACGGCGTTGGCCATAAGCAGGGCGTGATTGGAGGCATCCGGTGGAAAAAACATGTGAAATTCAAATAACATTATTCATTAATTAAAAAACAAAAGATTATGGAGATTAAGACAAACAGTACGAGGGTGATTTACAACGGAGAGACCACAACGGCAAATGCCAAGTACTACATCGAGTATGAGACGGACGGAAAGGAACTGAAACGCGTGAACGCCTCGGTGAACAAGGTGGAGGAAGTGGAGTTTCCTATGGAGGAAGGCATGCAGAAGGGCGTGCAGGAAACCCCGTTGGGCAGCATCTATTATGAGAACGGTTATTACACGATGTCGAACTTCCCGGAGAGTGAGGAACTGCCGAAGTACATATCGGATGCCATCCAGATAGTGAAGCAGATAAAAGAAGACGCTTCTGCCTGACTATTGAAATAACGGGTATAAGGCGGCGGTGCCTGCCTACCCGTTTGCCGGGGTCTTGTCTTGTGGACCGGGGGGCTTTGGCATTAATTAGAAAAATGTATTGTAATGGAGAAAGCTATTATTGATTTTATTGAAAACCACATGATGAACCACATCATACTCATAGCGTTATGCGTGGCGGCCACGATAGGTGCAATGGCCGTGGATTTGGTCTCGGGGGTACAAAAGGCCAAACAACGCGGTGAGGCACGGACTTCTACGGGATATAAGAAGACGGCCACGAAGGCAAAGAAGTATTTCACGCCTTTCCTTACGTTGTGTTTTATCGACATCCTTTGTTGCGTGGTGATTCCCATTCCGGTGTTCTCGATGTTGTGGACGGCTTACTGCATTTTCTGTGAGTTTGTGTCCGTAAGGGAGAAATCATGGCAGAAGGAGGAGCTTCGGAAGGCGGAGAAGACGATGAGAGTCATTATTGACAACAAGGATGAGATAGCCAAGATGGCGGCAGAGCTTCTGTTTCAAAGGGAGAATGAGAATAATACAGTAAAGAAGGAGGAAAAATAAGATGGCACTTAGGAATTTGAATTTCACCCTTCAGGGTGACAGGTATGTGGCGGAAGAGACGGTGAACGCGGACTATGCGCTTCATCTGGAAAGGAAGGCGGGCGGCGGGTTTTATATTTTGCAGCGCAGTTCGGACGATGGCATGTTCGTATCGTGCCCGCTCCCGGCGGGCTTGTACAATCCCGGCCAGTTCATAGACTGGTGTTTCGGCCATGGCGTTTATCCGATGCACATCAGGATTGAGAGCATGACGGAGGTGACGAAGGGCACTATCAGGGAGGCGGAATGATGGAGAGGATGAACTTTTCACGGTTGAATATGACGGGGCTGGGGACAGCCCGCGTCAATTCTTCCGGTATCACGGAGTGCGGGGATTCGTATGAGCTTATTGACAATGCCTTGCTCTTGGAGAAAGGGAAGGCTTGGCTTTGGGCTGACGGAAGTCCCGTGATGATGGCAGAGGTGACGAGAAGGACAGTTAAGAAACAATTAAAACATAAGTAGTTATGGCAGTAGAAGGAAAAACGATATTACAGACTACGGAACGCACGGAGCTGACGGGGAAAGAGGGTATCCCGTTTCAGGAGGGGACGCAGAACGGGCACGTGCTCGTGGAAAGGTTGAAAGAGTATGTGGGCGAGGGCTTGGTAAAAGAGGACGGCTTGAAGACCATCAACGGGGAAAAGTTGACCGGAATTGGAGATATCACCTTTGAAAGCGATGCCGGCAAGCCGGTCATATTGAGGTATCCCAAATATAATGAAACCTCGGACGATTCCACGATACTGGAGAAGGCCAACAGTGGCGAATGGTTCTGCACCCTACCCCAGATGTTGGAGAACTATAACGGCGGTAACCTGAAAGCACCTTTCATCGGGGTTCAGGACGACACGAATGAGAATTTCAGCCCCGTGACATGTTACCGTATATATTCGGCAAGCAATTACTATTTTATGCTGTATTTCCTGGAGTCTAATAACAATATGGAAATACAGTTCAGAGGGTTCCGCATGAAGTATGACCCACAAGATCTGACGAAGTGGACGGGCGTATTTGATAACGGCACAGTCCGACTTTCTTTGGCATCTGCCAGCAATGACGGGCTGATGAGTAAGGAGGACAAGGCCAAGGTTGACGGAATCCGGTTCAGCGAAGATGAGAACAGTGTGCTGTTCAACGGGAAGAAGTACGGGGTACATGTATTTAAGAACCTACAAAGATTAAGCACGTCATCTTCTTCGGATGATGTTAAGAAAGCATTAAACATAGACAGTCCACAAGACCTTGAATCTTTAATATCTAAAGGATTAAATTTTGTTAGTGTTGATACAGAGTCCACGGATAAAAATTTATGTCCGTGTTCAGTCCGGTATGCTGCCCCCAATATTATATCAATCACTTATTGTTCTGCATATAGCAGTAACATTTTAACTGTACATATTAGTGTGCTTTCTGGGAGCAGTTCCAGTTTCAGGGTTGATGGCATAGAAGACCCTATAAATTCCATCCCATCAGTAAACAATACCCTGACATCTACATCAGCATCTGAGGCATTATCGGCATCCATGGGTAAGAAATTGCAGGATGAGAAGTTGGCGAAGGAGGATGTGGTGGACAACCTAACTACGGATGAAGCTTCAAAAGCCTTGTCGGCTGCTCAGGGGAAGGCGTTGAACGACAAGATTGCGGAAATCTCAAATCCTGCCTCTGCGGAAAAGGATGGATTAATGTCGAAGGAGGACAAGGAAACCTTTGACAACATGAAAGATGGTGGTGCCATCGAGTACAAGGAAATTTCCGGGCAGACGGTGGATGCCGATGACCTTATCGTGCCGAAACTCACTGTAAGATACCTGAACAAGAACGCCTCCACAGCGGAAAACATATCGAATATACCGGCAAAAGGAGGCTTCGTTTTGGAATCCATGTGCGTGAGGTATGTGGATGAGGATAATTGCGGGTATATACAGACGTATTACTCCCAGAATTCGGATTCGAGGATACTCCCCTTTTCTCTCACAAGACAATATACAAACGGGAAGTGGACTGAGTGGCGGAGTACCGTGGGAAGATACCTGTGCGTCAATGAAGCCTACGAAAAAGTGGGAACTACTTTTTTAGGCACCGGGTTCCAGGTGGGGAACATATTCGACCGCTCCATAGTGAAAGACGGGGCTTTGGCCATTTCAACTCAAGACGTTGCCCTTCACCTGACAGGAGTTAAAAACAGTACCACTTATAAGGTTGTGTCGAATGCTTCAGTGGGATACTGGATGATGAAGAACTGCCCGGAACAATTTTTCCATTCCGGAAAGGTCGCAGTAAGTGAAGACAAGACAAGCGAATCGGATGAGAAGAAAAAAGAATACGTGGCCGAAGTGGTGTCCGTGGATGCGGAAGGGGGGACCGTGACGTTCTCGGAGAGCTTGAACCCATACACGGATTTCAATGATTATTCCGCCTCGTTCAAAGCCTATGCGGAAAACGGTTCGTTGTGCCTTTCGGCAGGCACTTCCACATTTCTCGGCATCGCCGGGGAAGAGTGCGTGGCGGGCGCGGAAAGTGCTGACGGGTGCGTTGCCCTTGGCGACCGTTGCGTGTCCACGGGTGGTTGTTCCGTGGCATTGTGTTGGCAAACGGTGGCGCGGAACTTCGCCGAGACGGCGTTGGGGATGTCCAACAAATCGCACAAAGGGGATTCTGCGGACAAGCAGACGTTGTTTTCCATCGGCAACGGGACTCAGTGGTTCAATGACTGGGGAACGGCGAAACAGAAGAACGCCATGGAGGTGATGAAGAACGGTGACGTGTACATCGAAGGTGTCGGTGGATATGACGGCATCAACGATGGTTTCACAGCCCAATCCGTGCAGGACGTAATCTCCGGTTTGCTGTCGGAGGTTTCGGCATTAAAGGAGGAAATAGAAGCACTAAAGGGAAGTGGGGCATGAAAAAAGGGAGGCACGCCGCCTCCCCCTTATTAACTTTAAATACAAATACCATGAAAAACAATCAGTTTTTCGGGCGTCCCTCGCGGGAGACGGAAGCAAAGTTAAACAAAAAAGTGGAAATATGAAAGCAAGTAATTCATTGATTGAGGCGATAAAGAGGTTCGAGGGATTCCGGAGCACGGCTTACCGTTGCCCGGCGGGCGTGTGGACGGTGGGCTACGGGCATACGGCGGGCGTAAAGCGTGGCGACAAGATGACGGAGGGCGAGGCGGAACGGCAGCTCAGGCGTGACTTGGCGGAATATGAGGCATTCGTGGACAAACTGGGCGTGACGGAGAGGCAGAACAAGTTTGACGCGTTGGTGGATTTCGCGTATAACCTTGGGTGCGATGCGTTGGAGGGTTCCACACTTTTGAAGAAAATACGGGCTTGCGCGCCTGATGCGGAGGTGCGTGCGGAGTTCATGAAGTGGGTGTATGCGACGGTGGCCGGGAAGAAGCGGAAGCTGGAGGGGCTGGTGAAGCGTAGGAAATGGGAGGCTGACAGGTTCTTTAATATCGCATAGCAATGGGAACGAGTGATGAATACTGGCCGATGCTTGACGACGGCGGGGGAGACGACGGGAAGGGTTTGCCGCCTTGGTTGGTTTTCCTCGTGTTGGCCGTGGGGGTCTGGATGCTGGCGCGGGCATTGGCGATGTGAAATGAATGATTATTAACCCGGTGACGGGGAAGCGGTCTTTGACTTGGTGGGATTGCAGTTTTTTGCAAATTAACAATTAATTGCATTGCAAATGCGTAGTAGTTTTGTATCTTTGCAAGATGTTGTAATACAATATAATAAAATAATAATATTGCAAATGTTATAATGATAATGTGCAAATGATGGAACAAAAGATAATTATGCCTGAGATAGGATTTGATATGCCTATAACAGATTTGGTTCTTGAATTGGAAAAATTAAGATACAAAGTTCTTGAAGGTACCACACATCCTTTGGTTTTTATGCAAATCAAAAACGTTTTCCATATGCTTGAAAGTATTGGTTCTTCTCGTATAGAAGGAAACAATACAACCATCATGGATTATGTGGAGAGTACAAAAATTAATGACGAAAATAGGAATAGGTCAAATGAACAGATTTTAGAAATATTAAATATTGAAAAAGCAACTTCTTTTATTGAAAGTGTTATTGATGACACTCCAATTACATTGTATTTTATAAGAGAACTTCATTCTTTGGTTGTCGATTCCCTTAGTGAAAGCAAGGAAGGTTGTTGTACAAAAGGTGAATTTAGGAAATGCAATGTCCGGATAAGTGGGTCTCTCCATACACCTCCTGACTTTTTGCAGGTACTACCTCTGATGCAAGAACTTGTTGATTTTATCAATGAGACAACCAAACCTAAATTTGACTTAATAAAAATATGTATAGCACATCATCGTTTTGTGTGGATACATCCATTTGAAAATGGAAATGGCCGTGTCGTACGATTGTTTACTTATGCACTATTGTTGAAGAATGTCTTTAAGAGTAAGCAACGAATTATAAATCCGACTGCTGTATTTTGTTCTGATAGAAGCAAATACTATAATTATTTATCTTTGGCTGATAAATATACTAACGAGGGTCTGATTGCTTGGAGTGAATATGTCTTGAATGGGCTTAAGGTTGAAATTGAGAAAATAGACCATATTGTGGATTATTCTTATCTGCGGGATAAGATACTTATTCCATCTTTATCGGATGCATTATCGAATAAATATATCACAGATGTGGAACATTCCATTTTGAAATTAACTGTGTCTAAAAAGACACAAGAAATACAAGCATCAGATATAAAAGAGCTTTATATCACGAAGACTTCATCAGAAATATCCAGGATCATACGTTCGCTTATTGATAAAAGAATGTTAATTCCCATTTCGGAACGAGCAAGAAAATATGTTATCTCTTTTGGTAGTAATTATTTGCTTAGGTCTGTTCTTAAGTCTCTTGATAATAATGGTTTTCTACCTTTGAATAATTAATTGTATAATTGGTAATAAAGCGGCAATCCCACA
>ENA-OOZR01000983-OOZR01000983.1-human-gut-metagenome-genome-assembly--contig:-NODE-983-length-18631-cov-1.932924_pt1 | contig 18631 bp, 17 predicted proteins | sample MGYA00241045_ERZ501406 | MGnify/ENA primary metagenome ERZ501406 (study PRJEB25962, sample SAMEA2042920) | human gut metagenome | biome: human gut; feature: human-associated habitat; material: faeces...
TATAGTGTTCTGCGAAAATGGAAGGGTTGGAGGTAACAATGTATTGGTACGTAGCCAGATGCAAAACTGGTAGAACTAAAAAACTTGTTAGTACTTTAAACAAACAAGTGAACATGAATGCCTTTATACCTAAAAGTGAAAGATGTTTTGGTAGAGGGGAAACAGCTGAGTTTATAGTTAAGGAAATATATCCTGACTATGTATTTATCAAGAGTGATCTTGATCAAGAAGCTTTTGATGAACAATTTAAAGAGTATTTTAAAACGATTAATGGATTAGTGGATTTACTTGAGTATAAAAATACATATCCATTAACTAGTGAAGAGCAGTCTTTACTAGAAAAGTTATTAGATAATACTGATACGGTCAAACATACAAAAGGAGTTATAGTGGATCGAAGATTTGTGCCAACTGATGGTCCTTTAGTAGGTTTAGAAGATATGATCAAAAAAGTTGATAAATATAGAAGATTTGCAACATTAGATACAGAAATTCTTACTGGAAAACTACTTGTTGCGATTGATTATTAAGATGAACTGGTATGTCTTATATGTATTCAGTAATAAAACTAATAAAATACTATCTAATTTGAATCAAAGAAAAGAACTTACTGCCTTTATTCCTAAAACTGAAGTATTTCATAGGCAAGCAAAGAAAAAGACTACTAAGGATATGTTTGATAACTATATCTTTGTAAAGTCAGATTTAAAACAAAATGATTTTAATGATCTTTTATTGTCTATGAAAGATAAGAATGATGGACTGATTAAACAATTAGAGAATGCTGAAGTATCTGCTTTAAGAGAAAAAGAAATAGAGTTCTTTAATAATGTATTAGATAAAGATAATGTCGCTAGAGTATCTGTTGGTTACCAAGAAAATGGGAAGACAGTTATTGTAGAGGGTCCCCTACTACATTATCAAGATCATATTGTCAGAGTCATGAAACATCATTGTACAGCACAACTAGATTTACCTTTCTTTGATAGAAAGATTATTCTAGGAGTTGAACTTATAAGCAAGAATTAAGTGTTACTCAGGTTAACTTGATAACACATTAGTTCTGAACATAAAGTCTAGATTATTTGGGGTAAGGGGGAATTGTATCTTCTACCTCATAAATATGACTAAAACAGGCGTTGAACCTGTTTTTTTATGTTCATATTTAGATGGGAGGGAAATATGGAATTAGTAATTATTGGTGCTGGTGGGCACGGTAAAGTTGTTGCTGAAATAGCGAAAAAAAATAATTATACGATAAAGGGATTTATAGATGATAATCCAAATATTAAAAATGTTGGTGATTATAAAGTATTAGGTAATTGGAGTTGTAAAGAACAGTATAAGGGGTGTTCTTTTTTTGTTGCTATTGGAAATAACAACATTAGAAAAACAAAGCTTGAAGAACTTATAGATAGTGGGTACAAAGTAACAGCATTAATAGATCCAAGTGCTATTGTAAGTACTTCTGTGAAATTAGGTGTTGGAAGTGTTGTAATGCCTAATTCGGTTATTAATGTGGATAGTTGTTTTGGTAAAGGCTGTATTGTTAATACAGCCTCATCAATAGACCATGATTGTAAAATTGGTGATTATGTTCATATATGTCCTGGTGTACATATTGCTGGAACAGTTTCTATACAATCAAATACATGGGTTGGTATCGGGACATCAATAATAAACAATTTAAATATTGGTGAAAATGTTATGTTGGGTGCTGGAAGTGTTGTGGTTGATGATATTCCAAGTAACACTAAAGCATATGGTATCCCAGCAAAGGTTAAATAAAAGAATTGAGAGGGAATTTGAAAATGAAGAAGTTTGAAAATAAAGTATGGCTTTCATCACCTACTATGCATGGTGATGAACTTAAGTATATCACTGAAGCATATGAAACAAACTGGATGTCTACAGTTGGTGCTAATATCAACGAAGTAGAGAAACAAATCTGTGAAAAAATAGGATGTAAATACTCAGTAGCTTTATCAGCAGGTACAGCTTCGCTTCATTTAGCAATGAAGTTAGCTGGTATTAAACCTGGTGATAAAGTATTCTGTTCAGATATGACTTTCAGTGCAACTGTAAATCCAGTGACTTATGAAGGTGGTATTCCTGTATTTATTGATACTGAATATGATACTTGGAATATGGACCCAATTGCTTTAGAAAAAGCATTTGAATTATATCCAGAAGTTAAAGTTGTTGTAGTTGCTCATTTATATGGAGTACCTGGTAAGATTGATGAAATTAAAGCAGTATGTGATAAACATAATGCAATTATTATTGAAGATGCTGCTGAATCATTAGGTGCTACATATAAAGGAGTACAAACTGGTACTTTTGGTAAATATAACTGTATTTCATTTAATGGTAATAAAATTATTACTGGTTCTGCTGGAGGTATGTTATTAACAGACTCTGAAGAAGCAGCTAATAAAGTAAGAAAATGGTCTACACAGGCAAGAGAAAATGCACCATGGTATCAACATGAAGAAGTTGGATACAACTATCGTATGTCTAATGTAATAGCAGGAGTAGTTAGAGGACAATTACCTTACTTAGAAGAACATATAGCACAAAAGAAAGCTATCTATGAAAGATATAAAGAAGGATTCAAAGACTTACCAGTCTCTATGAATCCATTTGATGAAACAGACTCAGTTCCTAATTACTGGTTATCTTGTTTAATTATTGATGAGGATGCAATGTGTAAACAAGTAAGAGGCGAACAAGATGCTTTATATATTTCTGAACCTGGTAAATCATGTCCTACAGAAATAATAGATGCGATCGCATCTATTAATGCAGAAGGAAGACCTATCTGGAAACCAATGCATATGCAACCAATCTTTAGAATGAATCCTTTTGTAACAAGACATGGTAATGGAAGAGCAAATACTAATGCTTATATTGCAGGAACTACATTAGATGTAGGAATGGATATCTTTAATAGAGGTTTATGTTTACCTAGTGATAATAAAATGACTATAGAACAACAAGACTATATTATTGAAGTTATTAAAGGATGTTTTAGATAATGTATAGAAGATTTATAAAAAGGCCACAGGACTTTATATGTGCATTATTAGCATTAATAGTTTTATCACCAATCATGATGATTACAGCTATTCTTGTAAGAACAAAGCTAGGTTCACCAGTCTTGTTTACACAGGATAGACCAGGGAAAAATGAAAAAGTATTTAAGTTATATAAGTTTAGAACGATGACTGATCAAAAAGATAAAGATGGAAATCTATTACCAGATGAAGAAAGACTTACTTCATTTGGTAAGAAATTAAGATCAACATCACTAGATGAATTACCTGAATTAATTAACATATTAAAAGGAGATATGGCAGTAGTTGGCCCTAGACCGCTACTAGTCAGATATCTTCCTTTGTATAACGAACATCAAAAAAGGAGACATGAAGTTAGACCTGGATTTACAGGTTATGCGCAAGTAAATGGTAGAAATGCTATTACTTGGGAAGCTAAGTTTGATAAAGATGTTTATTACGTTGATAACATTACGTTTTTAAAGGACTGGAAAATTATTTTTAAAACAATAAAAACTGTTTTAGTAAAAGAAGGTATTAGTTCTGATACTTCTGAAACTATGGAAGAATTTAGGGGGTCATTATGAAAAAAGCTTTAATGAATGCATCCGTTGCATCTATGATATATAGGTTCAATATGAATAATATTGAAACACTTGAGTCATTAGGTTATAGCGTTGATGTTGCATGTAATTTCGGTAAAGAAAATCCAATTAGCAAAAACGAGATAGATACATTTAAATCTATATTGAATAAAAAGAATATTAATGTATTTGAAACTAATTGTCCTAGAAATATTTTAAAAATTAAAAAAATGTTTAAGACATATATTGAATTAAAAAAATTGGCAAACAATGACTATGATATTGTTCATACACAATCTCCTATTGGCGGAATTCTTTGTAGACTTGCTTTTAGAAATGCAAGAAAAAAGGGTACTAAAATTGTTTATACAGCACATGGATTTCATTTTTACAAAGGGGGTCCAATTTTAAGCTGGATTTTGTTTTATCCCTTAGAATTATTATGTTCAAGATATACTGATGTTTTAATTACTATAAATCAGGAAGACTATTTATTAGCAAAAACAAAAATGAAAGCAAAAAAAATAAAATATATTCATGGTGTTGGTGTTAATATACAAAACGCAAAAAATACAAAAGTTGATGTAACAAAAATAAGAAATCGAATAGGGATAAATGACAAAATAATATGGGTACTTACAGTTGGTGAATTATCGCAACGAAAAAATCAAAAAAAATTAATCGAAGCAGTATCTTTAATAGATAATATATATTTAACTATTGTAGGAAAAGGCCCTTTAAAAGATGATTTACAACAATATATAAATGATAATGACTTGGGTAATAAAGTAAAGCTTTTAGGTTTTCGCACAGATGTTATAGATTTATGTGCTTCTTGTGATTTGTTTGCATTTCCGTCATTTCAAGAAGGTTTACCAGTTGCTTTAATGGAAGCTATGTCTGCAAAAAAACCAGTTATTTGTAGTAATATTAGGGGAAATGTAGACTTAATAAGGAATAAAGAATTTTTATTTGATCCTAATAGTAATTATGAGATTAAAAAAGCAATAGAGAATATAACAAAAGAAAACTGGAAAGAAATAGGCTTAGAAAACTATAACTTTGTTTCTAAATTTGACATAAAAAATGTAAATATGGAAATGAAATCAATATATAGTTTTGATTATGAGGTAAATTAATGAGAATAATTATGATAAGATCAAATCCCATAAATCCTGATTCAAGAGTTGAAAAGGAAGCATATAGTTTAATAAAGCATGGACACGAAGTGAAAGTATTATGTTGGGATAGAGAAGATAATTATAAGTATAAATATGACAAAAAAGACTTATTAGACTCAAGTTTAGATTTAATAAAAATTGGTTCAAAATCTTCTTATGGTGGAGGGTTTAAAAATATACTTTATTTTTTAAAATTTCAATTAAGAATGAGAAAATGGTTAATTAAAAATAGTGAAAATTATGATGCTATACATGCTTGTGATTTTGACACTGCTTTTTTTTCTCAAAGTGTTGCAATAAAAAAGAAAAAAAAGTTTATTTTTGACATTTTTGATTTTATATGTGGAGATGAGAAAAATTTTTTTCAAAAAGTAATAAAAAAATCACAGATTAGATTAATTAATAAATCAGATGCGACGATTATTTGTACTGAAGAAAGAATGAAGCAAATTGCAGCGTCTGACCCAAAAAAAATTGTGGTAATACATAATACACCTTCTAGCAATCAATTCAAAATTAATAATGATGGTTCATCTGATAATAAAAATATAAAAATTGCATATGTTGGAATATTACAAAAAGGTAGACTTTTACCTGAAATTTTTGATTTTTTTAAAAAAAACAATAATATAGAGTTCCATGTTGGTGGGTTTGGTTTATACGAAGAAGAATTAATGAATTTGAGTTCTAAATACGGAAATATAAAGTATCATGGAAGAATGCAGTACGAGGATACTCTTAAATTAGAGTCATTTTGCGATATAATGCTAGCAATTTATGATCCAAATATAGAAAATCATAGATTTGCAGCACCAAATAAATTCTATGAAGCGCTTTTTTTAGGGAAGCCACTTATTATGGTAAAAAATACTGGTATGTCAAATATTGTTAGTGAAAATGATATTGGAGTGCTAATTGACTATTCAGCAGAAGGATTTGCAAATGGTGTTTATAAATTAATAGAGAGAAAAGAAGATTGGGAAAAAATATCTTTTAAAATGAAAGACATCTATTCAAATAAATATAATTGGAAGATAATGGATAAAAGATTACACGCTTTATACAAAGAATTGGAGGATGAAAACCAATGAAATTGCACATTAATAAAACTGATTTTTTGCAAACATGTTCATCCATTTTTATAGCAATAATACCATTAATGGCCCCTTATGCAATATTCGGCGTATCTAGCGTGTGGAGTTTTGGAGTACTGTTTATTTTATTGGTTGTAATAATAACAAAAGGTAAAATTCAATTAAAACCAAATATTAATTATTATTTTTTATTACCTTTAGTTGCTTTTATTCTTTCTTTAAATGGATTAACTATTTTGAGTAATACAAATAATTTAATAAATCAATTAGTTGGATTAGGAATTATTTCTGTTATTATGCTTTTTTTATGGAATTATGCAAAGATAGAATTTGTTTGTAAATATGGTAACATTGTAGCTTATATATGTTTAATTTTTGCAATATATCAAGCATTTTGTGTTATTAAAGGGTATACGGTTCCTACTGGGAAAATAGAATTTTTAAGCTTTGTGAATGGACAAACTTGGGTAGCTGAAACATGGGGATTTAGAATGAATTCATTGTTTAGTGAACCATCATATTTTGCAATGTATCTGTTGCCATTGATAATTTGCAACATAATGTACAACAAAAATATTAATGCAATCGTATTTTCAGTTGGAATTATTTTATCATCTTCTACATTAGGAATTATTGGTTTGATTATTATTGCAATATGGGTGATTTTTATAAAAAATGATAAAATTACAACTAAAATATGGAAAATATTTCTTTTTTGTTTCGCAATATTAATAGGATATTATTTATTAAACAATATTCCAGAATTAAATCAAATGTTTTCTAGAAGTATAGATAAGTTAAACAATGTAAGTTCAAGTGAAAATAATATGAGACTGCAAGGATACTTTGATTATTTCTTTAAATATAACGCTAAAGAAATGATGTTTGGTGTTGGTATATCGCAATTTCAAAATTTCTTTTTGCAACAAAACATAATAGTAAGTAATTATTCGAACTCAATTGTAATGATGTTTTTGCAATTTGGAATTGTAGGTTTTATTTTATCCGTTTTCTATTATATATATATTGGAAATGTTGCAAAAAATCATGGTGCAATTATTTTCTTTGTTATTTTAATTATGATTTTAGCAGTAGATTATGTGACATTTAGCTATAGATATTATTTTTTATTGTACTTTACTTTATTTTATGATGAAAATTGTATAAGACAAATTAGACAAGAAAAGAGGGATATTTCATGAGATTATTGTTTGTGACTCTAAACGCATTAGAGACTAATACATCAGTAACTAAAAGTAATATTGGATTATTAGAAGGATTATATGATCTTGGATATGAAATTGATATTATAATGCCAGAACTTGATAATAGAGTTAAGTATTATGATAACTTTTATAAACTTGATCGATTTAAAGTATATAGAATTGTAGCAAATGATGTTGGCTCAAAAATTGCTGCATCAAACACAAATGCAAAAGGATTAAAATATAAACTTGTTTCAATAGCTAGAAAAATATATTATAAGTTTAAAATTATAGACAGAGGTACTCAATTATTAAAGGAAGCAAAAAATATACCAGTATTTCAGAATGAATATGATATTGTTTTATCAACTTCTGATCCTAAGAGTTCACATTTTTTTGTAAAAAAAATGAAAAAAAATGGTTTGAAATACAAAAAATGGGTACAACATTGGGGTGATCCACTTTCTTCAGATATAACGAATAATAGTATTTGCCCTATTTTTGTTAAAAGGATTATTGAAAGAAGAATACTTGATTATGCCGATAAAATTATATATGTTTCTCCATTTACATTGGATTATCAAAAAAAGATTTTTTCTGGCCTTTCAAATAAGATGTTTTTTGTTCCACTTGCTTGTGATATAAAAACTAATCTATCGGATTGTTCTGAAACAGAGCAGGGAGAATTATTATTATCTTATTTGGGTGATTATAATAGTAATACTAGAAATATATTACCGTTGTATAATGCATGTAAACGGGTAGAAGATATAAGACTAGTGATTGCTGGTAATACAGATTTAAAACTGGATAGTACTTCGAATATTGATATTTATCCAAGGATACCACAAAATAAAGTTAAGGAATTTGAAGATAAATCAGATATAATGGTCAGCATTGGTAATCTAAAAGGTACTCAAATACCTGGAAAAATATACTATGGAGCTTCTACACAAAAAAGTATTCTTGTTACCGTGGATGGGGATATGAAACATGAAATGAAAGAATATATTGAATCTTATGGAAGATTTATATGTTGTGAGAACAATGAAGAAGACATATATAATATATTGATGGAATTTAAAACTAAACATATTTCTAAACAAAATAATAATTATTATAAAATTCCAAATTCATTAATACCTATTAATGTAGCAAAAAAAATAATAGGAGATTATTAACAATGCAATTATCTATTATTATTCCTTGTTACAATTGTGAAAGTACTATAGAAATGTGTTTAAAGAGTATACTTAGTCAATTAAATATTAATAATGAAGTGATAATTGTTGATGATGGATCAACGGATAATACTTTTAATATATGTTCAAAATATACGAATAATAATGTAAGAATTATTAAACAAAAAAATAGCGGAGTATCTATTGCCAGAAATAACGGTTTGAATAATGCACAAGGAAAGTGGATTATGTTTGTTGATGCAGACGATACATTAGAATTAAATATTCTAAAAAAAATAAATGATATATTAAAAAGTGAAAAGAATTTTGATTTTATAATTGGCGGTTTTAAAAAGCAATATTATAACAACAATAAAACTATAATGAAAAGTACTGATTACTGTAATGATTTCGGGTTATTTAATGTTGACTATATATTTGAAAATATTGAAAAATACATAACATCTTGTTTATTACAAGCTCCATGGGCAAAATGTTTCAAAAAAAGTATATTAGATGAACATGATATTCATTTTGATACAAATCTTTCTTACGGTGAAGATACAACTTTTGTATATGACTATTTACAAAAAGTAAAAAGTATAATTGTATTAAAAGATATAACTTATATTTATAATGTTATAAATTCTAGTTCATTAAATATGAGATTTAGACCTGATAAGTTAATGATTCATATTAAACTTAATAATAAGTTACATAGAATTATTGATGATAAAAATATTCATTCTAATGAAATAATTTCTAGAATGAATACTATCGCATATATTTCTTTTTGTGATGAATTATATTGTAGTAGTGAAACTAACAAATATAGACTTTTGAAAAAGAATAATTCTTATTATTTGGATAATTGTATTTTCTATAAAACAAATAATAATTCGTATTATAAGATGATAGGATTTTGTTTAAATAATCATTTATTAATTCTTGAGATAGTATTAATTAGAATGAAACAGATAATAAAAAAAGTGAGGATAATGCAAATATGATAAAAGATTATAAAAATATTGAGTTAGTATTTATAACAGACGACAATTATGTAATGCCAACTTTAGTAGCAATAACATCTGTTGTAGAAAATTCATGCAAGTGCACAATATATAATATAAATGTAATTTGTAAAAATCTTAATCACGATAATATAAATAAGATTAAATCTTGTGAAAGAAACAATTGCATTATTAATATTATAGAGGTTAATCCTAACGATGATAACAAACTTAAGCAATCACACAATGCTGTATCGTTGGCTGCCTTATTAAAATTTGATATCCCAAATATTCTACCAAATGTGAATAAAGTTTTATATTTAGATGGAGATGTTATTGTTCGGGATGATTTAAAAAAATTGTTTCACATAGATGTAGAAGATTATTATTGTGCAGCTATTCCTGATGGTCCACGAAAAAAAGCAATTGATAAGAACAAAGAACATAGTTTCAGTGCAGATAAATCTTATTTTAATTCGGGAGTTATGTTAATGAATTTAACAAAAATGAGAGATGATGAGATAACAAGTAAATTAATTAATTATAGATTGAATAGTTTTAATTATTTTATGGATCAAGATGCTTTTAATCAAGTGTTAAAAGGTAAAGTGTTACTATTACCTCTTAATTATAATACTCTTTTACATTTAATAATGCCTACTTGGAATATGAGTGATTTAAATACTTTAACTAAATATTATCATATGAAAGAAATTAGCTCTTATGATGAATTACTATACATGAGTTCGATTATTCATTATACATTTGCAAAGCCTTGGAAGTACTTTGACATTCCTATGGCAGAGAGTTGGCAATATTATTATTATTTATCTCCATATTGTGATGTGCGATTAAACAGAAAATCATATTATAGAGAATTATATTCGAGTAATTCTTACCGTTTAGGACACATGTTAACAAGGCCGATTGTATATCTTATTCTAAATTACAAAAAGATTAATAGGAATTTGAAAAAAAATGGATAGAACGTCGCATGCAATTAATAATAGTATTTTTGCAATTATAAATAAAAGTGTCCTACTACTAGGTCCATTTATAGTAAAAACATGTATAATTAGCTATTTAGGTAGTTCGTATTTAGGATTAAGTAGCTTATTTACTTCAATTTTATCAATTTTAAATTTAACTGAGATGGGTATTAGTGGTGCAGTTATCTATTTCTTATATAAACCACTAGCGGAAAATGATGTAGAAACTGTTTCCGCATTAATGAATTTCTATAAATATATATATAGAATATTGGGTATCATAATTCTTATTTCTGGATTATGTTTATTACCATTTTTGGGCGTTTTTATAAAAAATAAAGGTGATGTAGATATAAATATACAAGTGCTATTTCTGATATATTTATTTAATACGGTTTTATCGTACATGTTATTTGCGTATAGAACATGCATTTTAATTGCAAATCAACGAAATGATGTAATAAGCAAAATAAGTACTTTAATAAATATTTTTTTAAATCTATTACAAATTTTTGTTCTTGCTGTTTTTAAGAATTATTATTTGTACGTTGTGTTATTTCCAATTGCAACAATTTTGACAAATATATTAAATGCTATTTTATCTAAAAAATTATATCCACAATATGAACCTTGTGGAAAATTATCCAATGCTATGATTTCAAATATAAAAATACGTGTCGGTGGCTTATTTATAAATAAAGTGTGTCAAAATACAAGAAATTCACTTGATAGTATCGTTTTATCAAGCTTTATAGGTTTATCTGCAGTTGGGATATATAATAATTATTATTTTGTTATGAGTTCCATTACTACTGTATTGTATGTTTTTACTGAATCATTAAGTGCCGGAGTGGGAAATAGCATTGCAGTTGAAAGTGTTGAAAAAAATTATAAGGACTTTAGAAGATTAGATCTAATGTATATGTTTGTTGCTGGATGTTGCAGTGTATGTTTAGTTGTAGCATTTCAGGATTTTATGACGTTATGGACAAATGGAAAAATGCTTTTGTCTAATGAATTGATGATAATGTTTTGTCTGTATTTTTTCTTGCTTAAATGTGGTGATGTTAGAGGTATGTATTATGATGGGTCAGGATTATGGTGGTATGGTCGATATAGATCAATTATGGAAACTGTTTTGAATTTAATTTTGAATATTGGCTTAGGATATTTATATGGAATTTCCGGCGTTTTAGCTGCTACTTTAATTTCTGTATTTTTTGTTAATTATTTATGGGGTACACAAATAACTTTTAAATTCTATTTTAAAAAAGGGAAAAAAGGTTATAGTATTCAACACATAAAAGTTTTTATAGTAACAATTATTTCATCTGTCCTTGTTTATATCTTATTTAACTATAAAATAAATGCAAATTTGTTTTATATTGTTTTTGAGTGCTTATGTAGTTCACTTATATACATGTTTATATTTGTAATAACATTTAGGCATGATATGTATTTTAAGGATGTTTTGCTTTTACTAAAAGGGTTAGTATTTTCGAAAATTAGAACAAAAATAAAGGGGAAATTATAATGAAAAAAATAATGTTAGTCTTTGGCACAAGACCAGAAGCAATCAAAATGTGCCCTCTAGTAAATGAATTAAAAACTAGAGATAATTTAGAAACAATAGTTTGTGTTACTGGTCAACATCGTCAGATGTTAGATCAAGTATTACAGGCATTTAATGTTAAACCAGATTATGATTTATCGATCATGAAAGATAGACAAACATTATTTGATGTAGCAACAAATATATTAAATAGAATTAAAGAAGTACTTGAAGAAGCCAAGCCTGATGTTGTATTAGTACATGGAGATACGTCTACTACCTTTGTTACTGCATTGGCTTGTTTTTATTTACAAATTCCTGTAGGCCATGTAGAAGCGGGTCTTAGAACATATGATATTTATTCTCCTTACCCAGAAGAATTTAATAGACAAGGCGTAAGTATTATTTCTAAGTATAACTTTGCACCTACAGAATTATCTAAAGAGAATCTTGTTAAAGAAGGAAAAAAACCAGAAAGTATTTATGTAACTGGTAATACAGCTATAGATGCTTTAAAAACTACAGTAAAAGACGATTATACTAATGAACATTTAGAATGGGCTAAAGATTCTAGATTAATTATGATTACAGCACATAGAAGAGAAAATTTGGGTGAACCAATGACTCACATGTTTAGAGCAATTAGAAGAGTAATGGATGAACATCCAGATGTAAAAGCTATCTATCCAATACATATGAATCCAGCAGTAAGAGAAAGAGCAGAAAAAGAATTATCTGGTTGTGATCGTATTCGAATTATTGAACCGTTAGAAGTATTAGATTTCCATAACTTCTTAGCAAGAAGTTATATGATTCTTACTGACAGTGGTGGTATTCAAGAAGAAGCACCATCATTGGGTAAACCTGTATTAGTAATGAGAGATACTACTGAAAGACCAGAAGGTATTAAAGCTGGTACACTAAAATTAGTAGGTACTGACGAAAAAATTATCTATAATAATTTTTCTAGATTATTATCTGATAAAGAAGAATATGAAAAAATGTCACATGCTTCTAATCCTTATGGTGATGGTACAGCTTGTAAGCAAATTGCAGATATCTTAGAAAAGTCAGGTGAATAAAATGAAGATTGCAGTAGCAGGAACAGGATATGTAGGATTGAGTATCGCTACATTATTAGCACAGCATCACGAAGTGATGGCTGTGGATATTATTGAAGAAAAAGTTAATATGATTAACAGTAAAAAGTCTCCTATTCAGGATAATGAAATTGAGACTTTTTTAAGTACAAAAAATTTAAATCTAGTGGCCACATTAAATGCTAAAGAAGCATACAGTGATGCTGAATTTGTGGTGATTGCAGCTCCTACAAACTATGATTCAAAGAAGAACTTCTTTGATACTAGTGCAGTAGAAGCAGTAATTAAGTTAGTAATGGAATATAATCCAGAAGCTGTCATGATTATTAAGAGTACTATCCCTGTAGGATATACTCAAAGTATTAGAGAAAAAACAGGATCTAAGAATATTATCTTCTCTCCTGAATTTTTAAGAGAATCAAAAGCGTTATATGATAATCTTTATCCATCTAGAATTATTGTTGGAACAGATATGAATGATCCTAGATTAGTAGAAGCTGCAAATACATTTGCAGGTCTACTGCAAGAAGGAGCAATCAAAGAAGATATTGAAACATTAATTATGGGATATACAGAGGCAGAAGCAGTAAAGCTGTTTGCTAATACTTATTTAGCCTTAAGAGTGTCATACTTTAATGAATTAGATACATATGCAGAAATGAAAGGTTTAGATACTAAGCAAATCATTAATGGTGTATGTCTAGATCCTAGAATTGGTTCACATTATAATAACCCGTCATTTGGATATGGTGGATATTGTTTACCAAAAGATACTAAACAATTACTAGCTAACTATCAGGATGTTCCTCAGGAGATGATGAGTGCGATAGTAGCTAGTAATAGAACCAGAAAAGATTTTATTGCTGATAGAGTATTAGAAAAAGCAGGATATTATTCTTATGAAGAAGATAATCAATATAATCCTGATAAAGAAAAGAAAGTAGTTATAGGAGTATATCGATTAACTATGAAATCAAATAGCGATAACTTCAGACAATCATCTATTCAAGGTGTAATGAAACGTATTAAAGCAAAAGGTGCTGAAGTAATCATCTATGAACCAACATTAAAGGATGGTGAAACATTTTTTGGAAGTAAAGTAGTTAATAACTTGAAAGAATTCAAAGATCAATCGCATGCTATTATTGCTAATAGATATGACAGTTGCTTAGATGATGTAGAAGATAGAGTATATACAAGAGATTTATTTAGGAGAGATTAGTGTAATTAATAAGATAGTTTTACATAAATAAGAAATGGGTGATTTGAATTAATAGTATTAAGAAAAATTTTTTATATAATGCGTTTTACAATGTGTTGATTTTGATATTACCATTTATTACTACGCCATATATTTCTAGAATAATGGGAGCAGAAAAAATTGGTATTTACTCATATGCGTACTCGATAGCATCGTACTTTGGTTTGTTTATTTTATTAGGATTAAACAATTATGGCAATAGAACGATAGCTGGAGTAAAGGATAATAAAGAAAATTTATCTAGAACTTTTTGTAGTATTTATGTAATGCAGTTACTAATGGCAATATTACTTTTAGTAATTTATATTATATATGTTATTTTTTTGTCTGAAAATAAAATAATGGCATCAATTCAAACAATTTATCTAGTGTCCGTTGCATTTGATATTAATTGGTTTTTCTTTGGTATGGAAATGTTTAAAATGACAGTTACTAGAAATACTGTTATTAAAATTCTGAACTTAATTTGTATTTTTATATTTGTTAAAACTGCTAATGATATTTATGTTTATGGATTACTTATGGTTTTAGGCATGTTAATTAGCCAGTTAATGCTATGGCCATTTGTTCCAAAATATGTAAAAATTAAAAGAGTAACTTTTAGCGAAATTAAGAACCATCTAATTCCTAATTTAACATTATTTATTCCTGTTATTGCGATTAGTCTTTATACAATTATGGATAAAGTGATGCTTGGTGCGTTAAGTACAATGACCGAAGTGGGATATTATGAAAGTTCTAACAAATTGACATCAATTCCTGCAATGGCAATTACATCTTTAGGAACTGTTATGCTTCCAAGGATGTCAAATCTAATTGCTAATGGGAAGAAAAAAGAGGCAATGAAATATATTCAAAAATCATTAATAATTTCTGTTTTGTTATCATCTTCTATGGCATTTGGGTTAAGTAGTGTTAGCAAAGAATTTGTTCCATTGTTTTATGGTCAAGGGTTTAATAAATGTGCTGATATAATCACTATATTAGTATTGTCATCAATATTCATATCGTGGGCAAATGTGATTAGAACACAGTACTTGATTCCTAACAAAAAAGATAAAATCTATATTGTGTCTGTATTTCTTGGTGCAATTGTAAATATAGTAATAAATTTATTATTGATACCATATTTTCAAGCTTTAGGAGCTTCAATTGGTACCTTATGTGCTGAATTTAGTGTATGTGCTTATCAAACATACATGGTAAGAAATGAAATAAAAGTTTGGAGATATTTTAAACAAAGTCTACCATTACTGATTAGTGGAGTTATTATGTATATTGGAGTAGTTAATGTTCCATTTATGTCAAGCAATTTAATAACTTTAATTATTAAAATACTTGTTGGAGTGTTCATATTTTTATTCTTTGTTCTATTGTATTATAAGGTAGGACTTAAAAATATATTAAGGAACTAAATATTATTTAGATGCTCTTTGAAGTTATTTATAACAAATTAAATCTAAAACAATAAAACTCTATTGAATAAAAATAGATGGTCGGTTTTTAACTGCCATCTATTTTTATTATTTATTAATGAATATTAATTTTATAATATATATAATAAAATTCTAATGTAATTATAGTAAATAAAAAATAACCAATAAGTTACTTATAGCCCGAACAATTATCATTCATGTTGCATTATTCAAATGCTTTAAATAAGAGATTGTTTTATTTATTTGTTGTTTATACCAGGTATTATCTAACTCCTTAAAAGAAATACAGGCATTATAAATACGCCCACGAGAAAATTCTAGAATATCCCAAGTTATATCTTTACAATTAGCTTTTTTTGTATAATCAATAATCTGTTGGTTTAGTAAAATAAAGATTGGCCGTTCTTCTGAAAAAAAGTACTCATCATAATGATTTAGGTGGCATTTATAAATAGTACGATCAAAATTTATGTTATCAATGTCAACCATATGATAATAGGTATCTAAGATCTGATAGATATTATCAAGTGGATCATTAGTTAGTTTTAAATTTCTAAACTGCTCATCACATTGTTGATAAATATATAAAATAGCTTCCTCTTTACTTTTAAAATATAAATAAAAGGTTCCTACTGAGATATTTGCTAATGTACATATATCCCTTATTTTTATATTGTCAAGATTTTGATCCTTAGATAACTGTTCTAAAGCCTTAATAATATTAGTTTTAGTGTTTTCTGCCTTACTTGTTTTAATGTTATTCATAATTAATCCTTTCATTATACATTTTATCTTAAAAACATTGTAAGCGCAAACAATGAGTGTTAAAATATAAATATGAACAAGTTCAGTTTTGAAAGGAGACTACTATGAAAAGTATTTATGAACCATTATTTGAACCGCTAAAAATTGGGGATGTTGAGGTGAAAAATAAGTTTTTTATGGCACCGATGGCAACAATCGTAGATGTTGATGAAGATTATTGTTATACCCAACAAAGTATTGATTATTATGTTGAAAGAGCAAAAGGTGGCGTAGGTTTGATTATAACAGGAGCTAACTGGGTTGAAAATGACGTGGAACCTCATGCTCGCTGCAGTTTTCCTTGCCCAAATATGTTACCTTTAAAATACGAACATAAGGCTAAGGAAATGACTGATCGTACTCATGCTTTTGGAACAAAGATATTTTTACAATTAACTGCTGGTTTAGGTAGATCGGCGCTGCCTAATTTCGTTGATATGAAAGATTTTGTTGCTCCAAGTCCAACAACAAATCGTTGGATTCCTAATGCACCTTGCCGTGAACTAACGACCGAAGAAATTGAACATATTATTGAGAAGTTCGGTGATGCAGCAGTTATTGCTAAAAATTCAGGTTTTGATGGGGTCGAAATCCATGCTGTCCATGAAGGATACTTATTGGACTGTTTTACAATGACTTTGTTTAACCAAAGAACCGATAAATACGGTGGAGATTTAAAAGGACGCTTACGCTTTGCTACAGAAATTGTTGAAACAATTAAAAATAAATGTGGTAAAGATTTCCCAGTTATTTTGCGTTTTTCAATTAAGAGCTATATTAAACAATTACGGCAAGGTGGCTTACCAGGTGAAGATTTTAAAGAGTTAGGAAGAGATATTGATGAGGCTATTGAAGCTGTAAAAATATTGCAAGAAGCTGGTTATGATGCTTTTGATGCAGATGCTGGTACTTATGATTCTTGGTATTGGGCTCATCCACCAATGTATTTTGAAAAAGGTATGTATTTACCATTAGTTGAAAAAATTCGTGATGCTGCAAAAGTACCATTATTGATTGCCGGAAGGATGGATGATCCAAAAATGGCTGTTGATGCTCTAAACAAAGGAACTATTGATGGAGTTGGATTGGGACGTCCTTTATTAAGTGATCCTGATTATGTAAATAAATTAAAAGATGGATTAGAGGCATTAATTCGCCCATGTTTAGGATGTCATGATGGCTGCTTTGGGCGTTTATTACAATCTGGGTTAGGTAGTTGTGCGGTTAACCCTGAATGTGGACGAGAAGATACTGTGGGTGTCGCACCAGCATTTGTAAAGAAAAATGTTGTTATTGTTGGTGGCGGACCAGCAGGATTAGAAGCAGCTCGTGTATCTGCTCTTCGTGGTCATAAAGTTACTTTATTTGAAGCAACAGATCGCCTTGGTGGTGAATTATTAGTTGGTGGTATGCCTAAGTTTAAAGAAGATGATTTAGCGCTAGCTTCTTATTATACAAATGAATTAGAAAGATTAGGTGTAGATGTTAAACTAAATACTTTAGCTGATGAGGCGGCGATTGATGCATTAAAACCAGATAGTTTATTTATCTGTGAAGGTTCTATTCCAGTGATACCTCCAATTGATGGTGTTGAAAATGCGGTACTAGCTAATGAAGTATTGACTAATAAAGTAGCTGCAAAAGATAACGTAGTAGTTATTGGTGGTGGTCTTGTTGGATGTGAATTAGCGTTACATTTGGCACAAAATGGTAAGAAGGTAACAATTATCGAAGCCTTACCAGATATTTTAAAATCAGGTATTGCTTTACCGCCAATGAATGAATGGATGCTTCGTGATCTATTAGCATTTAATAATGTTCGAATTGTGGGAAATGCAAAAGTTAGTAAAATCGGTAATCAAGAAATTAAAGTTCTTCAAGATAATAATGAAGAAACTATTGCTACTGAACAAACTATCGTTGCAGTCGGTTATAAATCTAAACATGATTTATTTGATAAATTAAAAAATAAATACACATATGTATATAATTTAGGTGATAGTAAAGAAGTGAGAAATATTCGTGGTGCTATTTGGGACGCTTATGAAGTAGCACGAAATCTTTAATAATAGGGCAAATGATAAAAAGATTTAGGTTATTTAATTAGTACTTTTTAAGATGGGAGTTTCAATATATAATTGAAACTCTTTTTTATTTACCTGTTCAAATTGAAAATTT
>ENA-OOZR01000999-OOZR01000999.1-human-gut-metagenome-genome-assembly--contig:-NODE-999-length-18479-cov-1.748860_pt1 | contig 18479 bp, 11 predicted proteins | sample MGYA00241045_ERZ501406 | MGnify/ENA primary metagenome ERZ501406 (study PRJEB25962, sample SAMEA2042920) | human gut metagenome | biome: human gut; feature: human-associated habitat; material: faeces...
TGCCTTCCACGGCGTAACTGAACCGGAAAGCGTCATCAACGTTGGCGTAAGCGGACCGGGCGTTGTTAAATACGCACTGGAGCAGGTGCGTGACGGCGATATCGGTATGGTAGCCGAAACGATTAAAAAGACTGCCTTCAAGATTACCCGCGTCGGCCAGCTGGTAGCACAGGAGGCTGCACGCCGCCTGAATACCCAGTTCGGCATTATCGACCTGTCTCTGGCTCCGACTCCGGCAATCGGCGACAGTGTTGCGCATATTCTGGAGGAAATTGGTCTGGAAAGCTGCGGCGGCCCTGGCACTACCGCTACCCTGGCTATGCTGAACGACGCAGTTAAAAAGGGCGGCCTGATGGCTTCCAGCTATGTTGGTGGCCTGAGTGGTGCGTTTATCCCCGTAAGTGAGGATGCAGGCATGATTGCTGCTGTAGAACGCGGCGCTCTGTCCTTGGAAAAACTGGAAGCTATGACCTGCGTATGCTCCGTAGGTCTTGATATGATTGCTATTCCTGGAGATACCACGGCAGCTACTATTTCCGCAATTATTGCTGATGAGGCTGCTATCGGTATGATTAACAATAAAACTACTGCAGTACGTCTGATTCCTGTTCCGGGCAAGGACGTAGGCGACCGCGTTGAATTCGGCGGTCTGCTGGGCTATGCGCCGGTTCTGGGCGTGAAGAAGTTCAGCGCTGAAAAATTCATTAATCGTGGCGGACGTATTCCTGCACCGGTAAGGAGCCTGACAAACTGATGCGCAAGGCTCAAAGAGAAGCTATTCTGGCCAAGCTGGAGGATACCTATAAGGGCAGCAAGACGGCGCTGAATTATAATTCGCCGTTTGAGCTTTTGGTAGCGGTAATCCTTTCGGCCCAATGTACGGATGAACGCGTAAATGTGATTACGGCGCGTATGTTTCCGCGTCTGAACACGCCGGAAAAAATGGGTGCCCTGACGCAGGAGGAAATGGAAGCGGAAATCCGCGACTGCGGCTTATATCATGCCAAGGCTAAAAACCTGCTGGGAATGTGTCATATGCTGACGGAGTGCTTCAACAGTGTGATTCCGGATGACATCAAAACGCTGATGGAATTACCCGGCGTGGGGCAGAAAACGGCGAACGTCATCGCCAGCATTATCTACAACATTCCGGCGCTGGCGGTAGATACGCATGTTTTCCGTGTGTCGCACCGTCTGGGGCTGGCAAAGGGCAAGGACCCGCTGGCTACGGAAAAGGAGCTGGAAAAAATTATTCCGCGTGAAAAGTGGAGTGACGCGCATCACTGGTTTATCTGGCACGGGCGCAAAATCTGCAAGGCACGCAAGCCGCTGTGCCGTGGCTGCGTGGTTGTGGAGGAATGCCCGTTCAAAGAGAAAAACTTTGAGTAAGGCTTCGTCTGTAAGGCCATTGCTAAACGTGTAAGCGTTTATATCAAGTGCTTGCGGTAGAAGTGCTGACATAAGTGATAAGTAAAAAGCGAAGCAAAAAAATTGGCCTGCAACCCGTGAGGGTTGCAGGCCTTTTTGCGGTGCGCTGATTTGCTTTTTCAGTGTCTATCTGTGATGGACTTTTTTGCGCTGTCTTTTTACGACGCACACGGTTAGCAATGGCTTCGCTGTGCTACAGGCTGAGTTCACATCTATGTCAAAAAAATGTCCTTTGTGACAAAAATCTTTCACATTTTCTTCTTCGTAATAATAATTAAAGTATAAAATATATAAAAGAGAAAATTCTAACAACTCTGATTAATGCGTAAAAGTGACGAATGAAAAATTGTGTATGAATATTTTATTATTCGATGTCTTTATGAAGAATACGAAAGTTTGACGCGTGGAGACGAAAAGAGTACAATTAAAGCAGGTAAAGGAAGCGGACTGCTAAATTTTCAAGGCCTTGAATTTTAGTACCACCTTATCTGAGTTATATTTGATTAACGAAATGCTTTGTAACGAGGATTAAGCTTGCGTCATTGTGGCGCAGCGTGGAAAAGGGGGATTGAAAATGAAAAAGAATAGAAAGCAAACTGCTTTGGCAAAGTGCGTACTGGCGACAATCATGGCAATGGGCATGATGGGTTATACTACTGTTTGGGCTGACACGCCTACCCCATCTCCTGTTGACAAGACTGTTTCCAAAGACGCTGCAGGACAGATTTATGATGCTGCCTATGGTACTGACGGATGGAGCAGAAAATATTTCTGGACTGACTTGGGACATGCGCAGGTACAGATCGGCTCCGGCGAGCAGATTGAACTGTTCACACCCTTTATTTATCATACTTATAATGATCAATGGAATCCGAAAGGCGATGGTTACAGACCTGTACATACAGGTGATAATTCCGAAATGCAGTGCAAAGAGTCTATGAGCAATATTACCGTAGGCGAATTTGACAGAATTATCAAATCTCTCTATACAAATGATATTACCATGGCAAAGACCATTTACGGTGAAGCAGGTCAGGCAGGCCTGAAGGATAAGGTTATTAAAGAGGTAAAGGCAACTGCAGGGCAGGGCAAAACAGTCAATACCTATACATTGGTACGCGAAAATGGTACAGATGTTGCAGTTGGTATTGTTGATACTGATACCAAAGTAGTTAATAATAAATTGACCTTTGCAGATGGCACGCTGACTTCCAAGATTACTGATAATGCCGATGGAATTTTTGAAAGCACTGTAGAAGGCATTGCTTCCCAAGAGTGGGTAACCAATCAGCTGAATGACATTGGCGGTACTGATACGGTTACCACAGCAGAATCCGGTCATGCGATCATTACCGTTGACGATGCTTATGCTGATGATCCAACAACCAATAACAAACATCACCGGATCGGCATCAACGAGGATGCTTTGAGGGGATTTATTCAGGATGCAGCGGCAGCGCAGGATACCAACACAACTAACACCAGCATGGAAGGAAACCTGGATGAATATGGCAAGCTGACGGTAAGGGTTAATGATTCTGCAGGCAATAACGTTCAAGCGGTTGTAGAAGATGTAGCATCCCGCAGCTGGGTAACTAATCAGTTGGAAAATGTTGCTGACACCAACACCGTTACTACAGTAGCTGTTAATACCAATATCCTGACGATTGAAGATAAAGGTGCAGACGGCAATCATGCATATGAGCTTGGCATTAATAGCGAGCAGTTGGGCGATTTTGTTAAGCAGTATGATACCAACACCATTACTACCGTTCAAGATGACAAGAATGGTTATGTAACTGTTACTGAAGCGCCTGATCCGAACCAGAGCGGCAACCATGCTTACACTGTATCTTTTAATGAGCAAAAGCTGAACGCAGCAATTGAAGCTCAGGACAGATACGTTAACGGCGGTAGCATTGGCGAAGACGGCAGCATTACTCTCAATGTTCACAACGGCAGAGACGTTACTCTGGAAGGCCAGCTGAAGGATGCACAGTTGACTGAAATTGCGAGAGATACGGAAGCCGGAACCGCTACTTTGGTAGTAAAAGACGGCTACAACAATGAAGAAGTACGCAGACTGACGATTGACGATATCGCCAGCAAGGCACAAAATGATAGAGAGCATGCCGAATTCAGAGAACATTTTAATGAACTCGATTATCGTGTTGACAATCTCGGCAGCCGCGTTGACAAGGTTGGTGCCGGTGCCGCCGCTCTCGCAGCGCTGCACCCGATGGATTTCGATCCCGATGACAAACTGACCTTTGCAGCAGGCTACGGCAACTACAAGGGCAAAAACGCTGCTGCGGTAGGCGCGTTCTACCGTCCGGATGAAAAGGTTATGCTGAGCGTAGGCGGAACCTTTGGCAACGGCGAGAACATGGTGAATGCAGGTATTTCCTTCTCCCTGGACCGCACTGCACGCGTAAGCAATTCACGTACAGCGATGGCTAGGGAAATCGTGGACCTGAGAGCGAATGTGGCTAACCTCACCGCATTGGTAGGTCAACTTACCGCAGGCATGGGCGGCACGATTGAGATGGACAGAATGAAGCTCTTCCCGGATGTTCCCGAAAACCACTGGGCTTACGAATACATCGGCCGTCTGGCGGCAGCAGGCATCATCGAAGGCTATCCTGACGGCATGTTCAACGGTAACCGCATGATGAGCCGCTACGAATTCGCAGCAATGCTGTACAGAGCGCTTGAAAAAGGCGTGAAGCTGGATCACAAGCTGGTTCGTGAATTTGAGCCTGAAATGGGACGTATCCATGTTGCCCGTATCTCCGGTGCGGATGGCGACAGAGGCAAGATTGAACGTGTACGCGTATACGGCGGCGACAATCGTGACCACTACGGCAGCAAGCTGAAATGAAAATGCAGACAGCTGCATAATCCAAACCTAAATAAACAAACACTCCCTTTTCTATAATTAAAAGAGGAGAACACCTAGTCCTTTACAGGATAAAAGGTGTTCTCCTCTTACTTTGTTTTACATAGTGTTTTGTTTAATCCCAGCGCTTGAGCATGTCCTCAATAATTTCCTTATTGGTTTTGCGGCGCTTCTTCTCGTAGTTACGGAAGTTGTTATCTCTGTGGTCGGTGGAGTAGTCGGCGTAGTCGAAGTCATCGTCGCTGCGTTCGTAGCTACGGTTGTAGTCGCCGTGGCCATCGTCTAGTGAGAGGGGGATTTGTTTTGTGTAGGTGTAGGGTTGTGTGTACATGATTGACCTCATAGATTTTGGAAGAATTGGCTTTGCAATTAATATATCCTTACGCTTGGCTTTCGAGAGAGCCTCTCCTTGGGGAGAGGTGGCATCGCAAAGCGATGACGGAGAGGGGATTCCTCTAAAGCAACGTTGCTGGCTTTCCCCTCTCAGTCACCCTGTCGGGTGACAGCTCCCCCCTAGGGGAGCCTTCTCTTGTCCTATTGGTAATTCATCTTGCCTCTCTAATGAAGACATTGCAGTTTGCGAGTCATTTTCTTCTTCCCGTTTTCTATTACATATAATTATGCTCTTTTACATGGTCGGAGTGCAGCAGATCTTCTGCTTTTTCACTCAGCGGTTTTTCCAGGAAGTCCTTATAGAGCTCCTGTACATCCGGATTGTTGTGGGACTGGCGCATAGGACGGTTGCTGTCGATGGCATAGAGCTTATTGCCCAGTACATCGGCACGCTCTTCGCCGTCATGAATCGGCTGACCGCCGCCGCCAACGCAGCCGCCGGGGCAGGCCATAACTTCCACGAAGTCATAATGAACCTTGCCGGCCTTCAGCTCGTCGAGCAGCTTGCCTGCATTACCAAGTCCGCTTACCGTACAGGTACGCAGTGTTGCGCCGCCGAGGGTGAATTCGCGTACCTTGCGGCCTTCCGTACCACGAACGTCGGTGAAGGCATCTTCAGGAGCTTCCTTGCCTTCGATTACATGGTAGGCAGTACGCAATGCTGCTTCCATTACGCCGCCGCTGGCACCGAAGATAACTCCGGCGCCGGTGCTCTGGCCCAGCGGATTATCAAAGGGCTGTTCGTCCAGCATTGCCGGGTTGATGTGTTCGGCACGCAGCAGGCGGATAAGCTCGCGGGTGGTGAGTACGATATCTACATCATGGGTGCCGCTGCTGCGCATAGAGAAGAGGGCGGCCTCGCGTTTTTTGGAAACGCAGGGCATGATGGAAATAGAGCAGATTTCCTTCGGCTTCAGGCCCTTCTTCTGTGCAAAATAAGATTTTGCCAGCGCACCGAAAATCTGTTGCGGAGATTTAGTGGTAGAAAGGTTAGGCACGAAGTACGGGTGAGTTTTGTTGACATAGCTTACCCAGCCGGGGCAGCAGGAGGTGAACATCGGCCAGCTGTGGTCCTGCGGATTTTGCAGATGCTCCAGAAGCTCGCTTGCTTCCTCCATGATGGTAACGTCGGCAGCGTAGCAGGTGTCGAAAACATAATCGAAGCCGATTTTCTTCAGTGCTGCAACCATGCGGCCTTCGGTTGCCAGCTCGGGCGGCAGGTTGAAGGCTTCGGCCCAGGCGGTGCGTACTGCAGGTGCAACCTGTACTACGGTTACCTTATTGGGATCGGCCAATACGTCATAAATTTTTGGAACATCGTTACGCTCCTTCAGCGCGCCAACGGGGCAGTGGGTGATACACTGACCGCAGAGGCTGCAGTCACTGTCCTCAATGGAAACATTGCCGGCAACGTCTACGGTAGTACGGGCACCGGTATTCTGCACATCCCAGATATGCAGCTTTTGCACCTTGTCACAAATCTGGACGCAGCGCATGCATTTGATGCATTTTTTGGAATCGCGGATGAGCGGGAACTCCTGGTTCCAGGGAGTATCGACAACATCACGCTCATAGGGAATATCGTAAATGCCCAGGTCATTAGCCAAAGTCTGCAGGCTGCAGTTGCCGCTGCGTACGCAGGTAGCGCACATGCAGTCATGCTGGGATAAAATCAGCTCCACGTTGGTGCGGCGGATGCTGCGGGCCTTGGGGGAGTTGGTATAAACTACCAGACCTTCCTGTACCGGAGTGGTGCAGGCGGTAACTACACGGTTCTGTCCTTGGATTTCAACTACGCAGACCTTGCAGGCACTGATTTCGTTGATGCCTTTAAGATAACACAGGCGCGGGATTTCGATGCCGACGGTGGCAGCAGCCTGCATGATTGTTGTCCCCTGGGGAACGGAAACTTTTTGTCCGTCGATTGTCAGGTTTACCATTTTAAGGTTCTGCCTCCTTTCAGTGTGCTGAAGCCGAATTTGTCGCAGCGCAGGCAGCGTCCTGCTTCTTGGCAGGCCTCCTGCTTGGTCATGCCGCATTCAATCGGCTCAAAGGTATGCTTGCGTTCGCCTGCTTCGGTTTCGTGCATCTGGATACGGCCGCAGGGACGTTTATCGTCAATAGACGGATCGGGGATAACTACATCACAGGAAATGGTGTGGTTATAGCCCAAATATTCATCAATATTAGCGGCAGCAACCTTACCGGCAGCAATAGCACGGATTACGGTTGCAGGACCGGTTACGCAGTCGCCACCGGCGAAGATGCCTTCATTGTTGGCAAGCTCACTGCTGGAGAGTGCGGAAATAGTACCGCGTTTGATTTTGATGCCGGCTTCTTCGAACGGACGCAGCTCAATGCCCTGACCGATAGCAACAACGATAACGTCGCAGGGAATGCGCTCCAGCTCTACGTCGGCGTGAATAGGACGTGCACGTCCCCAGGCATCGATAGGACCGATGATTTGCGGCTCGGCCCAGAGAGCGGCCACATTACCTTCGGCATCCGCCTCAATGTGGTGCGGAGCTTTTAAGCCGTACAGCTCAGCGCCCTCGGCAATAGCGCCTTCGATTTCCTCTGGCAGCGCGGTCATGTCGTCCTGACGACGGCGATAGGCGATGATAACCTTCTTGGCACCGAGACGGATGGAGCTGCGGGTGCAGTCCATAGCAACGTTGCCGCCGCCGATAACAACAACGGTTTTATCCTTAAAGTCAGGCATTTTTTCCTCGCCGATGTTGCGCAGCATTTCTACCGCACTGATAACACCGTGGGAATCCTCGCCTTCAATACCGATTTTCTTGTCGGTGTGAGCACCGATGGCAATATAAACTGCGTCAAATTCCTCACGCAGCTTTTCAAAGGGGATATCACCCTCCTCGTTGCCGATTCTGGTGTTGAGATGTACTTCTACGCCGGTGGACAAAATAGCGTCCAAGTCCTCCTGCAGACGTTCGCGCGGGAAGCGGTAAGCAGGAATGCCGTAGCGCAGCATGCCGCCGAGCTTGCTCTTTTCTTCAAACACAACAGCATGATGTCCCATCAGCTCCAGATAGTAGGCTGCGGACATACCGCTGGGGCCGCCGCCGATGATGGCGATACGTTTGTTAGTAGCAGGCTGCTTTTCGGGCAGCGGAACGGTGTTGCTGGGCGCATTGTCGACAGCCATACGCTTCAGACCGCGGATGTTGATAGGAGCATCAATCATGCTGCGGCGGCAGCGTGCTTCACAGGGATGCTCGCAGATAAGACCGCAGGCAGTCGGGAAGGGGTTATCCTTGCGGATGAGCTTGACAGCGTCGGCATAACGGCCTGCGCCAACTAATGCAATGTAGCCGGGGATATCAACCTGTGCCGGGCACAAAGCTACGCAGGGGATAGAATGATGGACGTTGACAGAGCATTTGCCCTTCTTTATGTGGTTAATGTAATCTTCACGGAAGCCTTCCAGACCGGCCAAAACCATTTTGGCTGCTTCGAAGCCTATGGCGCAGTCAGCGCTGTTGGCAACATTTTGCGCGGTGCTTTCGATTAAATCCAGAGTGTGCATGTCAGCCTTGCCGGCGAGCACGTCTTCCATGAGATTCTGCAGCTGCGCGAGGCCTACACGGCAGGGTACGCATTTGCCACAGGTTTGTGCGTGGCAGACTTTGAGGAACGACAGCTGCAGATCAACAGGGCACAGTCCCGGAGGGCTGGCGATGATGTGTCGTTCCAGGTCCTTGTACAAGCGCTCGACCGTAAGCTGGGCCTGGTCGGGTGTTTCGATTCTTAAACGGCTCATAATTTTCCTCCAAAAAGCATACACTAAATATATAAAGGTATAAACTATATTATACAGAAAAAAGCTGAATTTCGCAATAATAAAGAAGATAGTTTTTGTGTAACAATCTGAGCAAAACAAGCTCGCAAGCGCTTTTCTGCCTGCTGCCGCAGGCAAGCACGCTTGCAGTGGCAATACTTTTTTTGCCTTGTTTTTTGTGTTATACTAATACTAAGCTTTAGAGCATTAATGCTGTCGGCAGAACGTTTGCATCCGGCAGCTTAAAATATTGGAGGGTTGGATATGCAGCTTACTGCTACACATTATATCAGCCTGGCTGTAACGCTTCTGGTGACGCTGCTGCCGGGGCTTTTGGCAGCCAGAAGGGTGAAGTCTGCCGATGATTATAACGTAGGAGGCCGTAGCTCGGGCGCAGGGCTTGTCGCAGGCACGATTATCGGCACGATTATCGGCGGCGCTACCGTCGGCACGGCACAGCTTGGCTTCAAGCTGGGGTTGACGGCTTGGTGGTTTACGCTGGGCAGCGGTATCGCGCTTTTGCTGATGGCGGCGTTTTACGCTGTGCCATTGCGCCGCAGCTCGCTGACCACTGTAGCGGAGTATCTCGTTACGGATTACGGCAAGCCTGCGGGGTGGCTGGCGACCTTCAGCGCCTGCGCCGGTATTTTTTTCAGCATCGTGGCGAGCACGCTTACCGCGCTGCATCTGATTGCTGGCTTGTTCGGCGTACCTTTGCTTGCTGCAGCAGCCATTGTTATCGCTGTTACTTTGCTGCTGGTGTTTTTCGGCGGCCTCAGCAGCAGCGGTATGGCCGGCATTTTTAAGATTGTGCTGATTTTCGCCAGCATTTTCGTCGGCGGCTTTCTGGCCTACGCCGATATGGGCCGATGGCAGGGGCTGACGCAGAGCTTTGCTGCATATCCCTGGTTCAGCCTTTTCGGACGCAGCGTGGAGGACGGTCTTGTCAGCTTCGGTTCGATGATTGTGGGGGTTATTTCTACGCAGACCTATGTGCAGGCACTGTTTTCGGCGCGCGATACCAAAACTGCAGCTGTCGGCTGCTGTGCTGCCGCACTGATAGTAATTCCCGTGGGATTGCCGTCGGTAATGATCGGTATGTTCATGCATCTGCATCATCCGGAGATAAATTCTATTGACGCACTGCCGCTGTATCTCGTTACCTATCTGCCGCAATGGCTTGGCGGTATCGGTCTGGGCGCTGTGCTGCTTTCAGCCCTGGGCTCAATCGCCGGTCTGGCGCTGGGCGTAGGTACGATGATTTCACGTGATATCGTCAGCAAAATCTGGCTCAAGGCTACGGCTGCAGGCCAGCTGTGGGCAAGCCGCCTGAGCGTGCTGGCCGTTTCTGTCGCTGCAATGGTGTTCGTATTTATGCACCTTGATTCGTCGGTGCTGGAGTGGAATTATCTTTCCATGGCGCTGCGGGGCAGCGGTATCTTTCTGCCGCTGACGTTCTGCATCTTCTTCCCGGGCAGGGTGCGCGCTTCGATGGGCGTGGCTGCTATGGGCGCAGGCATTTTTGCGGCACTTTTCTGGAAGCATATCAGTCCTTGGGAAATCAACAGCCTGTTGCCGGCGCTCGTGTATAATCTGTTCTTTTTACTTATCGGTCTGGCGTGGGGTAAAAAAGGGGAATAGAAAAGAAAAAGCTGCGTTTGCAGCAAGCGGTTTGCTTGCAAAAAGCAGCGTGATATGCTATGTTATAGGGAAGGGGGAACTGCCTATACGGTGGGTTGCCTTAGTGGAAAATTAGCTCAAGAAGCCACTCCGTCATCGGGCAATGTGTAGGAGTGGTTTTCTTATATTCGGTTGTTTGTTCTAAAGAAAAAGCTGCTTTTGCAGCAAGCGGTTGCTTGCAAAAAGCAGCGTAATATGCTATATTATAGACAAAGGACAACCGCCCACGTCGGTGGGTTGCCACAAGTTTTAATGCGGAAGAACCGCCCTATCACCTGGCAAAGTTTAAGGGCGGTTTTCCTATGTCTGGGTTATTTACTGAACTGAAAAATAAATGTCAGCAACGCCAGAATGAATACGCCAAAGGCCATTAGGTCCTTAAAGTCGTAGTTCTTCATAGGCATCACCTCCATTCTGTTGGAGAATGATGGCAATGCCCACCCGTAAGCACGATTGTCCAAAGTCTGAATATATTGTAACATAGATAAAGAGAACATACAACGAACGAATTGTGAATTCACGGTTGTATGTTTTTTCAGTTTTAGGCAGGAAATTTATCTGTAATGCTAGAATAGTTTTACATACATTTGCCGCGGATTTGCGCGGCAGTGGTCTTTTAATTTAAGGAGCAAGAGATGACAAAACGCTTTACTCATTTACATGTACATACGGAATACAGCCTGCTGGACGGCGCTTCGAAAATCCCCGAGCTGGTGGCCTATGCCAAGGAGCTGGGCATGGACAGTCTGGCGATTACCGACCATGGCGCAATGTACGGCGCAGTGGAATTTTATCAGGAGTGTACCAAGGCAGGTATCAAGCCGATTATCGGCTGCGAGGTATATCTTGCGAAGGACTCGCATCTGGAAAAAAATAACCGCGGCATGTACCATCTGATTCTGCTGGCGGAGAACGATACAGGCTACCATAACCTGATGAAAATCGTCAGCATCGGTCAGCTGGAGGGCTTTTATTATAAACCACGCGTAGACAAGGACGTGCTGCGAACGTATCACGAGGGTGTTATCTGCCTCAGTGCCTGCGTTGCCGGCGAGGTGCCGCAGATGATTTTGCAGGACAACCTGGAGGGAGCACGTCGCTGCATTCAGGAATATATAGACATTTTCGGCAAGGAAAACTACTTTCTGGAAATTCAGGACCATGACCTTGATGAGGAGCACAAGGTAAGCGCGGAGCTGAAGCAGTTGGCGCAGGAGTTCGGTCTTGGCCTGGTAGCGACAAACGATTTGCATTATGTGCAGCAAAAGGATGCCGCAGCGCAGGATATTCTGCTGTGCATTCAGACGACCAGCACGGTTGATGAGCCGGACCGTATGCGCTTTAACAACGACAGCTATTATCTGAAAAGCTATGATGAGATGGAGGCGCTGTTCGGTGATTGTCCGGAGGCTTTGAGCAATACCAATAAAATTGCTGACCGCTGCAACGTGAAGATGGAGTTCGGCCATCTGCTGCTGCCGGAGTTTCCGGTGCCGGAGGGCTTTGACGCTGTGAGCTATCTGCGTCACCTGTGCGAGGAGGCTTTGCCTAAGCGCTATGAGGTTGTGGATGAGAAGGTACGCAAGCGTCTGGATTTTGAGCTGGACATCATCAACACGATGGGCTATGCCTGCTACTTCCTCATTGTCTGGGATTTTATCAATTATTGCCGTAGCCATGATATTCCGGTCGGGCCGGGTCGTGGCAGTGCCGCAGGCAGTATCGTGGCCTATCTGCTGCGTATAACGAATATTGAACCTTTGCGTTATCATCTGCTATTCGAACGCTTTTTGAATCCTGAACGTGTAAGCATGCCTGATATTGATACCGACTTCTGCTATGTGAAGCGTAATCAGGTGCTGGATTATGTGGTGCGCCGTTACGGACAGGAGCGTGTGGCGCAGATTATTACCTTCGGTACACTGCAGGCGCGCGCGGCAGTGCGCGACGTCGGCAAGGCACTGGGCATGAGCTACGGCGAGGTAGATGAAATCGCCAAGCTGATTCCGCGTGAGCTGGGCATTACGTTGGAGAAGGCGCTGAACGGCAGCAAGGACTTCCGTCAGGCATATGACTCGCGTCCGGAGGTCAAGAAGCTGATTGACCTTGCGCAAAGCGTAGAGGGCCTGCCGCGTAACGCAGGCACGCATGCCGCCGGTGTAATTATCGCACCGCATAATATGAAAAATTACGTACCGCTGCAGCAGGGCAGTGAGGGTGGCGTCATCACCCAGTACGATAAAAATAAAGTAGAAGAGCTTGGCTTGCTGAAGATGGACTTTTTGGGTCTGCGCACGCTGACTGTTATCGGTGACTGCATTCGCTTTATCCGCGAAACTACGGGTGAAGAGGTTGATATTGATAATATACCGCTGGCAGATGAGGCGACCTGTGCAATGCTGCGCCGCGGTGAAACGGCTTGCGTTTTCCAGCTGGAGTCGGCAGGCATCACCAAGCTGGTTGTGGATTTGGCACCCGAAAGCTTTGAGGACCTGATTCCGTTGGTGGCTCTGTATCGTCCCGGTCCTTTGGGAACCGGTATGGCGGAGGACTTTATCGCCGGCCGTCACGGACAGCGCACGGCGAAGGTATTACATCCGCTGATGGAGCCTATTTTGAAGGATACCTACGGCGTTATTCTGTATCAGGAGCAGGTTATGCAGATAACCTCCGCACTGGCAGGCTTTACGCTCGGTCAGGCAGATATTCTGCGCCGTGCGATGGGCAAGAAGAAGGCCAAGGAGCTGGATTCTATGCGCCAGTCCTTTATCGACGGTGCCAAGAAGCTGCATGATATCCCCGAAGAGCTCAGCGACCAGATTTTCTCGCTCTTGCAGCACTTCGCCGGTTACGGCTTCAACAAATCCCACTCCGTAGCCTATGCGCTGGTAGCCTATGAAACCGCTTATCTGAAGGCGCACTGGCGTCCGCAATTCTATGCGGCCTTCCTCAACAGCATTATCGGTGATGCGGATAAGGTGAGCTGGTATATCAACGTCTGCCGTAATGATAATGTCAAAATCCTGCCGCCGGATGTCAACGAAAGCGGTCACAACTTTACGGTACATCAAAATGCATCCATCCGCTTCGGCCTGGCAGGCATCAAAAATACCGGTGATGCCGCAGTCGATGCAATTATCAGCGCCCGCAACGAGGGCGGTCCGTTCAAGAGCCTGACGGATTTCTGCTGCCGTGTGAATATGCGCGTGGTCAACAAGCGCGTTATCGAAAATATGATTAAATGCGGTGCGATGGATTCCTTCGGCGCCAGACGCTCACAGATGCTGTCTATTATGGAGCAGGCGGTTGATTTGGGTGCCGCCTGCCAGAGGGACAAGGCCAACGGCCAGCTTGGACTGTTCGGTGACGATAGCTTCGGCGTGACGGAAATCAAGCTGCCGCCGCTGCCGGAAATCCCCAAGCAGCTTATTCTGCAGAACGAAAAGGAAATCATCGGCTTTTACGTTACCGACCATCCGCTGAGCGATTACAAGCAAATGCTGCAGCGCTTCATGCCGCTGCATCAGTTCGGCGGTGAAACGCAGGTGCAGGACGGACAGTTTGTGCGTGTGGCCGGTATTATTACGGATTGTGTGATAAAAAATACCAAACGCGGCGATACGATGGCTCTTCTGACGCTGGAGGATTTCAGCGGACGCTTCCCGATTATCGTTTTCCCGCAGGCTTATCATACAAATGTCAAGGATATCTATGAGGACAGCATTGTGGCTATTGAGGGACGCTTCAGCGTCGATGAGCGTGAAAGCAAGATTATTGCCAACAGCGTGCGCGCTCTGCCGTCTAAGCCGCCTACGGAAATTCGTCTGCGTATCGAGGCGCATCTGGAAAATCCGCTGGTGCAGCGTGAGCTGATGCAGCTGTTCCAAAAATATAAGGGCGATGATTGTGTATATCTGCAGCTGATGGGCTCGCGCAAGCTTATCAAGACAACACCTAACTTCTGGGTAAACAGCGAAGCGCCGGGCTTTGCCGAGGATGTGGTCAAAATACTTGGTGAAAACTGTGTGGTAAAGAAAGATTGATGTAATTATTTGAGCTGTTTTTCATAAAGTTTCATGATATACTTGCAAGTTTAAGTACAAAAATGCTAAAATAAAGAGAAGAATGTAAAAAAGCCGGAGCAGCAGCTCCTGTAATAAGCTTAAGGAGGCAGCAAATGAATATTCTCGTTTGTTTAAAACAAGTGCCGGATACGGCAAAAGTAAAATTTAACCGCGAAACCAATACCTTAGACCGTACGGGTGTAGAAAATATTATGAACCCATATGACCGTCAGGCATTGGAGGTAGCACTGTGCCTGAAGGATAAGGAAGGCGCTAAGGTAACTGTACTGACCATGGGCCTGCCCCAGGCAACCGATATTCTGAAGGAAGCAATCGCTATGGGCGCTGATGACGGCGTTCTGCTGAGCGACCGTGTTCTGGGCGGCAGTGATACTCTGGCAACCAGCCTGGCTCTGGCTGCTGCTGTAAAACATCTGGGCGAGTTCGACCTCGTACTCTGCGGCAAGCAGGCAGTAGACGGCGATACTGCACAGGTTGGTCCGGAAATGGCAGAGCATCTGGGAATTCCTCAGATTACCGGCGCTCTGAGCCTGAGCTATGAAAACGGCAAATTTGTTGTTGTCCGCGAAAACGAAAACTATCAGATGACCTTGGCTTGCGCCGCACCGCTCTTGGTTACCGTAACCAAATCCGAAAAAGAGCCGCGTTTTGCCAGCATTAAGGGCAAAATGAAAGCTCGTAAGGCTCAGATTCCTACTCTGACCGTTGCTGACCTGGATATTGATCCTGCAACTGTAGGCCTGAAGGGCTCTCCGACTAAGGTTAAAAAAGCCTTCACCCCGACCCCGCCTGAAATCAACGGCGAAATCATTACCGAAGAAGATGCTGATGCAGCAGTAGATATGCTGTTTGAAAAGCTGGTTAAGGCAGAGGTTATTACCCGCTAAGGTGAACCATGCTGATAAAAGTAAACAGGCAGCTTTGCTGTGGCTGTGAGGAATGTGTGGCAGTCTGCCCGATGGGCGCTGCGACGCTGCGTGAGGGCAAGGCGCAGATTGATATGCAGCAGTGTGTCTGCTGCGGTGCCTGCATCCGCGAATGTCCCATGGAGGCTATAGCTATTGCCGAAACTGACGATACTGAAGATAACGAATAGGAGTGTGTAAATATGTGGGTTATTGCTGAACAGGAAAATGGTCAGCTGATGAATGTTACCTTTGAGCTGTTGGGCGCTGCCAAAGAGCTGTGTGCCAAGCTGGAGGAAAAATGCTGTGCGGTACTGGTGACCGCTGCTGCAGGCGAGCTGCCGCAGCAGCTGATTGCTGCCGGTGCTGATGTTGTTTATGTTATTGAGGATGCAAAATACGCAGATTATGATACCGAGTTATATACCGATGCTATCTGCCAGCTGTCCAAGAAATATGATCCGGCTTCCATTATGTTCGGTGCTACCGATGACGGCCGTGACCTGGCTCCGCGTGTTGCAGCACGTCTGCATACCGGTCTGTGCGCTGACTGCACTGCTCTGGATGTAACCGATGACAAGCTCGTTGCCTGGACTCGTCCCGCACTGGGCGGCAATATCTGCGCTACCATCATCTGCGACGTTAACCGTCCGCAAATGGGTACCGTTCGTCCTAAAGTATTCAAACCGGCTGAATTGGACAACACCCGCACCGGTGAGGTTATTGCCTTCACTCCGGAAGCAGGCGCTGTAAGCCGTGTTGAACTGGTTAAAAAAGAAGCTCTGAGCAGTGAAAATGCTGTGAAGATTGATGAAGCCGATATGATCGCAGCAGGCGGCCGTGGCTTCGGCAGCAAGGAAAACTTTGACGTGCTGGAACAGCTGGCTGCTCTCTTTGAAAATTCCGCAGTAGCAGGCACCCGTGCCGCTATCGACGAGGGTTGGCTGACTCACTCCCAACAGGTTGGCCAATCCGGTAAATCCGTTACTCCGCATATCTATTTTGCCTGCGGCATCAGCGGTGCTATCCAGCATCTGTCCGGCATGAAGGACAGCGATATCATCATCGCTATCAACAAGGATGCAGAGGCACCGATTTTCACCGTTGCTCATTATGGCATCGTAGGTGATGTAAACGTAATCCTGCCGAAGCTGATTGAAAAAATCAAAGCTTACAAGGCATAATCCAATTACCTGATTTACAGGAGGCATTCTAGTATGTGGAAAACAATTTATATTGCCCACACTGAGGAACAAGCCAAAAAAATAAAGCAAATGCTGACGGAAAACGGCTTTTTGGTACAGCTGAAAAGTGCCGGAGGCAAGCATAATAAAGCTTATGAAATCTGTCTGCCGGTTTCGGAGGCAGAGGATGCCTATGAGGTTTTGTGTGAGAATAAGTTTCAGTACTGAGGAGGCGCAGTTCTGATGAAGAAAACGAAGATTATCTGTACAGTGGGTCCCAGCACGGACAATGTAGAGCTGTTGCGCAAGATGATGCTTGCAGGCATGGACTTGGCACGCTTCAACTTTTCGCACGGTAACCATGAGGATCATGGCAAAAGGCTGCAGCTGGTGCGTCAGGCAGCAGAAGAGGCCGGTAAGGTAATCGCTACGATTGCCGATACCAAGGGCCCGGAAATGCGTTTGGGCATGTTTGCCGAAAGTAAAATCGAGCTGAACGAGGGCGATGATTTCTGCCTGACTACCGAGGATTATCTGGGTGACCGCCGTATGGCACACGTTAATTATGCCGGTCTGCCGCAGGAGGTAGAAATCGGCAGTAATATTCTGCTGGCCGACGGACTGCTTTCCCTAAAGGTTGTACGCATTGACGGCTGCAGAATTTATACTAAGGTGGTCAACGGCGGCGAGCTCAGCTCGCGCAAGCGCGTGGCCTGCCCCGGTATCGAGCTGAAGCTGCCATTTTTGTCGGAACAGGACAAGGCAGATATTCTTTTTGCTGTCGAGCATGATATGGATTACATTGCGGCATCCTTCGTGCAGAAGGCCGATGATGTTATCGCTATCCGTAAAGTGCTTGAGGAAGCAGGCTCTTCCATCGGGATTATTTCCAAAATCGAGAATGAGGCCGGTGTACAGCATATCGATGAGATTATCGGCGTATCAGACGGCATTATGGTTGCCAGAGGCGACCTGGGCGTAGAGATTCCGACCGAGGATGTGCCTTTGGTACAGAAGGATATTATCGCGCGCTGTAACAAGGCGGGCAAGCCTGTTATCACGGCTACGCAGATGCTGGAAAGTATGATTAACAGCTACCGTGCAACCCGTGCCGAGGCCAGTGACGTTGCCAACTCTATTTTTGACGGCAGCGACGTTATTATGCTGAGCGGCGAAACTGCCAGCGGCAAGTATCCGCTGGAGGCGGTGCAGACGATGGCTAAGATTGCCGTGCGCACGGAAAATGCACTTGATTATGTGCATATCTTCCAAAAGAAGGGCATCAGCGAGCGCATTCATTCTACCGACGCTATCAGCCATGCTACCGTACAGATTTCTCAGGAAATAAAGGCCGATACTATTCTTACGATTACCGAATCAGGCTTTACGGCGCGTATGATTGCCAAATATAAGCCTCAATGTACTGTTGTTGCTGTATCACGTCTGCCTGAGCGTGTGCGTGCGATGCAGCTTTATTGGGGTGTGCTGCCGCTTTTGGGGCCATACTCCACAAATACTGATGAAATGATTGAGCTGTCTTTGCAGTGTGCTTTGCATCACTCCGTAATCAAGGACGGCGCATCTGTTGTTATAACTGCCGGCGTGCCTATCGGTACTCCGGGCAGTACAAATCTGATTAAGGTGGTTACAGTGGGTACCAAACTGCTCAGCGGTACCGGTATCGGCAGCAAGACTGTCACCGGCCGTATCTGCGTAGGCAGAACTGCGGCAGACTTCAAGGACAAGCTCCAAAAGGGTGATATCCTTGTAGTTGATGTGCTGAATGACGAGTTTGTACCGCAGGCTGCTGCCAAGGCAGCAGCGATTATCGCTGAAGAGGGCGGCCTGACATCCTCCACTGCTATTGTTGCCGTAACCTGCGGTCTGCCTGTTATCGTAGGCGCGGAAAAAGCAACATCCAAGCTGGCCGACGGTTTGCTGGTAACGGTGGATCCTGTTTCCGGTGACGTCTACGAAGGCGATATTAACCTGTAGAAATATGGTAACAGAACTTATTTTAGAAACATGTATTGCTCTGCGTGACGGCAGAGAACAAAACGCCTGCACAGCTTTTTCGGGTATTATTGCTGAAGCAGCAGATAA
>ENA-OOZR01001000-OOZR01001000.1-human-gut-metagenome-genome-assembly--contig:-NODE-1000-length-18457-cov-1.613357_pt1 | contig 18457 bp, 11 predicted proteins | sample MGYA00241045_ERZ501406 | MGnify/ENA primary metagenome ERZ501406 (study PRJEB25962, sample SAMEA2042920) | human gut metagenome | biome: human gut; feature: human-associated habitat; material: faeces...
GGCAAGCTGGAAATTTGCGCTTGATCGCGTAGCACCGGAACGCCTGAGCACGCCAATTGGTTTCCTCGACGGTGCGGCAGGTATCGGTTCGGTTCTCCTTCAGATGGCGCGGGCAGAGCGCGGCGATTTCCATACGGTAAGAGCGGTGGATGATCCGTTCCCGGAGAGAAAGTTAGAGAAGTAAAATGGCTGTTCAGGCAGAGGGGCTGTTTGTGGGCGGTATATTTGAATGTGTTTGAAATAAAATGTGCTGTGAGATAGTTGCTGTTCACGTAGGCGTGTACAGTAACTGAGATACTATGTAGATGGCGGTGTTGTATGCAAAAAGGTGTACAATGCCGCTATTTTTTGTTAATATAGAGAAGAAAAAAAGAGGGATAATGTTTTATAAATATCACGTTAGGAGGTTTTACATATGAAAAAGGGAAAATATTTACTTTTGACCGTCACAGCCGCCGCGCTTCTGGCGGCGATCCCATTTCAGGCATTTGCGTCGAAGGATACGGAGGACCGCAGCCCGGTTGGCTCGATCGGCTTAAATGTTTCGTCCTCGATCCATGTCGGTGATGAGAGTTCAGATGTGGATGTTTCGCTCGATTTCGGTGACTGCGATATTTCCAATGTTGATGTGATCAACGAGCCGTCCGGTAAATGGGTGGACAAGGATAAGCCAAAGCTGGAGGTTACTCTGGAGGCGGACGATGATTATTATTTTAAATCCGGTTATGCGAAAAAGAATGTGACCCTGAGCGGTGACAGTGCGACGGTTACTTCCATCAAGCGCAAGGGCGATGAGGAACTCCGGGTCGTGATCACCCTGAAAGCTTTAAAAGGAACCTCCAGTGATTACAGCCTGGATGTTGATGAGGCAGAGTGGGATCAGATGGATGGCGTTGCAGAGTGGAACGGCAGTGAGGATGCGAAATACTATGAGCTGCGCGTTTACCGGGATGAGAAATTTTTAAGTACGGTAAAACCGGGAAAAGAAACGAAATACAATCTTGGACGTTATCTTACGCAGGCGGGAACCTACACGTTTGATGTGCGCGCGGTTTACAGCGATTCACGGCACGGCGAATGGCAGACATCGGATTCCTTCACAATCACGGCGGAGCAGGCGCAGGAAATTCAGAAGACGCTTGTATTCAAGGAAGCAGGCAGCGGTCCGGCAGCCGGTGCGTGGGAACAGGATGCGCTTGGATATAAGTACCGCAATTCCGATGGAAGCTATGTGACCAATAACTGGCAGCAGATCGGCGGTGTGTGGTATTTCTTCGATGAAAATGCATATTGCAAGACGAATACCTGGGTGTTCTGGAATGGAAAATGGTATTATCTGGATGTAAACGGCGCGATGTTAGTTAATACGACGACGCCGGACGGCAAGCAGGTCGGGGAAGATGGGGCGCTTCTGTAAAATTTTTAAGAAACAATTTTGATGAAAATCCGTCAGGGAAGATGGAGACAGAATTGTAAAATAGATGTGAGAAGAGGCAGATTGCACGGAATATGCGGTCTGTCTCTTTTACATTTAAAAACAGAGAAAAACAAAGAGAATATTTGCAAAGAGAACGATGGTAGAATGGAAACACATACATGAAAAGTGTGCTGAAGGACAAGCTGGCAGTTATTTCTGATGAAATAAAAAAATTAACAAAAAGAATACTTGCATATTGTGAAATAAGTAGTAAGATAGAGGTGGTATCTCATGACTGCCTATTTTTTAACAATCTAGGGGAAGGGGCGGTCTGAGAAGAGACTGCAAGGGGTTCTAAGCCAGTATGGAGGATGGCAAAAAAAGGACTGACAAAGGAGGGGCACAAAGATGGCAGCACAAATTTTGGCTGTGATTATTTTTATTGTAATGTTTGGACTTATCATCTGGGATCACATTGAGAGGCATATCGTATCGCTCGGATGCGGGCTTCTGACGCTGGTGCTGGTGTTTGGCGTCTGTATGCACAGTGAGGCGGCAGCGGCGGAGACACTGAGCCTGCACAGCTTCATGGTTCCGAACTTCTGGTTTCAGACCGAGGCGGCGGCAGAGTCCTCGAGCGGCATCAACTGGGCGACGATTCTTTTTATTGCCGGTATGATGCTGATGGTGGAGGGCATGGAGCGCGCGGGATTTTTCCGGTGGCTGTGCCTGACAATCGCCAAGGCGGTACATTATAAGACGATCCCGATTTTTATTTCATTTATGCTGATGTCGGCGTTTCTGGCGATGTTTATCGACAGTATTACCGTTATTCTTTTTTTGGCAGCGGTCACGGTAGAGCTGGCGCATCTTCTGCATTTTGATCCAATTCCGATGATCATTTCAGAGATCTTCTGTTCGAATCTGGGCGGCTCTGCGACGATGTGCGGCGATCCGCCGAATATCATCATCGGAACCTCGCTCGGATATTCATTTAAAGATTTTATTTTAAATACAGGGGTGGCCACTGTATTTGTTATCATTGTTGGTCTGATCTGTATGTATTTTATATACGGAAGAAAAAGTACTTTACTTATAATTAGAATTTGAAATAAAACAGTACTATTAAAATAAAATTTATTATATTTACAAATCGTATTGTATGTCTTACTAAATATGAGTAAAGTTCTGTTAAAAATATATTTAATATTCTTCTTTGTCGGAATGGCTCATTCCATTCGAAGCCAATCCCCTTACTATTATTATAAACAGCTTGGAATTAAAGAAGGACTTTCGCAGTCAAGAGTACAATGTATCTTGAATGATCATAGAGGCTATTTATGGATTGGTACAGAGTCTGGTTTGAATTGTTACGATCGCGATCATTTGAAACACTATTTGCATCGGCCGGAGGACGAAAGTACATTGCCCTCAGATAATATAATTTTTATAGCGGAAGATTCTTTGCATAATTTGTGGGTAGCCACAACAGTTGGTATTTGTCTTTATAATAGAGGCCATGATAACTTTAAAACTTTATCAAGTAATGGTAAACCTATTTATGTTGCTTCCAGTTTATTGGTAGAAGGGGGAATTTTGTTGGGTGGGTCAGGTGATATTTATAAATATACTTATGCCACTAATAAACTTGAACCTTTATATTATGCAAAGGATCCTGCTTATTATGTTCCTTTTTGGGAGATGGTGCGTTACGATGACGAACATATCTTGCTTAACTCATGTTGGAATGGCATATATTCTTTCAATATTAAAACCCACGAACTGAAGAAGGTAGATGCTTTTACCGGAAAGAGTTATACTACTATTTTCTTAGATTCCCATAAGCGTCTGTGGGTGAGCGTTTATGGTAGTGGGCTGTACTGCTATCAAGAAGGTAAACTTTTGAAACATTTTACAACATCCAATTCCTCTCTGACGTACGATGTCATTCATGATATTATGGAGAAAGATAATCAGCTTTGGGTGGCAACTGATGGTGGCGGAATTAACATCATTTCCTTGGATGATTTTTCGTTTACCAACATTCAGCAAAAGCAGGATGATGTTCACTCCTTTCCTGCCAATACCATTTATCGGCTTTATTTGGATTCTGCCAATAATATGTGGGCGGGCAGTATCCGCAGAGGGTTGATTGGTATAAGAAATGTATTTGCTTGTTCTTATCAGAATGTTCCTTTTGGCAATTTATATGGGTTGAGCAATCAGACCATCAATAGTTTTTTCCAAGATAGTGATGGAATGGTTTGGGTGGGGACTGATGGCGGTGGAATCAATAGGTTTGATCCGTTAACGGGAACTTTTAAGCATTATCCTTCTACTATGCATGAAAAGGTGGTTTCTATTGTCGAATATACCCCTGATGAATTATTATTTTCCTCTTTCAACGAGGGACTCTTTATTTTTCATAAGCAAACGGGACGGGTACGTCCTTTTGTTCTGGTCGATAAAGAAACAAATGATCGTGAATGTATTGACGGTTTCTCTGTCAACATCCGACGGGTAACGCCAGACAAGATTCTTTTCAGAGGCCAACATATTTTTATATACGATACTACTCGTCGTAAATTTGAGATTGTAGCCACTATGGGAAGAGAATACGAACGAAATTCGCCCTTGATCATAGCTACTGTGGGTACGAAAACTTATCTTACCGATTTGAAAAATATCTGCGAATATGATTCCTCGGAAGGGATTTTCAGGACGATTTATCAGGGGAAATATATCATTAATGATGCATCGCGTGACCAGGATGGCGTTTTCTGGTTAGCGTCTACCGAAGGCTTGGTACGTTACGATCCACGAACAGGAGAGAGCGAGTTGATCAAGACGAGTTTGTTTCAAGAGGTATCTTCTGTTGTAACTGATAACCAACATCGGATATGGGTAGGAACAAGACGATATTTGTTCGTTTATTCTTCTCTCACTCGGAACTTTGTTACATTGGACGAGGTGGACGGGGTTTTGCCTAACGAATATCTTTTTCAGGCCACTCTTCTTGCTCATAATGGAGATGTTTTTCTAGGTGGTACTATGGGGATGACAGTGATAAATTCTGGCTTTCATTTAGAAACGGAAGAAGATCATACTGTTGAATTACTAGATGTATTACTGAATGGTTTGCCTGTCCCATTATCCGAGAAGCGGGAGAAAGCTATTGAAACTATTCGGGTTCCATGGGACTTTTCCTCTCTGCAACTGAAAGTCCTGTTGAACGAGGGAGATGTGTTTCGTAAAAACTTTTTCCGGTTTAATATTGAAGGAATCGGGCAGGACTTGGCTAATTTCAATTCCAACTCTTTGGTTATTAATTATCTACCGATAGGGGAGTATACAATTACTGCTTCTTATTATACTCGTAATGGGGGGTGGAGTGTGAAACAGCCGATTCTTCATGTCGTGGTTGTTTCCCCTTGGTGGAAGAGCAATTGGTTTTATGCGGGGTTATGTATATTGGTGGGAATAGTAGTTTATGGCATTACTTTCTATTTTTATCGAAAAAAGAAAGCCAAACAGAAGCGGGAGATTCTGCGTCTGAAAAACAAAATGTATGAAGAGAAAATTAATTTCTTAACGAACATCAGTCATGAGCTTCGTACGCCTCTTACGCTGATTTGTGCACCGTTGAAGCGTATTATTAATCATGAATCAGGTAGTGATCGTGAGGTAGAAAAATTGTTAGTCCCAATTTATAAGCAAGCACACCAAATGAAGAACATTATCGACATGGTACTTGACGTGCGGAAACTGGAGGAGGGAAAAGATATGTTACATATCCTGCCCTACTCTCTGAATGAGTGGGTACGGTCTGTCGGAGATAAATTTGCCGATGAATATCGCGTGAAGGGTATTTGGCTGGAATATGAACTGGATGAGCGCATAGGGAAGGTTCCTTTTGATAAGAATAAGTGTGAGTTCGTTCTTTCCAACTTCCTGATGAATGCACTCAAGTTCAGTGAATCAAATACTACTACTACGCTAATCACCTGTCTGTTGGAGGGAGAAGGACGGGTACGGGTTTCTGTCAAGGACGAAGGAATGGGGTTGAATATGGTGGATACAGATTCTCTTTTCTCTAGTTTCTATCAAGGGATACATGAGAAGGGAGGGAGTGGTATCGGACTTTCTTATGCGAAGAGCCTTATTGCTCATCATAAGGGAAAAGTGGGTGCTTCGAATACAGAAGGAAAAGGGGCGGTATTCTATTTTGAGTTACCGTTATTGGCGGATACATATGGACGACAGGAACTGTTGCGGGCAGATACGTCTACAGGAGTGGAAGTGAATGAACAAGACAAGATTGATTATACATTCTTAAAGAAATATGCGGTGATGGTGGTAGAAGACACTTCTGAATTACGAAACTATTTGAAAGAAACGTTGAGTAATTATTTTGCTCGTGTATACGTTGCTAAAGATGGTAAAGAAGGGTTGGAGCAGATTAAAGACCGATTGCCTGACATTATCATCAGTGATGTCATGATGCCTCGGATGAATGGGTTTGAACTATGCAAGGAAGTGAAGACTAATTTGAAAATCAGTCATATTCCATTCATTTTATTAACTGCCTATCATAATTCACAAAATATGTACACCGGTTATAAGACTGGGGCGGATGTCTTTTTTCCGAAGCCTTTCGAGATAGATAGCTTGCTGGCGCTAATTCATAACCAACTACGGCAGCGTGAACAGATCAGGATACGCTATAAGGATGACAAATTGTTGACACATAAGGATATGAGTTTCAGTAATGCTGATGAGACTTTTCTGCTGAAGTTGAATACATTGATTGCGGACAACATGAGCAATCCGGAACTGGATGTTGCGTTTTTGGCTACTAATATGTGTATCAGTCGCTCATTGTTGTTTAATAAAGTGAAAACTATCACAGGTATGGGGATTGTAGATTATGTGAATAAGCAGCGTATTGAACGGTCTATCGTGTTGCTTACAACCACCACTATGAATATTACCGAGATTTCTGAAGTAGTTGGCTTCTCCTCCTTGCGTTATTTCAGCAAGGTTTTCAAATCTATAAAAGGAGAGATTCCTTCTGCTTACCGGAAACAGGATAAAGTGGGAGGCGACACCTGTTTGTGATTGATGTTAGAAAACCGATTGTAACAATGAGAGGAATGAAAATCATAAAGTATGTTTATGCTTTCATTCCTCTTCCTTTAAGAAGTCCCTAAAAACTTAGTTCTACCTTAATCAGAAAAACTATTTATTCAGTTTGCTAACCTTTACCCAATCTATTTCCATAATGGCAGGTAGATCGGTGTCATCAATAGGACCTGCCCATGAATCTGCGTTTCCTCCAAGTCCCATATTCAGAATGATATAGAAAGAAGAATCTTTGGTGAACGGCCATTGTTTCATTTCTTCTTCATTTGCCAGCTTGAGGTTCTCATAAGAGAAAGTCTTTTGGTCATTGACAAAGAACGTTATTTTATCTTCTGTCCATTCTACGGCATAGATATTCCAGTCCTCGTAGCTGCATGTTACCGATGTCGAGTTGATAGGATCTTTGATGTTCAAGTCGTAGGTATAGTGGGTATGCACTGTCTGATAAATCACATCTTCTTGCCGGATATGCTCCATTATGTCAATCTCACCGCCATTCGGCCAACTACTGTATAAGGGAGCAGACTTTTGAGGCATCAGCCAGATAGCAGGAAAGGCTCCGTCAGGATGTCTGGGGATTCTCGCTCTGACTTCAACACGCCCGAAGGTGAAGTCTACCTTACCTATTGACTCGATACCGCCGGCACGATATTCATTACCTATTTTTTCTGCCTTTAGTATCAGTTTGCCATCTTCTACATATGCTTGGTCGTAGCTTTCGGACATCTCGTCGCACCAGTCTGATGTTGATTTTTGACAGAGTACCCAGCTGTTGGGGTTGGGAATGCCATTTACGTTGAAATCGTCTATAAAGATAATGTCTTTCAACGTTTCGTCATACTTCGGTAGTACGATGGTATAAGTAATCGACTGATTGTTCGCGGTGGTGACAGTCACCTTTTGCTCTTTCTGCCAGTTTTGTATAAAGGTAGCGGGGTCTGGTGAAATGCTCGCTCCGTCCATCAATGTATAATCCACGCCGGTGATGACATTCGCATTTTCGATGGTTCCGATTTCTATCTTGTGGGTGGTCTGGTCTATCTTTCCGTGATAATAGGAGGTAGTACCCGTTTGTACATTATTCACTGCTACGGCAAAAGCTGTAAGCGGATAGTTAGTCTTTTTTTGAGTGACGTACTTCGTTTCATCGTCCAGACAAGCAAAACAGGAAATACCGATGAATGTCAGGCTCAATATAAATAATAATTTTTTTTTCATCATACTCTTTTGGTTTTATGTATTATGAGTTTAATAAGCACTTACCCGAATTGTTGTTGGCAAGCGGGCAAGCACTTTTTGACTAAAGAATCAGTCTCCCCAGTTTAACGGAGCCACATATTCCCATTTAGTAAATACGAGACTGCCACTTGTTGCTCTGACAAGGAAAGTTCCGCCGGAGCTAAGTTGCGAGAATGGCACTTTCCACGTGTCGCCTGTTCCGTCTGCATCGCTCACACCATCGCTGGTTGCTTTGGCGATTATCTTATTGTTCAGTATCCATTCGGTGTAGAGCCAGCTGCCGGTAGGTGTTACGCTCTCTTGGAGTTCAAACGACAGTACATTGGGTTGACTGGAATCTACAGTGTGGCGGCAATCAGATCTATCATCGAACACATCACTACACCAAGGTCTCGTACTTAGGAGGGTTATATTGTCACTGACATGGAAACGAAGTTCCACATCTCCCCACATAAAGAAGAGTTCGAAGTTGGCATTGAAAGGTTCGAAGTAGAAGTTGTAACGTCCGGGCATCAAGCTGCCGGGACCATATTGAGTACCTAACGTAACATCCATGTTGTGTACCTCAGGACGTTTGGGATTGGCCTGCTTGAACTTCACGGTCTTGGTCAGCGGTGTAGCGCCTTCGGCGGCTTTGGTTGCCAGTATGATTGTTCCCGTACGAACGCTGGACCCCGTATGTTCGGATACTTTGATTACCAGTTCTTCAGAACCGGAGAAAGAAGTTTTCTCGAAATCGTACCATGTATCGTCCAGTTCATTCTCTTTATAAACAGTCCATTCTGCATTGGATTCTATGGAGATTTTGAGCTCCTGCTCTTGCTCATAGATGGTAAACCACTTACCGTTCACTGGTGTTTCCGGTGTCAGCAGCACGCCGTCTTGTGTGCATTTCACTTCCATGGCAACTTTTCCGTGGCGGTCGTAAATGGTTACTACACCCGTTCTCATTTCACCTGTGTTGGGGGTAGCTTCTACTGTAATCTGTCCGTTTTGCTCGCCTTCAATCTTCCCGTCGTTACCTCGGATAGAAAGCCAGATGTCACCTTCTGTCACCTTAGCACTCCACTTCTGGTTACTGAGCACATTGAATGTCATAGCATCGCCTTCTTGGTTAATCATCTCTACGTCCTCTACATTCAGATAGGCAGTACCTTTCTGAGTGAGTACAAAGCGTTTGCCTGTCCAATAGTCACTCTTGATGTGAATGGTATCTATACGGTCGTCCAGTGCGGTATTCTCTTTGCAGGCAACAGTTACAGTATAGGTCTTACCAGCTTCACCCGTTGAGGGTGAAAGGGTATACCAGTCATATTTTCCGAAGACTTCCCATGAGTCAGTAGACTTGACTTCGAAAGAGAAAGGCTCCGGGTTGGAGGCTTGGATCACGTAAGAGTCTTCTACTCTATAACGCAAGTCGACCCACTTCTCTGCTTTGTCCTCTTCGCAGCTCTGCAACAGTAAACCAGTTGTAGGCAATGTCAAAAGCGGTAAAGCCCAGTATATTGCTTTATGTATAATTGATTTCATATTTACTTTATGTTTTTAGTATTATTCATAAGACTCAAAGTTGATAGATTTGAATGTCATTGTACAAATCTGGTCTGTTTCACTTTCAAATCCGAAGTAGAACTGTTGTCCACGGAAATTCGGATTGACCGCATAAATGTCCGTCTTATTTTTCATCCGTGCTACCTCTTGTTCGTTGACGTAAAGTATTAGACATATTTTGCCTTCATTTTCCGGATCGTCTTTGGCTTCAATGGAAATAGATTTAACGTCATTGATGTTTATATTAAAGTTTTGTAGTCTAAAGTAAGCTCCGTCCCATGCATCAATGTTTGAAGTCATCTCTGAACTTTCCGGTCTCAACCAGACTTTGATATAACCGGAGCCATCTCCCCAAGTCCATGTATCTCCGTTAAGTTCGATTGCTCCATTACTGTCCGGTATATCCACTTTGTCAAACTCCCAAGCAACTTTTCCTTTTCTGAATCCAAAATTGGATACAAATCTGGCTGCGCCTTTACTTTGGATAGTAGTATATCCTGTCACCGGATCTACGGTCTCCTCTCCTCTGTTTAGAGACATATTTCTGGGTTGTGTCACTTCAATAGGCACGCCTTCAAATCCCGGAACATTCATTTTAGGATACAGTAAGATGTGTCCGGTACGCGGAACGAATAAATTATTAAACGTAGTAGACAGTTTTAACCGATTACCGTCTGCTTCTGCACTCAGCCATTCTTTGTATTCAGTCGGAATTTCTATTTTCCATTCTACACTAGAGTTGATTTCTATTGTTTTCTCTCCACCTTCTCCGCTCATTGTGTTAACAGCATCTTCTTCATTCTTGGTTTCAATCACAATACCATCTTGGGTAATAGTGAATGTCTCCTCCTGAAAAGCCGTTTTCACGGTGATTTCCGCACTTCTTATTGCTCCTGTATTTTGGGGGACAGTAATTGTAATGTTCTCTTTCTCACCGTTCTCATTTCCCGTACCGGATGTTTTATCGATATTCTCAAGGAACTGAGTCGTAGTAATGATTTCCCACGGTTTATTGGAAATGATATTAAATGAAACCATGCCTCCTTCGGTAGGAACGATATCCGTAGGGCGAATTACTACCAAGTCTTCTTTAGAAGCTTGTTCGATAGTCACTACCTTAGTTCCCTCAATGCCTTCAGCCTTGATGAACAGTTGAGCTGTACGCATTTGTTTTCCCACATTATTTTCGAGAGTTACTACAATCTCCGAAACCAGTGAACTTGCCGCACTCATAGTGGGAGTGGGTTTGCACCACTGTTGATTACTCTCGATTGTCCAAGGGGTGTTTGAACTTATATTAAAAACGATGTTGCTGGGAGAAGTTGCCAAAGCGGTATAAGCCTCCAGTGCATCTATCTGGATGTTGAGGGGTCCTTCCGGCTGTGAGTCGATATCGAACTCCTGACATGCTACGAAACTGAATGTGCACAATGCAAGAATCAGTTGCAATAATGTGTTGTTATATAACTTTTTCATATATCATATTTACTATTAGATTAGACAATAAATTACCATCCTGCATTTTGAGGATTTAAGTTTGTATTTTTGTACAGCTCGCTCTGAGGTATAGGATAGAGATACATGCAGTCTCTCCATGTGCGGCTTTCATAAAGGTTTTTATAAAAACTCAGTGTGCCGTTCTGTTGTTTTTCAATCTTCACTCCGTACAGTTCGCGCTGGGTAGTATCAGCTATTTTCCACCTACGTACATCCCAAAAACGGTGATCTTCGAAGGCAAATTCTACGCGCCATTCATTGTACAGACGTTCCAAGAATTCTTCTTTTCCCATAGAAGTAAGTAGCGGCATGTCGGCATTCTTTCTTACTTCGTTGATAGCCCACAATGCTGAATACACATAAGTCTCATCAGTGTAGTCGACATCATTGAAAGCATTAACCATGGATTCTGCATAGGTGAGCAAGGTTTCCGCATAACGGTAAATTGCCCAATAGTGCTTGTTGGCTGATTCCCTGCCCGGTTCAAAACTGGTACCTTCCTGAATGTACCGGCGTAGAAAATAACCGGTGGGCGAACCTCCTTCTGACACAATACCATCATCGATACCTCCTTTGAACGTTTCTACCGTACTCTCTTTAAATGTCATGCCATTGGCGAGAATTGTGCGATAGAATCGTTTGTCACGGTTTTCATAAGGAGCTTGCGGATTGAAATCGGGGTCATCGCAAACCCAACCGGTATTTTCCAGTGTCACTCTATAACCGTTGGCGGTTTCAAAGGCGTCCACCAGATTTTGTGACGGGAAGTTGCCGTAAGCAATCATGGAAGTGCGTGCCCCGTAAGTGAAACGAAGAGGAAAATTATATCTCTCGAAGTTTGTAGCTTCAGCATTGAGTCTCATCAGTACCACTTCTTTTGATGCGAAGTTGTTGGCACTCTCTTGACCGTCAAGGGAGTAAAGTCCTGTATTCATGATGTCCAATGCAGCTTTGGCGGATTGCTTCCATAATTCGGTATCCATAGAAGGATTATGTAAGCGGCTGGCTGCATATAATAATGCTTTTGATTTCACCGCCATTGCAAAACCTCTGGTTACTCTGCCTATCTCCGCTCCCGGTTCGTTTACATAATCATCCGGTAAGTTGTTAGCAGCCTCGTTACATTCGTTGACAATAAAATTAATCACCTCGGCAAATGGTGTTTTACCAATAGTGTTCGCTTCTTCTTCTGTAAGCACTTCCAATGGCATGGCGATATCACCATAGCGGCGTGCCAGCTCAAAAAAGTAGTGTGCGCGCAGCACTCTGGCCTCGTAAGGGAAGTATTTCAATTGCTTCATCCAATTCTGATATTGTCCGTCGTGTTCATAACGCGAGAAGTCCACTTGTGCAATCTCTGTAAGAAAACTATTGGCGGCACGGATGCCACGATAGAGCGTCCAAGCGTCATCATACGTTTTGATGGGTGACCAATTGCCGTTGTTCGCGTTTTGGATGTTGGCGGCGTAAGCTCCGAACTCACCGTCGTCTGAGGCACAGTCACGCATGGAATAACTCTCTTCGGAAAAGATTCCTTCAGTTGCGAAATACGCATATCCTTGCGGCATATATGAGTATACGTGGGACAGCATATCTTTGCTTGTACCGAAATACTTATACATGTCTTCTTTTGTCTTCAAACCGTTTGTTTCATCAAAATCGAGATAATTGCACGAAGCAAGGCTCAACGAAGACAAAACGGTTAAGATGATGTATTTGGTTCTCATAATGTTCATTTACTTTACATTAAAAATTAAGTTTCACACCCGCCCAATAGCTCCTTGCAGACGGATAAGCGATACCAAGTTGTTCGGGATCGGCAAAATGGATGTTATCTAGCGAGAACAAGTTAGTGCCTTGCACGAATACTTGTAAATCGGCAAAACGGGTCTGAGATTTCGGAAATGTATAAGCTACCAGCAGGTTCCGTAATTTCAGGAACGAACCGTCACGATACCACAATGAACTGGCACGGTAGTTGTTCTGGTTTTCCTGTGTAGTCAGTCTCGGCATAGTAGCTTTGGCTTTGTTCTCCGGTGTCCAGTAAACTTCCTCGTTCAGGAACGTGTTCGAGATGTTTCCGTTGTCCACAAGCGGTCGGTAAAGCGGGCTGTCAAGTAGAGAGACTGTTACACCGGTCATTCCTTGGAAGTCGGCAGAGAGTTCGAATCTTTTATAGGAGAAATTCAGATTGAATCCGAAGTAGAAACGTGGTAGTGAGGAACCGAACATTTTTACCACATCTTTTTCATCAATGCGGTTATCACCGTTTTGGTCTTTATACTTCACGTCACCGGGAGCGATGCCTGAGAATGTTTGCTGCGGGCTGTTGTTGATTTCCTGCTGACTGTTGAAGAATCCTATTGCTTCCAGACCGTACATCTGTCCCACACGGTTGCCTTTGGTGTACAAGTAGTCATACTCTTGATAGGCTTGGTTTACATTGACTACTTCCGAGTTCAAGTACGACATGGTTGCTCCGATACTGTAATGGAAATCACCGGCTTTGTCATTCCAGTTCAAAGAGGCATCAAATCCTCTGTATTTATAGATTCCTTCGTTTACTTGCCCCACCGTGACACCGATGATGCCGGACGTGGAATTGGCGCCGGACACAAGTATATCCGAACGTTTCTCGTAGAAACCTTCCACAGTAGCATTTAACCGGTTGTTGAGAGCGGAAAGATCAAATCCGAAAGTCGCTTTTTGGGATTTCTCCGCTACCAATCCGACTACTGGCAAGTTACCTTCGCTACCTCCTGAAACGCTTCCGGCGTTTTCGCCGAAGTTGTAACCTGCAGCATAACCGTATGACTGGCGCCATAATTCGTGGCTCAAGTTTCCATCCCAACCGGAAAGACCATAGGAGGCACGAATCTTGAAGATATTAATCGGAGTTATTTTCTCCATGAATGCTTCGTTGGATACGATCCAGGCGGCAGATATGGCAGGATAGTTCGCGAATTTGTCTCCATCCGGCAAATATGCCGAACCGGAACGGTTGAATACGGCATTAAGGGTATAACGGTCGTCGTAAGTATAGGTGGCATTCATTAAAACTGACAGATTTTTTTGTGAATTGTTTCTGCCGTTTCTATTTACTGACTGCATGTCGTAAATCAATGCTCCTCCTACCCGGTGTTTGTCAAAGGTACGGCTATAGTCCGCTTTTGCCTGGAAGTTGCTTCTGAACAACAGGTTTTCAAAAGGCTGGCTGTGTCCCAAGGTTTCGGAGTCTGTGCCCCAAATAGTAGGAGTGGTTATCAATGTGCCATCGTCGGAAATACTGGCTCCGCTGTTCATATAACGGTAACTTTTGCTGCTGGTTTCATACATTCCTCCGATGTTATCAAAAGAAATAGCCGCCTCGACTGCCAATCCCTTGGTCAGCATGTCCAGTTTTTGGCGGACGCTCAAGTCGGCGAGCAGGCTTCCGTATACATTACGGATATGTCCGTAATGTTTCAGTAAGGCAATCGGGTTCTTGTCTCCATAGACTGAACTTCCTCCAAAGATGCCGTTTTCATGACGGATGGGGAATGCGGCCGAAGGAATGCCGTAAATGTCATTGAAGATAGCGTTACGCCCGTAACGGGTTCCCCGAAGTTCTTTCAGTTTTCCAGCGATTCCGAGTTTCAGATAAGTACTTTTAGTCACGTTCACGTCCAGATTGGTACGCACAGTTAAGCGTGTATCTGTGGGCGTGGTGTCGTAACGTGTGTCTTCCGTATTTTTCTTCAGCATCGAACGGTCACGATAGTAATCTACTACGGTATAGAAACGGAACTTTTCGCCACCTCCGCTGAAAGCCATTTTTAGGTTATGTGTAAATCCGGTTTTGTTCAACGTTTCTTCCCACCAGTCTACGTTCGGATAGTCGTATGGGTAAATACCTGTACGGAAAGCCTCCAATTCCCGGATATTGTAGCGTGCGGACAGACCGTCTCCACTCAGTGCGGTATTGAGAGTGTTCGCATACGTATAGGCGTCTGCAAAGTCAGGAGAGCGGAACTGGGTGTTAACGCCGAAGTTATAGTCTACCTTTACTTTTAGTCCATTGCTTGTGCCGCGTTTGGTCGTAATCAATATTACACCGTTAGCACCGCGCATACCATAGAGGGCAGCAGCAGCGGCGTCTTTCAGTACGTAGCACGATTCGATCTCCATAGAACTAATATCGGTGATGTCGCGAGGAAAACCGTCGATCAACACTAACGGAGCATGACCGTGTATGGAGAGAGAAGAAACGTTGTCGGCTGACGAGCCTGCGCCTTGATATACGTTCAGACCGGCTACTTTCCCATATAGTGCTTTGCTGATGTCTATATGCGGAGATTTTTCGAATGCAGAAGCATTGACTCCGTTGACAGAATAACTACTGGTCTGGGAAGATACGTTTATACGGTATCCTACGCTCAAGGTGTCAGCCAGCTGCATATCCGATACCGTTGCTGGTGTCTGCGCGTTCAGAACTACCGCACCTCCCAGGAGTAGAGTGGTTAATATATAGTTTATTTTATTCATTGTTCAATAGAATATTAGTTTGCGTATCAATTTACCAACCCGGATTTTGGGTCATTCCATATCTCTTGTTGATTTCGTCTTGAGGTATCGGAGCCAGATACCATTTGGTATCCCAACTGTCTACCCAATAGCGGTCGCTTAATTCTACTTTCTCAAAAGTGAACGCTGTGGGATTGTGTTGGTCGTTACCTCTGCTCCGCAGTCCGTACAGTTGCTTTCTGAAATCGTTTTCACGACCTCTGCGCACAAGGTCGAACCAACGTACCTCTTCGAATCCCAATTCCAGTGCTCTTTCTCTCAGTACGGCTTCCAGAAACTCATCGTAATTCATGTTCTTGGGAAGTTCGGAGAGACCTACTCTCTTCCGTACATCGTTCACCAACTTGTAGGCTTCATCGTTCGGACGTTTATTCACTTCGTTGAGTACTTCCGCATATCCCAGCATGATTTCCGGCAGACGGGTATGAGGCCACTGTATCGGCCCTTCACGGTCACTGTTCTCTTGTAAGATGAACTTCATGGTCATGAATCCGCTACCGGCTTTGTAGTTGGGATGATTGAGATGGACAGGGGCGACTGTTCCATTGCAATAGGTGTCTCCCGGACAAGCCACATTTTCATACAGGCGCGGGTCACGGGTAGGTTCCATATCACCCACGGTAAAGAAAGGCTGACGGGAAGGAGACTGCCAGTTGAAGTCTTTCGGAAAATCGGTTCCGTCCGCCCAAGAGAACATATCGACATAGTTTAATGTAGGAAGATACCCCCAAGGACGGCTGTCGATATACTCCCAAATAGTGTTGACATCATATCCATGACGGGTAGAGATCAGTATTTCCGTACCGCCACGATTATAGTATGCCCGGCGGTAGGCAAGACGTCTTGCCCGATGAGTATCTTCCTCCGGCTGGATCAGCGAGTATCCGCCTTGTCTTTGCACTTCCGCAAAGAAAGCCTCGCCTGCTGCCTTTGCAGCTTCCCAACGCTGGGCGCTATAGTTGCCGTAGCAGGTATATTCGTCCGCTTGGGGATGCCATTTCTTGTCAGAGTTGAAAGTGGGGCTGGCAGCCCATTGCAGTACTTTGAATTTCAGTGCCATAGCTCCCGCCTTGGTCATACGTCCGTCATCCGCGTCATCCTGTTTCCACTTTAAGTTGGAGTTGATGACCTCGTCGAGCAAAGCTACAATCTTCTCCACGGTTTGGGCGAATGTGATGCGGGGGAAGTTCATCTCCTCGTTGACGTCTACATAGTGGTCTATCCACGTCACGCCGCCTACATAGCGAAGCATCTCGAAGTAACAAAGGGCTATAACGGTTTTCGCTTCAGCGATACGTTGGCTCTTTTCACTTTCCGACATATCGGGCACATCTTTTACATTCTCGATATAGCACCAGGCGTAGCGGATGGCAGTCCAGTCGGCTTTACTTCCATAACGGTAGGCTGCACTTCGGGGAACGTTGGTGGGACTGAGTGCGCCGTTATAATAAAGTTTTAGAGGACCGTCGTTGATGTTGTCTCGAAAACTGTAACATAAGTCAGTGAGAGATTCGAGGATGTTCACACCTAACTTCCAGTCGGAAGTGGTGGGCAGCCCGTAAGGTAATCCGGTATATGCTTTTGTCAGCACCTTTTCGGCATTTATTCTCGAAGAAAACATCTCTTTGGTGGTTGCTCCGGAACTTTCAGGCTGATTGCCCAGAAATTTATCTCCGAAACTGATTTCAGAGCAGGAAGAAGCCATTAGCAGGCATCCTAGTGCCATGAATCCTTTTAATATACTATTCATAAAGTTGTTCTTTTAGAAGTTAAGATTTAAACCAAAGCTGTACACCTTAATCAGCGGATACTCTCCATAGTTGTCAGGGTTACTTTCCGGGTCAAGGTATTTAAGCGGTGAGAAAGTCAGCAGGTTATAACCGCTGAAATTGAATCCGAGTGAAGTAAGTCCCAGTTTCTTCAAGAATTTTTTTCCGGTGAGCGTGTAGCTGAGGCTCAGACTTTTCAGGCGGAGATAAGAAGCATCTGCCAGCCAAAGAGTAGAGGGCTCGGAATTCCAGCTTTCCGAAGTTTCCGATGCACGCGGATAGACAGCACCCAATTGGTTCTCCTCTGTCCAACAACCATCATAAAGTAGGTTAGCAGACCGCGCTTTCCTGCATTGGTATACGGGATACGGTATTCGATTTCGTACATTCTGTTGACGTTCTTGGAGCCTACCCACTGCATGGAGAGGTCAAAGCCTTTCCAGTTGAAACCCATGTTCATGCCGAATACATATTCCGGGCGGGTGGCAAAGCCGGTCACACATTTGTCATTACCGTCTACGACATGATCACCGTTGAGGTCAGCGTACATAGCATCGCCCGGATATACCTTCACGGAGGGTTGCGGAAGTTCCGGATTTAAAACTAACTCGCCACCGGCACCGGTAGTAAAGTCGCTGGACTGATAAAGACGGACAAAGTTGTACAATCTGCTGTAACGTCCCGTAGAACCGCCGGTATGGTTCATATAAGAGAACTGCTTGGGTACTTCGTCCATATAAAGGATCTTGTTGCGGGCAAAGGAGACGTTGGCATCTACGTAATAACCGAAATTCTTACCTATCCTGTCGCGCCAGCCCAAAGAGATTTCGTAACCGTGATTGTTTACCTTACCTATATTGAGGTTAGGCAGAGAGGTTGCGATAATGTTCGGAGTAGATTCTGGAGAAATAAGAATCCCCGTGCGGTGTTCGATAAAATAGTCGAAAGTTGCAGACAGGCGGCTGTTGAAGAACTTAAGATCGATACCGTAGTTCTGTTTCTCCGCAGTTTCCCAAGTCACTTCCGGATTACCCATACTTGAGATGGCGGCTGCCGATTGGGATATGGGATTATTAATACCGAAACTGTAACTTCCTGAGCCACCCCATACGGCAGGCATGTACATAAAGCGGGAATTTACGCCTTTGTCGTTACCTACACGTCCCCAGGAAGCTCTGAGCTTTAAGTAATCCACTACTTTCTGGTTTTCCATAAATTTCTCGGCAGTGGCTATCCAGCCAGCTGAGAAAGAAGGGAAGATACCGAAACGTGTGCTACC
>ENA-OOZR01001018-OOZR01001018.1-human-gut-metagenome-genome-assembly--contig:-NODE-1018-length-18091-cov-2.245287_pt1 | contig 18091 bp, 14 predicted proteins | sample MGYA00241045_ERZ501406 | MGnify/ENA primary metagenome ERZ501406 (study PRJEB25962, sample SAMEA2042920) | human gut metagenome | biome: human gut; feature: human-associated habitat; material: faeces...
AAGTCGCGGGCCGTCAGCGTTATCCGATACACTCGACAGTCCTACAATGGCTCATTCTATGGATTCCCCTCTGTGCTTTCTTCCCCAAATGGCCAGTGACAAAGCAATAAAAACCAGACAGTCCATCCTCGATGCAGCGAAAGCCATCATCATTGAGGAAGGTATTGGTGCGCTCACAATGGAGCGTGCGGCAACTAAAGCCGGCATCAGCAAAGGCGCCTGCATGTACCACTTCAAGAGCAAGCGGGCACTGCAAGCAGCACTGGTCGAAGAGTACGCGGCACACCTTTCCTCAGAACTCGCTCGGCACGAAGCGCTTTTTGACGGGCCTCCCGAGGAAACGCTCGTTCCAGGCTTCATCGAATGGTTCCGCAGCTTTGATCATGACAACCTCGGCTGGTCAACAGTCGGCCTCGCCATCCATTCCAATTTCGTGCACGACGAAGAACTCATGCGTCCTGTAAAACTCTGGTACGAGAGACTGCATGCTCGAATTGCGGCCTTACCCGAAGATGTTCGAACACCAGCGCTCGTGGCCATCATGGCTATCGAGGGCTTCTTTTATTCGCATAAATTCGAAGTTGATCTCGTTTCACCTAAGCTGAAAATTCAGGCCTGGCATTTCATACTCGAAAATCTCGTTCACAACCACGCAGCTGCTCAAACCAAACATTGATTGGAATGGGTATTTTTCAGCAAGCTGTATGAGCAGCGCCTTTTTCCTCACCGTCGTGACACAACCAAAAGAATAAGGAAGTACCCTGCGCCGATAATCGACGCCAACGTACCTGCTGGGATCTGTGCGGGAGCAATCAGCACCTGACCGAGCCAATCAGCCCAGGAAACGAGTGCAGCCCCTAAAAGCGCTGCCGTACAAAGTTCCGTTTTTACCGTTCGTGCTCCAATCATGACGGCCATGTGCGGCGCTACAAGTCCCACAAAGGCTACAGGCCCCATGGCAGCAGTAGCTGAGGCACAAAGGAGCGCACAAAGCGTGAGCAGCCCCAGCGCAGAACGCGTGAGCGACAGCCCGCGGGACTGCGCAAAGTCTCGGCTGATGGAGAGCAGCGTCATGCTTCTTGAAGCGGCAAAAGCAATGCTGATAAGTACGAGAACGGCCCCCAAGAGCATTGCGGCCGCAAGAGGGGTAGTGCGGTAGGTTGAGCCTGAAAGCCACTGGAGAATAAAGTAGTTTTCCATGGTTCCGCGCGAAAGCGCGAGCGTGACGGCGGAATCCAGGAAAGCCGAGATCGCAATACCCATCAGGACGACGACGTCAGGCGAAAAACGAGACGATTTTGAGAGTCCAAGCAGCACCAAGAGCACCACAAAGCTACCCCCGGCAGCCGTCAGCGACCCCAGAGATCCCACGGCGCCGCCAAAATAAAGCGCACTCACGACCATCGCGAAAGCTGCGCCGGACGACACGCCAAGAATGTCCGGACTGGCGAGCGGATTGCGAATCAGACGCTGCAAAATGACGCCGGCGGCCAAGCCGGCACCGGCTGCAGCGGCAGTAATAAACCGAGGAATGCGCAGGAGCAGTTCAAACTTATCTGCCAGTGCAAATGTCCATATGCCCTCTCGATTAATGAACGTAAAGTTGAGGACGATAAGGAGCAGCATTGCTGCGGTAAGCATGATGAGCCCAGGAATGGAGAGCTTCTTAAGCGACGACCGCACCATGCCGGATGCCTGACCGGGCTGCGCACCGCCGCGCGCAAGCGCAGAGAGGCTTTTCCGGGCAATCCAGATGAAGATCGGTGTTCCGATAATGGCTGACACGACGCCGGTGGGCACGATGTTGCCGGTAAGCGAGGTGAGTCCCTGAGCCGCTGCGTCGGTGGCGCAGAGGAGCGCCGCCCCAATCAGCATGCTTGCACAGAGCTGAGTGCGCGGATTGACGAACCCAACTCTTCTCGCGATATTGGGTGCAATGAGTCCCGTGAAATTGATGACGCCGGCCGCTGCAATAAAGGCCGATGAGAGCCAGATGCCCAGAGCCGCCAACACACCGAAGACGGGCACGATGGGCAAGCCTCGAGCCCGAGCACCTTCGTCTCCGAGCGAAATGAGCGCGAGTGCACGCGGCGCAAAAATCAATAAAAGAATCACCACCGGAAGCGTCTGCGGCAAAAGCGCAGTGATGCCGCCCCAGCCGTTTTGCGCGAGGTCGCCGGCCCCCCAGAGGAAGACATTTTCAACAAACTGAGCACGCAGCAGCACAACCGCCGTCGCAATGGCCCCAAAAAGAAGGTTCACAACCATGCCGGCGATAATCAGCGCGACCCCCGTCATGCCGCGCGGACCGGCAATAAGCAGGATTAGTCCGAAGGCAGCGAGCGCCCCAGCAAAAGCCCCCAATGAAAGCCATGCGCCGGCCGCCGCGGGAAAGAAGGCGGAAATCAATACAACTGCAAGCCAGCCGCCCGATGACGTACCCAGCGTCAAGGGAGAGGTCATGGGATTTTGCGTGAGCTGCTGCAGGAGGCTTCCCACCAAACCGAGCAGTGCGCCGCCAATGGCCGCAGCGGCAAATCGCGGAAGCGTTCCAAAAGCAAAGTAGTACGCGTCAAAACTCTCTGCTGACGCCGGATCGAAGATGAGATTGACGCGGTCAGTCCAGGAAAGCGCATTGTCTAACGTAAAAGTGCAGAAAATGGAAATACCCAGCGCAGCCGCCGCAGCAATGAGTGCACCTATGGAGAAACTCTTCATTTTGAAGTTCCCTCCTGCTCCGCTCTTCCGGCATAAGAAGGAGCCAGCGTCAAAAGTGCTTCGGTAATGCGTTTTGCAGTTGTCAGAATCGAGGGCGCTCCCCCATGGCTCCAGTAGGGTTCCGCAGGTGCCACATGATGTTTGCGGGCAAATGGTGTGGCACACCATAGGATGGAATTCATCACCTTGGCTTCTTGAGCGAAAGGACGGATGTAGATGACATAGGCATCCGTTAAATTTTTGAGGTCGCGAATCCTCACCTGCGTGAGGCCATAGGCGCTTGCCGGCCGAGTGAGCGGCTGCGCCATTCCCATGCGCCGCACAACCCAGTCCGCAATAGCGTTAGGCGTATAAACAAAAAGCGTTGTGAGACTGGAAAAGCGGATAACTTGAATTTGAGGAGCAAAACCAAAAGCTTTGCGGATGGCGTCGCCATAAGCGTCAATTTGCGCAAACCATCGAGCAATTTCAGCTTCAGCAGCGGCTTCGCGCTGAAAGAGTTTTGCTAATTCCCGGAACTGCTTGAGAGCCGTCTCAGCTTCATTTTCAGGCGCATCGGCGCGGTAGTTGCTAAAGAGCAGCACCGGCGCAATGGTGGCAAGCACCGGCATCAGATCGAGCTGAGTGGGACCGATGAGAATAACGTCAGGTTTAAGTTTGGCAATGCGTTCAAGATTAGGTTCAGCTCGGGTACCGAGATCCTCAATGCCGGCAGGCAGCGCGGGCTCACGCACCCAGGTGTCCCAGCTGGAGATGTCGCAGGCGCCCGCGGGTTTGACGCCAAGACCAACCAAGTTTTCCAGCAGATCCCATTGAAGCACGGCAGGACGCTGCGGGATGGTTTGAAAGACATGCTCGCCCAAGTCATCGCGAATGGTGATGCCCGAGACTGCAGCCAACTTTTCATTCGAAGCAAAGTTCGGTAGCGACGCAGCGCCGAGCGAACCGGCCGCGAAGTGCTTCAGCACCTCTCGGCGGCTTAAACGTATGGAGAATGGAGGAAGAAGGTTCATTCGCACACCACGGCCACATCAAGCGGAAGCTGCTTCTTGCCGCCGGTATAGGCTGCCGGCGGATCCGGATGCAGCATGAGTTTGACCGGCGCCTCAAAGAGTGTCCTGAGATTTTCTTCACTATGAAGGAGTTCTGCTCCGCCAGAAAAGAGAACCTTCCCCTCCTTCAAAGCCACGATATGTGTAGCAAACCGCAGTGCCAGATTGATGTCGTGAATGATCGCAATAACGCCGCGTCCCGTTTCACGATTAAGGCGCTCCAGAAGCGCCAGTGTCCCGTATTGGTGACGAACGTCCAGCGCGGAAGTCGGTTCGTCGAGAATCATTACGGGTGAAGCTTGCGCGAGAAGCATCGATATCCAAACGCGCTGCCGTTCGCCCCCGGAAAGATCATCAACGTAGCTTTGTGCATACTGCGCCGTGCCGGTAGCCGCGAGTGCCTCGTCAACAGCTGCCTCATCTTCAGCACACCATCGGCCAAAAAGCCCGCGCCAAGGGAAGCGTCCCAGACGCACGAGTTCGCGGCATGTCAGACCTTCCGATGCCGGAAGTTTTTGCGGCAGAAAAGCTGCTCTCTGAGCGCGTTCACGTTCTGAAAGCGTAAAGAGGTCGCACCCTTCGAGTTTCGTCGTCCCGGCATCGGGCTTAACCAATCCGGAAATGATCGAAGCTAAGGTCGATTTCCCCGAACCGTTGTGACCCAAAATGAGTGTGAGCTCATGTGTCGGAATTTCGAGATGGTCGATCGAAAGAATCGCTCGATCATTGCGAACCATGCGGATGCCGTTTAATTCGTACATTCTGGATGACGCTCTAGAAATGGGAGTGCCGTCCGAACACCCAAAACAATTTCGGTGCGTCACGGACGGCTCAAGAAACGTACGATGCTGCATCCTTTGTATGAAAAGATGCAGCTCGAACCACAATGATTACCAGGAGTAAGTCATGGTTGCCTTCATCAGACGGCCTTCGCCATAGTAAGCAATATTGCCATATGCACCGGTGATAAATACTTTGTCAGTGATGTTGGAGATCGTGCCGTTCAACTTCCAGTGGTTATCAATTTTCCAAGAAGCCGCGGCATCCCAAAGAAGCACATCGTCTACCTTATCCTTCGTTGCCGTATTGATGGATGTACCACGGTAGCGCACACCAGTCCCAAGCGTCAGGCCTGTAACACCAAGGCTCGTAAAGTCATAGTTCACCCATGCCGTGGCAATGTTGTGCGGCATGTAGTCTGCACGTGTATTTTGGTCGCCGTATGTTGCTGACATGTAGGTATAAGTCAGATCCGTGGAAAGCGACTTCGTGAGTGCTGCGTGAGCTTCAATCTCAACCCCGCGCGTTTCCTTCTCCGCGTTACGGCAGTGGCAAGCGTACCGCCTACCATTGTCTGCGACAGCGCATTTTTCTGCTTCAAATCGAAATAGGCAAGATTGATATAGCCGTCAAGCCATTCGGGCGTGAATTTCACACCCGCTTCCCATTGCTTGGACTCAATTGGATCCGACAAAATCAACTTCCAATCACTTGTATTGGCAAGCGAAGCCGCAGCATAGAACGATTCAGAATAATTCACATAGGGCGACACACCGATCGGCGACAAATACATCAGCCCCGCATTTCACGAGAAGTTCCCCTTGTCGAGCGACTGATGCGGGCTGACAGCATTGGTGTACTCCGTATCGTTTTCAATCTTCATGCGATCATAACGCCCACCAATCTTGGCAACGATGGTTTCGTTCCAAGTGGTCTGTGCCTGAGCGTAGATGCCAAGCTGCTTTTGCGAAAGATTATTATTGAAGAGCGTCAGTCCTGAATCGTCTGGCAAACCACCATATGTGGGATTAAAGATGTCAATGAGACCACCGACTGACTGTCCATTGCTTGGTGTGCCAACAAAATCATTTTTGCTTTGGTTGTAATCAAAGCCTAGCTGAACAATGTTGGCGAAGTCACCCGTCTCAAACTGACCGGTCAGGTTGTTGTCGAAGCTGAAACTAATCGTCTTCCCATCATTAAGAATGGAGTAACGCTGCAGCTTATCCGTGAGTAGAACACTCCCTTCCCACGCATTGTATGCCGCTGTATTGCGCATATAGAAATCCTGATGCATGAACGTGAAAGAATTCTTGTACGTCCAGGCATCATTGAATTTGTGCGAAAAGTCCCGGCCCAGCGTGAACTGGCTCGTATCCTGCTTGTCATGCTCCGGGTCGCCGTAGTTTGTATGGCGCGAAACATATTTCCCGTTGACCGGAATGAGTGTGCCATAAGTCGAGAAAAAGGCCGAATTGTTGACGCGGCGATCCTTCAAATAGCTTGCGGTTAGCGTGAGAGACGTGTTGGGACTGATGTCAATCGTGTAGCTCGGTGCAATGTATGCTCGCCAGCCATCCACACCATCAAGCACACCATCCGAACGGCTGCCCATCGCAACTACGCGGTAACGGTGGGAACCGTCTTCGTTGATTTTGTCAGAGATATCAATGCCGCCCTGAACATAATCATTGCTGCCGCCAGAAACGGATACCTGATGAAGCGGTGTTTTGGTGGGTTTCTTTGTCACCATGTTGATGACGCCGCCAGGCTGCGAATTGCCATATAACGCAGACGATGGTCCCTGAACAACTTCAATAGATTCCAAAGCGAAGGGTTCAACAATCGTTGCAAAATAGCCGTCTTTGTACTGGCGCTTGCCATCAACGAGCACAGACGAATCAAAACCTCGAATGGTGATCCAATTGGTATCAAAGTCCGGGCCGAACGAATTCCAAAAGCCTGGCGTATAGCGAAGCGAATCGTCAATCTTGGTAGCAACCGTGTTGTCGAGATGTTCGCGGGTGACGATGTTGACGCTTTGCGGCGTATCCTGAAGCGAGACATCAATCTTCAGCGCCTGAGCCGTCACGCCGACACCGTCAATCGTTTGATAGTCATCTGCGGCAGCTGCGGTCTGAGACAGCGCGAGCGTTCCCAAGCCGGAAAACACCAGAGACAGTGCAATGGCTAAGCGCTTGCGTGCGAGGCGCTTTGTGGAAATGCAAGAGAGTGGTTTGCGAGTATTCATTGCGAATCTTATTGCAAATGCAACTAAAAATGAGAATAGTTCGCAGTATAAGTACTAGTAAAACCACCTAAAATGTATACTTAGATATGCAGGCGTATTTGTTGTTTTTTAGTCAAAAACTCGACAGACAAGTCCTCAAAGCAGCGTACTGACGGACGCCTCTGGACTTCTTAATCGTTTGCCAAATTAGGCAAACGCTGCCCATAGGGTTGCAGCCTAATTGGCACTTACGATTGGGTAACCTTGCTTGGACCGCGGGAGACACACGAATAAAAACATACCTCCCCGTAGGCCTTTCATGTGACAGACAAACGGAAGCCGCTTCCTGATCTCACGCCGGATTTCAGATGCAGCGCCCAAGCTGATGACGCTCAGCAGGTTTTTCTGTTGATGCTGCCCAAGCGTGCAGTCGTGAACACGGCTAACCATGCATCTTTGATGACGGGCGTATTCCGACCTGCAAAAGGACCTGCGGAACCGCCCATTCGTTTTTGTTCAATGGTGCTCCGTTCGCCTCGCGGCAAACTGCAGGCACTTTAACGCACGATGCGAGGTGGCTTGGCGAGCTTAGCCATGGACGATCCGTCGCTGTAGGGGGCCGCCGACTCCCCGTCGGCAGCCTCATAAGGCGTATCGTCATCGTCGTCCTCCGAAACGATCTTGTCGGCAAGCCGCAGGAATGGCGGCACGAGCGAAGTGGAACCATCGTCCTCCATGCTTTCAAGCTCGGCCTCTGAGGGTTCATGAACATCCAAAACCTTGACGGCAAACTGTAGTCCGACGCCGGCGAGCGGATGATTGGCTTCCAGAACGGCCATGCCGTCGGCCATATCCGTCACGCGCCAGGGGCGGCCGTCGGGCGCTTCGCCGGGCACTTCGTCCACGAGCTCTCCCACTTCCAGACGTTCGGGATGCGCAAAGTTCTCCACGGGTATGCACCGAATCGCATCGGCATCGTATTCGCCAAAAGCTTCTTCAGGTTCGAGATGAATGGTGAAGCCTTCGCCGGCGAAATGTCCTTCGAGCGCTTTTTCCAGACGCGGAAAAATATCGCCTTCGCCATGAAGATAAACCATGCCTTCGGGCGGGGTCTCTTCAAGCGTTCGGCCCGTCATATCAGCCATCACGAGGGAGATCGTTACCAGCATGCCCTTGCGGATTGCATCAGCCATTGCGTTTGTCTCTCAAATAGAAAATATCTAGTGCAGTGCGCTATTTTGCCGCACCTGCCTTCATTGAGGTGGTTATTCGTTCCGGCAGACCGTTTGATGCGTGCCGTGAAAAAGTTCGGCCGCATCATCGGCCCTGGGCCATGCCAGGCCCTCTGGGCGCCCCGGCAGGCAGAGGCATGCAAGCAGAAAGAGGATATTGACCCCGGCTGCAGAGAGCAGCAGTGCCCAGGCGCCCGAAAGCCCAAAATCGTGCGCTCTTCTTGCACAAAGCACGGTTACACCGATGCTCCACAAGCCCGCTGCCCAGCCGTAGATCTTGGCAATCACCAAAATCGCACTGTCGGAAATCCATGCCGCGTCAGCGATCGGATCCATCAAGGCATAAGCGGCAGCGGCCGCAAGCAGCCAGCCGACAAGCCCAATTGCGAATCCCCTGCGGTCAATCCGCACCTGCGGATTAAAGAGCGTCAGAACGACGCTGCCGAGCAATGCCAAGAGGCGCAGCCCCATGCCTGCAGAAGGATCATTCCATGCCGCATTATTCGAGCAATTCGGCTGAATAGACTCTGTCGACATGAGTGCAATTCCCCGAAGCGCCTGATGCGTTAAAGCATCATGATGCGGCGCTTCCAAATTTCAAACTCCTCTTGAGTGAGAAGCGAGCGCTCAACCATCTTTTGGAGTTTGACGACGGTTTGAGCCTTGACCTGTACCTGCAGTGATACCGGCATCACTGCAAGATCTTCAGCAGTACGGCGGTAAAGCACGCCGGCGGGCGAATGATCAAGAGCCGCCGGCGAATTCGGAACCACCGGCGCTGTCGGCTGAGCGCCGCTCTCGATTGCACCTTTTCGACGTGCCGCAGCCAGTTCGGCCTCCGTATGGAGACCGACGGCATTGAGGCACTTAACGAAAAAGTTCATCTCGAAGCCGAATCAGCGAAGCTGCTCCGCCAACAGGCTGAGAATGTTCGGCGCAACGCCGGTCTTGTCTTCGCCGCCTTCAGCATCCTGAACCGTGAGGCGGGTCTTGGCGCCTTCATCACCCAAGTGCAGACGATAGGTGGGCGCTTCAATCGCTTCATCAGAACCGAAGACATTGGCAAAGAAGCCGCGGGATTCCTTCACCTTAGCTTCATAGGCAGGATCCAGATAACGGACGAGATACCAGCCAGCCGTGCGGTCACGGTCGACGAGCTCAAAGCCCATGCGGTCGATCACCAGACCGAGGCGGCGCCAAGCCTGATCAAACCCTTCGTCGAGCACCACTGCGGCAGCCTTGCCGTCGCTGCCGTTTTCAATGGCTGCCTTAGGGGCAACAGGCTTGATTTCCAGATCCTTGGCGATCTGCTGCGCGTTAGCTTCCTGCTCTTGACCGGAGGCCTCGGGATTAAATTCGGCATCAATGCGAAGCGCAAGGCGCTGGAGCATTTCTGCTTCCATCGTCGGGTCCGTAGGACCAGGCTGCCAGACGCTGCTCTCATTGTCGCGGCCGGTCATGACTTCAACCATCGAACGGTGCGAGATATAGATATCGGTCGTATCGTCGTCGTTGCGCTCCAGGCGAACGCGGTACTGATCCTGCTCACCCGTGGAGTATGCAAAGTCAATAATCTTGCCGACCGTGCGGCGAATAATGTCCTGAGGAAGCTTGGCGCGGTTCTCCGCCCATTCCGTTTCCATATAGCCCGTCTTCGGATTCTGCTCGCGCACGACGAGACCGACGGAAGGCCAGAAGTCCTGCACGACCGGCCAGAGTTTTTCCGGCGCTGCGTTGACGCGCAGCCAGCGATCCTGACCGTCCTTCATTACCTTAGCCGACACCGTCAGCGGCACAATTCGGCTCGATGCAGCCGAAGGATCTTGACCTGACGCAGCCTGAGCACGCTGAGCTTCGGCATTGGCGCTCACCACACCGTTGCGCGACGGCACGGCAAAGCGATTGTCATTTTGGATCGGCGTCAGATCCGGCGGAACCTCAAGGTTCGCGCGCGAGTTGGAGGACTCGTACTGAACCTTCTCGTCATTGAAATCGATTCCGAGAAAGGTGCAGCCGGAAAGGGAGGCAATCGCCGCGCAGGCGGCAGCGAGTCGAAACGCGCGCAAGGACATTTACTCTATGTTTCCGCAAAGTGAATCGGACCCGACAAGGTGTTGCCTCAGGCGCCCGTCACAATCGGGCGCCGTCGGAAGCTGCTGATGTGTTGAAATCAGACGGCTTCGCCTGCGGGTTGAAAAAAGATCTGCTGATTCTATCAAAGGCCGGCCCGCGCAAACGCTTGCCAAGCATTTGAATGAGTTGACAGCGCCAATGGCATGCTCTCGAAATGTTTCAGACGATTCACCGCGCGCCGAGCCGCAGGGCCAGCACTTCAGCATCTCCGGGCTTGAGCCAAACAATACGCTCCAGTCCAAGCTCATCGGCGTTGAGTCCTTCCTCATAGGCGCAAATGCGCGCTTCCGGGGGCGCAAGGCGCAGGAGCTCACCGGGCTGCAGGACGTGCTCAGGACTGCGCGGGCGTCCCCAAATGGCGGTATTCACGGTCGTGAAGGTTTCCATGAGGAATAAGCCGCCCGACTTGAGCGAGCGCCAGTAATGAGGAAAATGCGCCCGATAAAGATAGTTGGTCACAATAATGGCGTCGAACGCTTCCTCGGCATAGGGCCAGGGCTCAGCTTCCAAATCTCTGCATTCCAGAGTGAGGCCGGGCGTGCCGACGAGCGGTTCGAGATGCGAAACATCTACGTCCACCGCGGTGACGTCAAAACCGCGCAGGAGGCAGAGACTCGTATGCCGCCCCTCTCCGCAGGCCACATCCAGCACTTTTGCATGGGGCGGCAGTTCATCAATAAACCGAAGCACCCATGCCGACGGCAGCGCCATACAGTTTTTAGGATTACGACAGATCGTCATTTTCAACGTGCCCCCACAAAAAATCACAAAACCAGGTTAATGATCCATTGGCCGAACATCAGGAAAGGACGCACGAAAAACGACAGACCTCCGCCCACCATCAGCACCAGAAGAATCATGAAGCCGTACGGTTCAATCTTGTCGAAGGCCATTCCTGCCTGACGCGGCAGCAGCCCCCGGACAATTCGGCCGCCGTCCAAAGGCGGAATCGGTATGAGGTTGAAGGCCATCAGCATCAGATTCACGGAAATGCCCGCGGCACAAACAGAAATCACGAATTTGTCGTAAAACCCAACGGCAGCGAGCGCCTTGAGCAAGAGCGCCCAGAAAATCATCTGCAACAGATTGGAGAGCGGTCCGGCCGCTGCCGTGATCGTCATGGCCTTGAGCGGATTGCGAAAATACCGCGGATTAATCGGCACGGGCTTTGCCCAGCCAAAAAGCAGTCCGCCGCCCCCTGTAAGCGCGCTCATGAGCAGGAGCGCGCCGGGCACTGCAATGGTGCCGATGGGATCAATGTGCGGAATCGGATTGATCGTCACGCGGCCGAGCATCGTGGCGGTCGGATCCCCCAACCGTCCTGCCGCCCAGCCATGAGCGGATTCATGAAGCGTGATCGCAAAGATCAGCGGGATTGCGTAGACGCAGATGGTCTGAATGGCGTGGTAGAACGAATCCATGGTGTCCTGAGAGAAATATTTTCAGATCAGCATCTTAGAGCACGTGTTCAGGCATGCTTCTCAAATCAAACAATTTGATGCGATCAAAACGCATCGTTGACGCATTTCGCCGAGGCCGCCTCCCCCTCATCGAGCTTTGGCACGACATCTGCTGACGCATCTTCCCCATCGGCCAAAGCATCAATAGCCTGCATGCGCGCTCCCATACGGCGGCTTTTAACAGACATTTGTTCGAGGGAACTCTGTGCTTCGCGGAATTTCTTTTCAACCGTTTCAAACTGCCGAGAGAAGACCGCAAAGTCTGTCTTCACTTCCGCGAGAATCTTCCAGACCTCGCTCGAGCGCTTTTCCATGGCAAGCGTCATGAATCCCATTAAGAGACTGTTGAGCAGTGCGGCAATCACCGTGGGGCCTGCGGGCGTAATACGGAATTCCCGCTGCAGACGTTCAAACAGCCCAGGCGTACGAAGCACTTCGGCGTAAAGCCCTTCGGACGGCAAAAACATCACCGCGAATTCTGTCGTGACCGGCGGCCGCACATATTTCTCGCGAATCGACTTGGCCTGCTTAAGCACCGCTCTTTCAAACCCCTTACTGGCCTCTGCGGCAGCTGAAGCATTCCCTTCGCGCTCGGCATTTTCCAAAAGCTCCCAATCTTCCAACGGGAATTTGGAATCGATCGGCAGCCAGCAGGGTGCATCATCCGCACGTCCGGGCAGCCGCACAGCAAAGTCAACCGCTTCGGCGGATTTGGGGTCGAGCCGCGCCTGAGCAGCGTATTGAGCGGGCGTCAGGATTTCCGAAAGGATGGCCGCAAGGCGCACCTCGCCGAAGGTGCCTCGCGTCTTCACGTTGGCCAGCACATTTTGCAGGCGCGAAACGCTCTGAGCCATGCGGCGCATTTCACCGAGCCCCGACTGTACAAGGCCGAGCTTTTCATCCACCATGCGAAAACTCGCCGAGAGCCGCTCTGAGAGGGTTCGGTCCAGCTTTTCTTCTACGGTTGCGCGCATGGCCTCGAGCTTCTGCGCATTTTCTGCGCGCACCTTTTCAAGCGAGGCATCCACCGTGCCCCGCACTTCGGCGAGCGCGGCCGAAAGCTTCACCCCGAGCGCCTCCTGAGCTCCCGCATTGGTTTGGAGCACCTTGGCAAAACGCTCATCCACCATGCTTTGCAGCGCAAGAAATTCTTTGGCCAAAGTTTCATTCATGCGCGCCAAATCTCCGCGCGCTGACGCTGCAAACCGCTCAACGGACTCTGACGACCGTTTCTGTTCGGTCGTTGAATAGGTAATTAAACTCGACAGCCCGGCAGAAAGTCTGGCATCGGTTTTTGCCACGGTCCCTTCAATTTCCCGCTTAGCACCCGCCACGCCTTCGAGGAGCGCATCGCACAGATCGTCTCCCTCTGCGCCGCGGCGGTGTCGATCTGAAAGGACCAGATAAATCAGCAGAGCGAGCAGACCGACGGTAAGCGCAAGCAGACCAAAGAGTGCGAGCAAAAGCGTGTGTTCCGTGGGCATGAAAAAGTCACTCAAACGACGAAAAGCAGAAAAACCGAGCTATCAGCCTTCAGCGGGCTGAAAACCCAAACCAAGCAAATGAGATCTTTGCAGACTTTCTCAAGCTTTGGGCGGCGTTTGCGCTGTCTTCTCTGCCGTTTCAGGCTTTGCCTCATCCGCGGGCTCAGCATTGCCCGAGTGATCGCTGCCGCGTTTTCTCCAAAAGAAGACGGATGCAGCCCGCCTGCCCCAGCCGCGCGCGGCTTCACGCAGTGTTTTTTGGACCGGGGTTTGCCGCTTGGCTTCCGACATTGCTTCATCAGCTACTGTCACGGCAGCGGCCTGCAGTTTGTCGCTTTCAGATTCAGCCGCATCCGATGCGCCCCCAGTGCGAACCGCTGCGACGGTACGCATGTATTCCTCATTGATAATTTCACGCACCGTCTTGCGGTTGGCTTCCTCCTCCGCCTCGCTCTCCTCACGCTGGAAAAGTTCCTCAATAGCGGTGGCGGCCACCGTGAGCGAAGTGACCAGCGGTTCGCAGAGTATCTTCAGGTTCTTATCCGTCTGATCAAAGAACACGCCGTCGTCAATGGTTTTAGTCAGCACAACGATGGGCAGCGTTTTATTGAGTTTGCGGGCAGCATCCACCACATCCTTCGCTTCTGCCGCAGTTCCTGAAGGAATAACAAGCACACCCGCGCTGAGCACATGCGCCTGAACGAGAACCATCGGATCGGACGGAGATCCGAAAAGCACGCCGATACCGGCCTCCCGCAGACGATCAACGGGCGCAGAACCGCCGCAGATCACAATCGTGCGGCGTTTGGCTTTAAGGAGTGAATCAAAAAAGGCCTGAGCACCGTCCTCCGGGAGGCCGACAACAATCATCTGACCATCGAGAATCTCCCGCGGCGCATTTTCCGGCAGCTGCGAGAAGGGCGCTGGACGCATGACCGCACGTCTTGCCCATGCATAGCGCGAGGTGAAGATGCGCATCAGTTTGGGAGCAGCCTCAAAGAGCACCGGATTAAAGGCAATCGTAATGATCGAGGCTGCCACAATGATGCTCATCATCGAGCTGTCGACGAGATGAAGGGCAATGCCCTGAGCTGCAAGGATGTAGCTGAACTCACCGATCTGACCGTTGCAGGCCCCGACCGTAAAAGCCGTTTCCAGCGGCCAGCGGGCGATGGTGACGAAAGTGGTTGCAAAAGTCATCTTGCAGATGATGATGATGAGCACCACCAATGTGATTTCAATCGGATGCTGCAGGAACACGTGCCAATCCAGCATCATCCCAACGGACACGAAAAAGAGGACGGAAAAGGCGTCCTGCAGCGGCAGAGAATCCGTTGCTGCCCGATGTGCATAGCGGCTTTCCTGCATCACCATGCCGGCAAAGAACGCCCCCAGAGCGAAACTCACATTGAAAATGGCCCCGGCGCCGTATGCAATGACGATGGCGCACCCCAGCACCGACAGTGTGAAGAGTTCGTTGGACCCCGTCAGCGCCACTTCCCGCAAAAGGCGAGGCATCACCTTGCGGCCGGCCACGAGCATCAGCACGACGAAAACTGCCGCCCAAATCAGCGTGGTCGCCACTTTCCAGGCCACGGCGCTCAGAGAGACATCCGCCCCCTGTACAGCCTGTGCGAAGGGCGGCAGGCAAACAAGCAGCACCACGCTCATGAGGTCTTCCATCACGAGCCAGCCGATGGCCACCTGACCATTGATTTCATTGGTCATGCGGCGAAGTTCCAGAGCCTTCGTCACCACCACCGTTGAAGCGCACGAAATGGTGAGCCCAAAGAGCACTGCCGCACCAAACGACCAGTGCCAAAAACCCATGGCGACGCAGGCGCCCAGAATAGCCGTCACCATCATCTGAACAGCCGCCCAAGGCACAACGGCTGTGCGCACGTTCAGAAGATCCCTAACGGAAAAGTGCAGACCTACGCCAAACATCAGCAGCATCACGCCGATTTCTGCGAGCTGCTCAATCATGGCTTCGTTCACAGGCGGCAGCCCCGGAATAATGCCTACTGCCACGCCTGCCAGAATGTAGCCCACCAGGGCGGGTGACCGAAGGAAACGTTCGGCGAGATAACCGAAGGGAAGCGCAAGGCCAAAGCCGGTTACGAGACTCGTGATAAGGGAATAGTTCTGCACGGCCCGTCCTTTTTCTTAAGTTGTGCGCGGCGCGTCAAAATTTATGCTGGTCCAAAGCTTTTGCGAAACACCGTCGGCATGCAGGCGAAACGCATCAAGCAGAAAAAATTTACGCTGTGGCCCTCATTCGGCGAAGCATTGCTGACACTTTCGGAACAATTTTTCACGCTTACGAGGCGTATAGCGCCCATAACCTCTCATTCCCCAAAGCAAAGTCATCGGATGATGACTGAGCGGCTGAAACGCACGCACAAGTTTTGACTTTTTTCCATGATCTTTCCCGCAGCGGACGGGTAAAAAAATCCGGCTGAACGAATCCAGCCGGAGATGAATCTTCTATATGTCAGCGCGAAAGCACTATGTCTTCGCGCTTCCGCGTCAATTCATTGTCGGAACTTTGCCCACGACCCCTTTGACGAGCCAGTTCATATTGAGGAGCACATCGTCGGGAGCCGTCTTGCCAGCCTCAACCACGGTCTGGCCTTCGTTCGTCACGATCGGCCCCGTGAAGGGTGAAAATTCGCGGGCAGCCATCTTGTTGTAGGCCGCCTGAATATCGTCCTGCACCGACTGAGGCGCATCCGAGCGGATGTCCACCAGATTCACCATGTGTTCGGGGATGCCGCCCCAGATCGACTGGGACTTCCAGGTGCCATCCATCGCAGCATTGATTCGGCCGGTGTAGAACTCCTCCCAGCTCTGAACCACGCCGCCCAAAAGCATTGTCGGAGCAATGCGCTTCATAGACGTGTTGTAGGAGATCACCGGGACCTTCATATCTTCACCGGCAGCCACAACGGCCGGCGAATCGGTGTGATGTGTCAGCACGTCGGCCTTCTGACCGACGAGCGTCTTGGCGGCATCGGATTCCTTGCCCGGATCGTACCAAGCCGAAGTCCAGACTACGCGAACTTCAACATTGGGATTGACGCTCTGAGCGCCAAGCGTATAGGCATTGATGCCTTGGAGGACTTCGGGAATCGGAACGGCAGCGACGTAACCCAAAACGTTCGTCTTCGTCATCGCACCGGCGAGTTTGCCGGCAAGATAACGCGCTTCATAAAAGCGGGCCGAATAGTTGGCCACGTTGGGCGCAGTCTTATAACCCGTAGCATGCTCGAACTTAACGTCCGGGAACTCCTTGGCAACCTTAAGAACCGAGTTCATGTAGCCGAACGAGGTCGCAAAGATGAGCTTGTTGCCCTGCTGCGCGAGGTCGCGAAGCACGCGTTCGCTGTCAGCTCCGGCGGGAATGTTCTCTACCGTCGTGAACTTTACTTTGTCGCCATATACCTTTTCGAGCGCGATACGGGCGAGGTCGTGCTGACGCGACCAGCCTTCCTCACTCGCCGGACTCACATAGACGAAAGCCACTTTGTAGGGGCCTGCAGCTTTATCGGCGGGAGCGGCAGCGGTCTTTTCCGGTGCGGCAGCCTCTTTGGGTGCTTCGGTTTTGTCGCCGCAGCCCGCGAGCATCGCCGCAGCGGCGCCGGCCAGGACCAACTTCAAAGCAGTACGCTTCTGCATCATTGGAGAACTCCAAAAACAATAATTCGAACAATGAATTGGGACCGATATCTGAGCACTCGGCTGAAAAGCCGAACCTGCATCACAATATGCGGTCCCAACGATGAACGTCAATGAATATTAGCTTCCGCTCGGAAGTTTGCCGGCCACACCTTTGGCGAGCCAGTTCATCGTGAGCAGATCGGCGTCGGTAGCCTTCTGTCCTTCAGCCAAAACCTGACGGCCAGTGTTGTCAACAATCGGACCGGTGAACGGATGGAACTCGCGGGCTGCCATCTTGTCGTATGCAGCCTTAATGTCAGCCTTGACGGCATCCGTCGCCTTAATGTCCACGAGGTCGATCATGTGTTCAGGCGCACCGCCCCAGATGGACTGAGGCTGCCAGGTTCCGTCCATGACGGCCTGAATGCGGCCGGCATAGAACTCATCCCAAATATGAATAACACCGCCAATCAGCATCGTGGGCGCAGCGCGCTTCATCGAAGTGTTATAGGAAATCACCGGGATCTTCGCTTCTTCGCAGGCCGAAGCAACCGCTGAAGAATTGGTGTGATGCGTAATAACGTCGGCACCCTGACCAATCAGCGACTTGGCAGCATCGGACTCCTTGCCCGGGTCATACCAAGCGGAGGTCCAGACAACGCGGACCTCAATGTTGGGATTGACGCTCTGAGCGCCGAGCGTATAGGCATTGATGCCCTGAAGCACTTCCGGAATCGGCAGCGCGGCAACATAGCCGAGGATATTGGACTTGGTGGTTGCACCCGCGAGCTTGCCCACAAGATAACGGGCTTCATAAAAGCGCGCGGAATAGTTGGCCACGTTGGGCGCAGTCTTATAGCCCGTAGCGTGCTCAAACTTCACATCCGGGAATTCCTTGGCGACCTTGAGAACCGAGTTCATGTAGCCAAACGAAGTGGCGAAGATGAGCTTATTGCCCTGCTGAGCCAAATCACGCAGCACGCGCTCGGCATCCGCATTTTCGGGAATATTCTCAACGGTTGTCACCTTGATCTTGTCACCGAACTTCGCTTCAACCGCGCGGCGGGCAATGTCATGCTGAGTAGACCAGCCTTCTTCATTGGCCGGGCTCACATACATGAAAGCGACTTTCAAAGGCTCCTTCGCAGCTGCTGGAGCAGCAGCGGTCTTAGCGGGCTCAGCCGCCTTCGGCGGTTCAGTCTTCTCACCGCAGGCCGTGAGCGCCAAGGCGGCAGCACCAGCGAATGCGAGCTTGAAAGCAAAGCGCTTGTTCATCTTCGTTGACTCCTTTTGAGAACAATGAAATTAAGAAAAACTGTTGCCCGAAAAAACTGAACTCTTG
>ENA-OOZR01001041-OOZR01001041.1-human-gut-metagenome-genome-assembly--contig:-NODE-1041-length-17841-cov-1.520522_pt1 | contig 17841 bp, 16 predicted proteins | sample MGYA00241045_ERZ501406 | MGnify/ENA primary metagenome ERZ501406 (study PRJEB25962, sample SAMEA2042920) | human gut metagenome | biome: human gut; feature: human-associated habitat; material: faeces...
CAGCTTTCTTTTATCCCAGCGCCACATCCAGAATCATCATCAGCACAAATCCAACCGCAAATCCGATCGTTCCCATATCGGAATGACTGCCCTGCGCCGACTCCGGAATCAGCTCCTCCACAACCACGTAAATCATCGCCCCTGCTGCAAGCGCCAGGAGAACCGGCAGAACCGGTTCCAGATAGCGGTACGCGGCGATCGTCGCAAGCGCCCCGATCGGCTCGACGATACCGGAGAGTGTTCCCATCGCAAATGCCTTTTTCCGGCTCATCCCCGACTCACTCCGAAGCGGCAGGGAAATGATCGCTCCCTCCGGGAAGTTCTGAATTGCAATTCCAAGTGAAAGTGCCAGCGCCGCTGCAAGCGTGATGCCGCTCTTTTCTGCTAAGAATCCGGCAAACACCACTCCGACTGCCATGCCCTCCGGGATATTGTGAAGTGTGACCGCCAGAACCAGCATCGTTGTCTTCTTGAGCCCGCACATATGTCCCTCCGGCTCATCACTTCCCAGATGCAGATGCGGAATCAGGCGATCCAGCAAAAGCAGCATCAGAATACCCACCATAAACCCAATAGATGCCGGCAGAAATGCCAGACGCCCCATCGCTTCGCACATATTCATCGATGGAATTAAAAGTGACCAGACCGACGCCGCCACCATCACCCCCGATGCAAACCCCAAAAGCGTTTTCTGGATGATCGGCTTTAACTCATTTTTCAAAAAAAAGACGCAAGCTGCTCCCGCCGTCGTACCGGCAAACGGAATCAAAACCCCAAGTAGCGTATTATGATCCATATTCATTCCCTTCTCTTTCTTTTTTAACATCTGAGCGGTTCTTTTCCCGGAACCTTGTTTTTTTCCTTCTATTTCTCTTTGAGGTACCGGTTTGATCAAAGAAGTCATCTCAAGTTCCTCTGATTGAATATTCCTATTGTAGCATATGCACCTTTCTTTTGCACGGTTCCTTTTTATCATTAAGCCGATTTCATCCGCCAATCCCGGCTCAAATCCGATTCAAACAACCCTCTGTTTCGGCACCGGCATTCTTTCATATATTTCGTTTACAAACGTTTTTTCACAAAACAAAAAAGAACCAGAAACCAGGCTGTCCCTAATTTCCAGTTCTCTTTTCATTCTTTGAATACAATGATTTATCGCTTTTTAATTTATTTCTGCTCAGAATTCTGTTTGATAAACTCATGAACATCGTTTACGCTTAAATTGCTCTCTTCGATCGCATCCAGTAATTCGCTTAATTCAGCTTTACGGATCTCAGCCGCTAATTCCTTTTTCTCTGCTTTCAGAGCTTTAACGGTTTCTTCTAATTTAGCCAGCTTCTCTTCTACCGCTGCCAGCTTCTCTTTGTTTACTTCTAATGCAGAACGTTTTGGTCCTCTCGGCATAATACATACCCCTTTCGTTTTCTTTGAGAATAGCACAAATCTCTTATTTGTGCAATATCGAACTTCCTTTTTTGAATGTCTTTCTCTCTGGACAAATTTCTTTTACTTTATTATAATATCAGGTTGTATCCAAACGCAAGAAAAAAAGGAGTTTGTATGAGTAATTCCAATACACAGAACGATTTCTCCAAAGGAAGTATCGTTAAAAATATCATGAATCTCGCAATCCCGATGACGCTGGCGCAGCTTATCAATGTCCTGTACAACATCGTCGACCGCATCTATATCGGGCGCATTCCCGATCACGCCACTCTATCTTTGACCGGCATCGGGCTTTCACTGCCAATCATCACGCTCGTCATCGCATTTGCCAACCTGTTTGGCATGGGCGGTGCTCCGCTCTGCTCGATCGAACGCGGGCGCGGGGATATCAAAGAAGCCGAGGCAATCATGGGAAATTCCTTCTCCATGATGCTTATTTCCGGTGTGCTTCTGACCGTGCTCTGCCTGATATTCCGCAAACCAATGCTGTATCTGTTCGGCGCCAGCGACGCTACTTATCCATATGCGGATGCCTACATTACGATCTATCTGCTCGGCAGCCTGTTCGTGATGGTCGGGCTTGGCATGAACTCGTTCATCAATTCACAGGGCTTCGGGCGCATCGGCATGATGACCGTCCTTTTAGGCGCTGCCGCCAATATCCTGCTCGACCCGATTTTTATCTTTGTGCTTCACATGGGAATCCGCGGCGCGGCGCTCGCCACCATCCTGTCGCAGCTTCTCTCCGCTATCTGGATTCTGCGGTTTTTAACCAGTGACAAAACAATTCTGAAACTGAAATGTTCTTCCATGCGTCTTTCCGCACGGAGAGTCCGGAAAATCGTCGGTCTCGGTCTGTCCGGTTTTACGATGGCGATCACCAACTGCACCGTCCAGATCATGTGCAATGCAACCTTACAGGTATACGGCGGCGATCTCTACGTCGGCGTTATGACCGTTATCAACTCCATCCGTGAAATTGCAACGCTTCCGGTAACCGGCGTCACCCACAGCGCCCAACCGGTGCTCGGTTTCAATTATGGAGCAAAAGAATACGGACGCGTTAAAAAGGCGATCGTGTTTACCTCTTTTATTGCAATTTTATATACAACCGGTATCTGGCTGATCGTCGATGGTTTCCCGGCATTCTTTATCCGCATTTTTAACCAGGATGCCGAACTCATCGCAGCAGGTATTCCGGCGATCCGCTTATACTTTTTCGGATTCTTTATGATGTCGCTCCAATTCTCCGGACAGTCGATTTTCGTCGGTCTGGGCAAATCCAAAAAAGCGATCTTTTTCTCTATTTTCCGAAAAGTAATCATCGTCGTTCCGCTGACAATCCTGCTGCCAGGTATGTTCGGAATGGGCACCAACGGCGTATTCGCCGCCGAACCGATTTCCAACTTTGTCGGCGGAATTGCCTGCTTTGGAACGATGCTTTTGACGATTTGGAGAGAATTGACGAGATTGCAGAAAGGGAAGGATTCTTAAAGATAGAGAGGTTATTTATTTAACTGAAAATGGCTAAAAGTTTATGGGACGGACTTTTAGCCATTGCTGTATATAACGATAATTTTTACTATGTCAAAAATATACATTAATTTTTTCCATATGTTTCAATTCGACACGTATGTTCCTTCCTTACCTTATCATAATTAATTCCAACCAATAAAATATTTCCCATATAATTTAAAATCGATTCTGGATAGTTCTTTTCTTTGATTTGCTGCAGCGCAGTCTGTGCATTCTGATTCCATTTAAGTTCAATTACCAGCGCCGGATAATCATTCTTGTACTCTGGTTTTGGTATAAATACAAAATCCGCAAATCCACGTCCTGTCGGTAGTTCCCGAACTGGTTTAAAATAATATTGCATCGAACTCAGATAAGCAATCGCGAGAACACTGCTCAAAGAATTTTCATTATGATATTGAATAACAGATACATATTCATCATGAATCTTCCCGAGCTGTGATGCTACTACTTCCTCGTCCAAATCCAATGTTGCATCCAACAACCTCTCCGACTCTTGCTGAAACAGAAACATCTCATTCCAGCGTTTACTTTCTACCGCCTTAGTCAACTCCTGCCGAATTTCTTCATTCGGAACAAACGCCATCTTTTTCGCCTGATCATAGCCTAAATACCCCAAATGAATCATATATGTCAGCACATCGTCTTTACTCTGAATATTCGAAATATCATTTCCAAATGTTGATGTATCTACCTTCACTTCAACTCCAGACAGCATTTCGATAATTGCCGTTTTCAGTCCGTCATAATCCATATTAATGAGCGGCACAATCGCCTCATAAGACGCGGTTTCCGACCAATAGCTCTTAAATTCACCATCTAGCATGACACTCACAACTGCTTTGGGATTATAAACCTGACAATTTCTTAGAACATATCCATCATACCACGCCTTTACCTTATCAAATTCCACCTGATAGCGTTCTGAAAGTTCTTTCACCTCCGCCTCCGTAAATCCAATATACGGAGACAAGCGACCCGCGCTCAACATCGTAAATTCGTCAAAATTGTTCAGTGCCGACTGGGTTTTCTCTTTTTTAATAGGAAGAATGCCCGTCAAATAAGCAAGTTGAATATACTTGGTCGGTTCCGTTCCCTTAAACAATCCCCTCAGGAAACTTATATATTCATCCTGAATTTTCGAATTCGCCGCCATATCACGAATCAGAACATCCCACTCATCAATAATTACAACAAACTTATTCTTCGTTGCATTACAAATAAATGACAGTGCTTCTGGAAGCGAACACGTGTCACTCGGTATTGCTTCTGAATAGTATTTTCTTAATTCCTCAATCGTTTTCTCTGTAATATACGATACAACCCTGTCGGCACCCCCAGCAGCTCCTATACACCACTGGATATCCCAGTGAATCACATCATATCGGTTTAGATGTTCCTTGAAATCCGGGCTCTGACTAATTTCAAGTCCAGAAAACATATTCCCTGAATCGCAGCCCTTACTGTAATACGCTGTCAGCATATCCGCCGTAATCGACTTTCCGAACCTTCTGGGACGGCTATTGCAAATATATCCCTGCAATGTATTCATCACCTTATTGGTATACGTCAACAAACCTGTTTTATCAATATAGATTTCCGAATTCAACGCAACTTGAAACGCTGAATTATCCGAATTCACAAAAATCCCCATATTGACACACTCCTTTCGAAGTTGTTGCTTTGCCTGTTCATAATATTAATCATATTTATATGATTAATATTAACATTTGATAGTTTGAATGGCAAGATCATCATTCAAAACGTTCCTCTACTTCTCAGCCATCCGAATCAGCAACTCCAATATTTTAATTGCCATCTCTTCTTCCCGCATCCAGCCATTATAAACATCCTTCATGTCCTTCAAAATTATGCTTTCATCCGCCACCTCATAAAAGCGTGTATTTACTTTTTCTATGACAGCTTCATCCGGCACATCCTCTTCCATAAAATACATACTCTCTCCATAAATTCCCTTCCTTTTACCACCCATAACATCCCCTAATACCACACTTCCAAAATTTTCCATTCTGCAAGGCGGCAGTTTGAATTCCTCTAAAACAGAATCAAGAATTCTCTTCACTTCATCCGACGCCCCTTTTCGTTTCGTTAAATAACCATCCAGCGCACCAAACAGGCGTTCCATTTGTCTCTTCAACTCCGCTGGGATCTGAAGATAACGGCTGTCCAATTCTATCTTCCGCCATTCAGCATACTGTGGATGCGGTTTCATCGTCTGATGCCCCGTCCTGAATTCAATAAGAGAAGGATATGGATTTTCTTTCAATATGTTTTTATGGATGTTTACAAGTTCATCATAAAGCGGTCGATAAATTTCCTGCGCTCTTTTCCTATTCAATTCTTCTTTTCGCTGCTGTGTGTTGACCCATATAGATCCAAGCAATGAAAAAACAGCACCGATAACTGCTCCAAGCAATGTTCCGATTATACCTAATAGGGTTTGAGAATCTGCTCGCGTGAAAAGATTCACTTGTCTTAACAATGTCACAAACGTAAACAGAACAAGAATGACTCCACATATATAGATGCAGATTTTGAATTTACTGAAATAATATTTTAGCTTTAAAAATATCATAAATCCTCACTTCTTTTTGCAAAGATTTTTCTTGTATTGTATCATTTCAAAAAAGAATTTGCAAAGATTTACCCAATCTATTTTTCAACTTCTTTTCTTCTTGCATCCTCCCCTTACATATACTATTCTATGAAAATAGCAATTCCAGCAAAGCGGTCACTTTATAAAAAAGAACGGCTGAGTTTTTACTCCTCAGTCGCTCTTTCATCCACACACATTTCCCGTCCGCTCATCCCCGCCATCACAATCACAAACCAGAAAAACGGCTGACGGCAATTCATCAGCGTAAAACTTTCCGCCAACAGCGCCAGCACCGCCGCGCGCTGTGCCCGATCACATCGAATCACATTTCGTACAATCCAATATACAAGCACCGCCGCCGGAATGATACCATACGAAAACCAGACATCAAAAAAGCTCGAATGAATCTCATTCACATGAAATACATCAAACACGCCCGGGCTCAGAAGCTTTTCAAACCCATCATATGGAATAAACCGCTCAAAAAAGCCCTCTCCTGCCCCATATAATAAATACTGCGGTTCCAATACCAAGCGTTCTGCACTTCGATCGTAAAGCAAATCATAAAGATTGCCATTTGCCAGTTTCCAGAGTTTCTGCTGAATCCGCGAAAAAAGCGTGTAGCTCGTCTGGGAAACATCAAAATCAGCCCCCGGCAGGATCCTATATACCCCGACAGCCAGCAGCACCACAAAAACCGCGCCGCCTATCCACCACAGCTTTTTCCGCTTCGAATGGCAGCATCTGTCCCAGAAAATCTGTCCGATAAGCACACAAAAGAATACAAGCAGACCGACAAACATCCCCGTTGATTTTGCCTTTCCTATCAAAAACACTCCCAACAGAAACATTCCCCAGAAGCCGATACGTGTTTTTGCCGTATAAATCGCTTTCCGCCGATACCCCATAAAAAGTACCAGCATCATGGTAAAAATAAAAAATGCAAACTGATTCGGATCATTGAAAGTTCCCATAAACCGGGCACCGCCCCAGGATTCATGGAAATAACGCCCATGTCCAGAGAATAAAACAAGCAGCTGGAATACCATATTGATACGGCAAATCCAGCACAAGCCCCGCATAAAATCTTCCGAATACAATGTCCTGAACATCCATATCAGACACGCGGAATAAATCCAATACATCGTATGCAACGGGAACTCCCGATTGGAAGTCCGGATAAAATAGATTCCATTAATGATAGCAGCAAAGATGAGAAAAAAAACCCACGGAAGATCCTCCCGGTAAAATAATTTTGTCCGGTTCTTCCATGTTTCATAAAATGTCATCACACAGGCAGCCGCAAAAAACAGATCTGCAATCCCAATACTGCCGCTTGGGAACAGATAAAATTGTTTCAAAAAAACAGCTATGTAAAACAACCAACTTGCCACAATCTACTTCTTCCCTTTCGTAACAATTCTGCTTCTTTAATTATATCCATAAATTTTCTGGATAACATCCAGCCGTTATCATCCGGCTAAAACTTTCCTGCGCTGGCTCAATGTCTTCCTTATAAGTAATTCCAATCCATTTATCCGATGTAGAAAGCACCTTAACCGAAGCCGCTTCTTTTTCCAGCAATTCCGCTACGATATTCGGAAGGAGATATTCCTTTTTCTCTGGATACTCACCTAGTTGATCTAGAAATCTAGGAAAACCTTCCCTAATATATTGTAAAAAATCCGGATATCCCGCCCACATATTCATCGAAACCATCGTGTCTGGTGTAATCCAGCCTTCTACTTCTGCATTATCGCACCGAATCTTGCCGTCTATCTTCTGAATCCCGGTTGTCTCAATTACCTTTACAAGATAACCTGTTTCACCTGCCACACAGACACCTCTAGTAACGGCGCCATTCTCACTCAAAGTATTTTTCAGAGAAAATCCCGCCATCGCCAGAGGTATTTTCCCGTCCTCGTGCTCTCCCGAAATCAGGAAATCATGCAGCTTGACAAATGCTTCCTTTCCATAATAGTCATCTGCATTGATAATCACAAACGGCTCTTTCACGATATCCTTACAAGCCAGGATCGCCTGTCCTGTACCCCAAGGTTTCACACGCCCCACTGGGACTTCATATCCTTCTGGCAGATCCTCCAACTCCTGATAAACATACTCGACCGGCATGACCTTAGACAATCGGTTCCCGATCACTTCTTTGAATTCTTTCTCAATCGCCTTGCGAATTACAAAGACAACCTTTGTGAATCCTGCTTCTTTCGCATCATAGATTGAAAAATCCATGATAATCTCCCCGTTGGGAGCCATTTTCGCAAGCTGCTTGATACCGGTTCCGAAGCGGGAACCAATGCCAGCGGCCATGATGATGAGGGTCGTGTTCATTTTTTATCCTCCGTAGCATAAAGATTAATTCACTTTTTTTACTGTTTCCTTATTTGATTCAGAAATAATATAATGCGGTCTATGCTTTGCTTCATTATAAGTCTTTGCTATGTATTGCCCCATAATACCAATACTAAAAAGCTGTATTGCTCCAATAAAAATAATTGCACACATAGTAGATGCCCATCCTGCAACTGGATCTCCAAAGCACACCCTTCTAATTATAATGATAAGCATCATAATAAATGCTATAAATGTCATTCCAATTCCACTCCACGATGCAATACTAAGAGGCACTTCCGAAAAATTAATAATTCCATCAATAGCATACTTAAATAATTTCCAAAAATTCCATTTCGTTTCACCCGCTACACGCTCAACATTTTTATAAGGTAACCAATATGTTTTAAATCCAATCCATCCAAAAATACCTTTTGAAAATCGATTATACTCTCCCATCGATACGATTGCACTCACCATTTCCCGTTTCATCAACCGAAAATCTCTTGCTCCATCTACAATATCTGCATCAGAAATTTTATTAATAAGCTGATAAAATTTTCTAGCAAACCACGAACGTATTGGCGGTTCTCCTTCACGGTTTTCTCGACGTGTCGCAACACTATCGTATTTGCCAGACTCTAATATTTTTATCATCTCAGGCAATAGTGATGGGGGATCCTGCATATCCGCATCCATAACTGCTACATAATCTGCATCTGCATTGCAAAAACCCGCATACATTGCAGCTTCTTTTCCAAAATTTCTTGAAAAAGAAATATATGTAACATTGTCATTCTCAGCTGAAATTTTTTTTTAAATTGAAAGTGTTCTATCTTTTGAACCATCATTTATAAAAATCAGTTCATATTGACAGGACATCTTTTTTACGATTTTCATCATTTCCTCATAAAAAACTGGAAGTGATTCTTGCTCATTATAACATGGTACAATCAAAGATACTTTCATATTTTCCTCCAGTAAAATGAATTCATCAAAAAGTAATGCATCGTTTTTGCAACATTCCTAAATGAGAGCATCAACGTTCAGGATTAATCATCATTTTATAGTCCATGTTCTATTAAATGTTCAAAAATCCTATCCTTATTCTTACTAATATTTCTTTTTATAGAATCTGAAATCCATAATATTGTATTAGAAATAATAAAACTACATATAAATAAAGCTATAAGTTTTTCATGGTATGTAGCATTTCCAACATTCAATATTTTTCTTTCATAAAACGATTTTACCAGTTCCATACATTGCCAGTGAACAAGATAAATACACGTACTCAATTTTCCCAAATATTTGCATACACTTTCCCATTTTGTAAATTCATTCAAACATGTGATACTTACACAAACAAATAAAATCGGCAATGTTACAAATCCCAAATTTCCATCTACATAGCTATGAATCGTAGGCGTATTATTATATGCAATGAGCCAAATCACTCCATAACCTAGTATGGCAATAAGGTCACATACATATATAACATATTTTTTTATCTCATAGTTTTTCAATTTTTCTACAAAATAAAAAACCAATGTTCCACAAACCACTCCTAAAATAGCTCTCAAATTATCCGTCTTTATGAACCCAGACCCCCCCCCGTTGCGATTGTTCCAAAATTAAATGACATATAACCACTTATCAAAAAAACGCTTAATGGTGCAGCGTAATAAAGATACCAACTTTCTTTGTAACGAATAATCGGGTATATCAACCACTCAGAAAAAAGCATAGCGGAAATATACCACCAAGTTCCATTCACTCCAACAATTGATATACCAGAACTATTCATAAAAGCAAATTCAAATGGCAACTTCAATATATACGTAAATAATGTCCATTTTTCTGGACGTTCATTTATTATTAGTAAATATAGCCATACAGACGAACAGAAAATAAAAGCCATAATAAAATATCCATATAATCCCTTTATTCTCCTAATTATATAATCTCTTATGCTTAATTTATTAGTATATATTGAATTTACAAGCAAATAACCAGATATAACGAAGAAAAACTCAACACCAATAAGAGCATAACCAAAAACCAATTTATCGCCTTCTCCGGCCAAAAAAATCCCATGCGAAAATACAATCAAAATACTAAATATAAATTTCAGTATATCTAATAAACCATTATATTGTCTTCTATATCCATCTACTATCATTTTTTCTACTCTTTCAAAGTATATAAACAATAATTTTCGGTAAAATTCACCCGCAAATAGTTGTTTTGCAAAATATCTTGTATGATATTTGTTTCATTATCTGTCAATATCCATTTTGCCTGTTTTGAAGCAAAGGTATCATAGATTGCACCTTTCGTTTCGGGACTAAGATTTCCTTGCCATTCTTGAATAACAAAATATTTATAACAAGGCATTAGATCTTCCAAAAGGTATAATTCCTTAAATTCATTTCCACCATAAACAACAAAACTATTTTTTTCGTTTGAAGGGATCTCATCAAGCAATTTCTCCCATTCTCTATCTGTTTTACTTTTAAAATTTTTTCTATAATCGAAGCTTTCAATCATCAAAGTCCCGTCATTAATGAGAAGTAAGCTTAAAATATTTACGCTAATTAATCCTAATAATACCTCCTCCCACTTTTTATCTAAAAGTAAACCTGTTAAATAATTTATCATAATAGGAATTTGTACAACACATACTAGAGGATATTGCGGAAATGCATCTCCACTTAAATACATAGCTTGCTCCAAAAGTCCCGTCAAAAAATACAATCCCGCTTCATCATATTTCTTTTTCATTAAAGCTATTATAGAAATAATAAAAGCAGATAAAGATAGAATATAAAGCAAAAAGTATAGCTTTACATCGTTTCCAGAAGCCGTTAATAACCAGGATTTTCTTCCCTCTGCATATTCAAAATTATATAATAATGTACCATAAATGCATTCATACAATCCACGTTTTAATGCAAAATATACCACAAATGGAATAATCACAATTCCACTTCCCATTAAACCAGATATAATGTTATTTTTAATATTTGTATATTTTCTCTTGTAGACCAAATATATAAATATAAAAAGTATCCCTGCACAAATCGGTATAAAATTTGTAATTCTGGTCGTCAAACAAATTCCAAAAGTTACCCCATATAGCCCTCTCGCTATAATGCAATGTTCACTGTTATTTTTCCTCTCTTTCCAATATTTAATAATTTCATAAAAAGACCAACTAATGAATGGAATGCAATATTCCTCAACAGTATTTCCATCTCCGTAATTGCGTTTCATTATAATAAGGGTAATAATAACCACCATAAATCCATATACCTTATTTTCATAAAACAACTGACTAATTTTATAAAATGCAATTAACGAAAAAAACAAAAAGAAACACTGAATAAAAGCCACACCATATTTTTGTCCATTTGCCAACCAAAAACCCAACATATCAATCCAAAAGATAAACGGTCCTTTATGATCAAACAAATCAATATATGGCACCTTTCCTAAATACCATGCTTTACCTATTGTTAAAAATTGTGCTGAATCTCCACCATAATAATATGGGAACAATGGAGATGTGCTGTAAGAAAAAAGCAGTACATACAACATTGAAAGACACATAATCAAAATTATTTCTGTTTTTTTTATTTTTCTGTTCATAATTATCCGTTCAGTAATACTTCCGATTCCTTTCCTAAAAGTTTATATTATCTTTTTATATACTTCTGCATTCTCTTTGCCAATATATTTTGCTACAAGTTCATATGTTTCTTTCTTATTTTTTATTCTATTTAAGTCTTTCTTTGCTCGTTCCTTATATATTTTTACAAATTCTGCCTTTATCTTATTCAATGCATATAAATGCGTCTGAACTTTGCTAACCTGCAAACAATCATTGAGAATTTGATTTTTTTGGCTCACAATAGATTCTTCCAGATGATCGAATATATCAAAATGCACATACAATCTTTCATCATCCACTGCAACATCCTGTCCGGGGCGCGACAATCTGTAATAGTATAAATATTCATCAATTGCTATTACAGATTTGGCCGCAGCAAAGACCTCAATTTTAAATGGAAGATCATCAAATCGTCTTAAATCCGTATAAAAATGTATTTTATTCTTCTCTAAGAAACTCTTTTTATAAATTCCTCTCCAAATAGCCACCCGACAATGCATAATCAAATTCCATATTTTCCTTTGATCCGTTGTTCCATCACAATACGGCCATCCTAATGCATCCTTTACCCTCTTTGTTGTTTTTGTATTTTCATAAAATTCATTATAGCCACAATAGCTCACATCATAAGAGCCGATCATTGCTGCGCGAAGCAATTTTCGAAACATACTCTCATCTATGAAATCATCTGGATCTACAAATCCAACATACTGTCCCTTAGCTTTTTCAAGACCAAATTCTCGTGCTGAAGCACATCCTCCATTTTCTTTATCTAGTAACTTAATTCGTGAGTCTTTCTTTCCCCATTCCAAAACAATATCTCTTGAATTATCTGGAGAACCATCATTTACAAATAAAAATTCTACATACGGAGCCTTCCATGTTGTTACACTTCTTATACATTCATCTAAATATGCAGCAACATTGTACATAGGAAAAATCACACTCAATTCTATTTGAGATTCTTCTTTTCTATTCCATACTAACATTTTTGGTTCTTTATTCTTTCGAATTGTCTTTATCATGATCGTTGATGTAATTTCTTTAAACATCTCCCATGTATTAAAAGCGCCCGTATAGCCTTCTAAAACCTCTGCAAATAAATAGTTTGGCTTCCATATTAATGCTGTTATTAATTCTTTAGGCATTATATTTGTTGTATATAACGCCCACTTCTGCTTTTTACCTTTAAATTCATTTTGATTTACATAAGCAACTTTACTACAATATTCTTCATTATATTTTTCTATTTCTGTTTCACATTTCTTTACAATCTCATTTCCAAACTCCTGATCAAATTTTCCAATAATTATAAAATCATCAACATATATATTGTTTAAAATTTCCACAATCGTTCTATATTCGGACGTTTTATTTATCCAATATACAACTGTTTGTATTTCTGTATTTTTATTTAAAAAGCATATAGCTTCATTCATTATATTTTCCCCTTTGTTTCAAACTATTAAATCTGTTAATTATTTAAAAAGATATTTTTTTAAGGACCATTTTATTGTATATATCAATCCATGATCTTGAATACATTTTAATCCACCATAAATAAGACCTTTTTTCTTTTCTCCATATTCTCCAAGTATTTTTTCTCTTTCGTCATAATCCCTTAAGAGCAAATATTTTTCATTTTTGACTATTTCGAATAATTTACTTTCCAGATTTTTTTTATTTGAAATATTATTTAAGTAAAATTCAGTATCTTTCTTATCTAACTCTGAAAATAATCCATGAAGTCCATCCAACAACGGAGCAATATATTCTAAATTAGTAACATTGATACTCCATAACGAATAATTCAAAATTAATCCAACTACATAAGCACGCTCCGTTTCATTAAAATCATTTTTGTTTTGGACATCTAACAACTGTTGAAATATCGGAATCATATCCAATCTGGATTTCCCACCGCCTGCTGTTATTTGTCCCCCTTGATTTATACGATAAAAGAATCCTACTTCCGGCAACGCCATGCATGTATTTGCTCGATTCAACAAATAAAAGTGCCCTGGTATATCTTCCCACTTTAATTTTTCTGGAAATTCAAATTTATTTTCTTTAAGAAAATTTGTACTATAAATTTTTCTACAAGCATTTACTTCCAACGCATACAATTCCGTTTTTTTCTAACATTTGTTTGAATATATGATCGTCCATGTTTTACTTCAAATATTTTTTCATATAATTTTTTATCCATCCATGGAGTTACACAATTAGTAACTGTGTCATAAACCCAGGGAAGAGTAAACACTATATCTGGTTTTTCGTCCGTGTTTTTTATAAGTTGCGTAAATTTTTCAACATATCTTATATTAAGCCAGTCATCACTGTCCAAAAAACACAAATACGGTGTTTTCACTTCTTTCATTCCTGTATTTCTGGCTCCACCAAGCCCTTTGTTGTCCTGATAAATATATGTAATCAAATCACTGTATTTATTTTTATAATCTAAACATATTGTTTCTGTTCCATCTGTGGAACCATCATTAACAATAATAATTTTATGATTTCTCTTTGTTTGATTTACCAAGCTATCCAGGCATTCAGCAATATATTTTTCAACATTATATGCTGGTACAATAATCGTAAGTAGTTCGTCCACCCTATTTTCCATTTCATTTACCTCTTATTTATATTTTACTTTTTTCTTAAATATCTCAAAGTATACCTCACCCCGTGCTCCCTAACACATCTGATTCCTCCCACAATTTTCCGACTCCACTTACATTTCTCTTCTGCTTCCCGAATCGAATATAAAGTCATATCCCGAACCAGTCCTTCATAATAAGGAGTCATTCTGGCATACTTCCAAAACACTTCTCCAAAGTCCATCTCCGGATGATGCCATGGTTTTTCAGAGCCTGCATAATGTATGATTTTGGGCTTCTTTCTTGCCTCAAGATACATCTCATTCAGCCATGCTGGTGACTTTACTACAATCTGATTTTTCCGGATTCCGGCATAGTCCACCATCATATTCCATACCATATCCAGATAGCGTACTTTTCCTTCGCATAGCTTATTTAAAATATCCTGATCCAGCAGCTGAAATTTATGTGAAGTTGCATACTGTAATTTTTCTTCCACCGTATATATCTTCCGAAACTCTTCCAGATTCATAAGCAAAGTTCCTGCCTGAAAATACATATATGGCTCTTTTAATTTCAAAACCTGATCCATATACTGTTTTTTATTTGGTTCATAACCGTTATACAGCCCCGCTGTATCTGCATCATGACACGCCCCCAGAAGATATCCATCTATATTTTCGTTGTATAATTCAGCCACATCGCCCTGTACCACCATATCTGAATCCAGATACAGTATTTTTTGATATCCAGGAAGCAATTCCGGCAATACAAGCCTGAAATATGTCTCAATACTGAAATGCCCCCGGATATAAAAAGAACATCCCTGTATATACGGCGTTGGATCCAGATAACGGATGCTAAAATTGCTTTTATCCGTTATCATCCTTTTAAGGATCTCTTTATTTTTTTCCGATATATTTTGTGTCAATACAAGGATGTCATAATTGTATTTACTGCTGGCACATTCACGTATACTCTCCAACAAAGTTGACATATATGGAACAAATTTATCATTGCACGCAAATGCGATCGCAATATTCCGCTCCTCAAATGCCGGCAGCACAGATACAGGCTGTTTCGCCTCCGTATGAAAGACAATGACTGTCTGCAAAGTTTTTATTTTCAGATTTCTGGTTCGTTTTAAATGCATATAATAAAGGGTCAGCAGCCGTTCCCCCAGATGCCCCGGAGTTCTCCTTCCCTCAATGGAATAGTCACGCATATTTGCTCTTTTTTCAAATTCAAACAATATATCAAACAGCCATTCCATGTATTCGAAGAACAGTTCTTTTTTCATAATATACATATTGCAAAAACACGTGTATTTTCCCTTTAAATACAGCTCCATATCTTCTGCATAATCAGGATATTTTTCTCTTACAATGTCAGATACACATTTTAAATCTTCAATATGCAAAGCATCCCCGTACTGATATTGTTCATATACATTCGAAGCTTTTCCCGGCATCGAGGCAACATTTTTTTCTTCTGAAATCACCAGATCATAGGAGGAAACCAGCGCTTCTATCTTCCCATCAGAAAGTCCATACTTCTCTTTCATTTCTTCTGATAAAATATTTTCACGCACATTTCCCCAGCGATCTTCCCTATACCGCCGATCTGAAAAATTCAAATATCTCCGGTAATGGAAAAAACCATAATAATCCGCGTTCAAATTTTTCCAAGCCCAATACTGTGCTGTCAATTCACAATACATCGAATTTTTTTCAGATATATTTTCTCCTGTATTGTCCATAAGCATATTGTCCAGCTTTCTTTTTCCCAGAGCCGCTCCCACCTGAATCGGTAGAAGAATATTACTTTTTAAGAGCGCCGTATCTTTATGGCAAGCTACCAGAATCTTTACATTACTCATTCGAACCTCTTCATTCTCTATGCCAGACGATTTATGCCAGACTTTCCATGTATTGTTTTGCAATCTCGTCGACTTTTCCAATACCCTTTACAATTCCCTTTTGAAGCCAAAGCGCATGATCGCAAATCTGCTGTACCGATTCAATCGAATGCGATACGTAAAGAAGTGTTGTTCCGCCTGCCCGCATTTCATTCATGCGTTTTTCACATTTCTTCTGAAATGCATAGTCACCTACTGAAAGGACCTCATCACAGATCAAAATATCTGGTTTGACAATCGTTGCTATCGCAAATCCCAGTCTCGCCGCCATACCGGAAGAGTAGTTTTTAATCGGCATATCCAAAAAATCCTGCAATTCTGCAAATTCTACAATCTCGTCGAAATGCTCTTCCATAAATTTTTTATCATGCCCCAGGACAGCACCATTTAAGAAAATATTTTCTCTGGCTGTCAGATCACCATCAAATCCGGCACCCAGCTCAATCAGCGGCGCTATGCTTCCGTTGACTGTTATTTTTCCTTTATAAGGTTTTAGAATTCCACAGATTGCCTTTAACAGCGTAGATTTTCCAGATCCGTTTACGCCGATAATTCCCCAGGCTTCTCCTTTTTTCACCTCAAACGATACGTCATTGAGTGCGAGAAATTCTTTAAACATCAGTTCATGCTTTACAAGCTTGATGAAATACTCCTTTAAATTATCGATCTTCTCGGACGCCATATTAAAACGTATTACAACATGCTCCGCTTTGACCGCACATGTATTCATATCCATACAGATGTCTCCTATTTCGCGTAATTAAATGTAAAGTATAAAACGATCCTGATTTTTCATAAAACATGCCGTTCCGATTACCAAAACTCCCAACGCGACCAATGTTCCCTGTAAGACCATTCCCAAATCCGGAAGCTGCTGCATCAAAACAACCGTTCTGAACTGTGTGATATAGGAATACAGAGGATTAAATGTCGTAATTCCCCATCTCAGTCCATCCGGCAGCTGATTGATCGGATAGAAAATAGGGGTCAAATACATCCAGCCTGTCATAAATGCAGCATAGATATACTGCACATCTCTGAAAAATACGGTTGCCTGCGACAGGAATAAACCAATCCCCGTACTGAACACATATACCTGGATAATAATGAACGGAATGAAAAGCATATACCAGTTCAACGGAACTCTGCATACAAAAAGAACAATCAGCATCGCGCCAAGAGAAAACAGCATATTTACACATGAGCTTGTCACTTTGGAAAGTGTAAATATGTATTTTGGTACATACGTTTTCTTTAACAGGGATGCATTTCCTGTGATTGACCACATTGCCTGATTCGTTGATTCTGAAACAAAATTAAATACGGTCTGTCCGATAATCAGATATACTGGATAATTCTGTATATCAAACCGGAACATATTTGAAAATACGATGACCATGATCATCATAATCATCAATGGATTTAAAATACTCCACAGATATCCTAAAAAACTTCTCCGATATTTCAGCTTTACATCTCTCTCAACTAACTGCTGCAAAAGATTTCTGTAATTATATAATCCATTCAAACGATCTCTAAATCGGCTCATTTTTAAAAGCTCCTATTCATCTTACTAAGCGCCCAAACCGCCGCCCCATACAACCGATACCGGCTCATCCGGAGCGCCTTTACCGCCTTATTCCGGTTTGCATGATAAATTCCCGGATATTTTTCCAATAATTCCTTGTCAAACCGAACCAGC
>ENA-OOZR01001062-OOZR01001062.1-human-gut-metagenome-genome-assembly--contig:-NODE-1062-length-17206-cov-2.214565_pt1 | contig 17206 bp, 18 predicted proteins | sample MGYA00241045_ERZ501406 | MGnify/ENA primary metagenome ERZ501406 (study PRJEB25962, sample SAMEA2042920) | human gut metagenome | biome: human gut; feature: human-associated habitat; material: faeces...
CCATGAATCATAAAGATCCCTTATTTTTGTCCATACATCACAAAATGTAGTACCCGTATCAAATTCAAGATCATAGGGGATTTCTTTTCCAATATCTTCTACGATATATTGTGTAATCCCAGAAGCTTTTAATGTAGCTATAATTGATTTGCGTATATCTTCTCCAGCAGGAATAAATAATCCTTGTGCAATTGCATCCGAATCAGGATTAGAAGACCCATAACCTCCAATCTGTCCATTGAGCGTTCCATCATATAATGACATAAGATCTGGACAAGTAAGTTGTAATTGGTTCGTAACAGGGTCATATTGAGAATTGATAGAATCGTATGTAAATGTCCCAAGAAGATAATATCTAATATTGCCTGTTCTTAACGACTTAACCCCATAGTAAGGACGGATGCGTTTGTCATACCAAATCTTTTTGTCTTTACCAATAGAGAAAGAAGAATGAGTTATCTGTAATGTACAGGAATAACTTCTTCTTTGAACGGATTCATTATCTTGTGAAATGGAATCAGTGATTACATTTCCTTCCAGAGAATCTAATATTTTATAATTAGTATCAAGTAAATCTACTTTGACAGTTATTTCCTGCATCCCTTGTCGCAAAATATCTAAATCTTCTTGCGTTACCTGATAACTCATATGCTATTCACCTTCTATCTGTCTATATCTGTATCTATAAAATTATTATCGTAGAGATCCCCAACATAATAAGCATCTCCACATTCCGTAAGTTCAAAGTTACTGATAACATGAAGAGGATGGTCTGATTCTTCGGTAATTGCATCACCTGTGATTGCCACCATATAAATATTTCCCATGTTATCTTTGAGGATCTTAGGATTGCCATTTGTTAAAAAGTCGTAAATAATATTACGGTAATCCCATGAGTTCTCAAAATTGTATTCAAAATCTTTTCGTTCAACGAATGTACATGACATTGACATGTTGTAATACTTAATAGTTCCATTCTTTACAATCAGTGGGTATTTCCTTCCCCATGTATTAACAACAGCCACATTCTGATTTAATTGCTTTGAAAATTCCCTATCAAGACACATTGGATATGATGCATCACGTTCACATAAGAAATAAGAAGAAAATTTGGATTGTATTTTGTTGATAGAGGTACGATTTTCTATGCCTAATACAACGGCAATGTACATATATTCAATTTCCCCTACAGGTTCAAAATAATCCATCAATTTAAAGGAAAAGTCTTCTGGCTTTTCTATTTCTTTTTCAAAGATTGTTTGGAAATTCCGATCATGACGAGTCCGCTTTTTGATTCGTATTTTTTCTACACTCTCTGTTGCAAACTGGATATTTCCTGCAAGTAAGTTTCCATTAAATAAAGCATGTAACCTTGTAGCAAAATCCCAGAATTTAGAAATGATACCATCAAAACCAGACATAGGAATGATTTCTGCTGATACATACAATTCATCAAAAATTCCATTGGCAATTGTAATTGATTGTACAGTATTTGTGTCTTGAAGTGGAGAAACTAATGCGCTGCTTGATGCAGCAAAGGTTTTACCTAAAAACATAACCCCTCCTTATTTATTCGACAGATTTATCGATCAAGATAGCTTTAATGTTATATAAACCGCCAATACGATTGATTAAAAGAGAATACTCTTGAGTATCTTGTGGTATATCAACATAATTGCTACTAATTGAATAATAGACATTATTAAATGTATTCTCAGGAGAAATCAATGGGCCACTGCGAAGCTCAAAATAAGACTTTCGTTCGTAAGGTGTATCATTCTCCCCTAATTCAAGCTCTAACAATTCTGTTTTTGTACATTCGTGAAGAGTTGTATTTCCATTTGTCCATTTCCCTGCCAACCAACATAAAATGATTCCGTTTCCTTTAGATGTGTAGGACGAACTATAAGGTGAATCGCTTGGCTTTGGATGAACGAATCCGATATTTTTTTTGTAGTCTTTTGCATCTTCAAGCGTTTTGTATTCTGCAATAGCGACAACTGCATTTTCATTAGGATTAGTAACACTAAATGTATAATGCTTTCCTGGTACACATGGGATTACATATCCAATGCCATGAGTTTCGTTCGTAGGCGTGTATGGTAATGAAACGGGATCATCTTTCGTAATATGACCAATCCCACTTGAGTAATTCGTATAATATAATCGCCCCAATGACGGATTTTTTCCTTGGTCAGAGAATACCCCTTCACGATAATATACGAATATTCGAGAGAGTGTGTCTGTGTCAAAAAAGAGAATATGTGAATTGAGCTTTGGTTTGTAAAAACTGGCAATTATAGAAAAATCACCAGATACATCGAATCCCTCATCAAATTCAACCTGTGTTTCTGTTAAATCAACGAAATGTGGTTTTATATATTTTATTTTTTCAGGATTTTCAGGAACTCCCTGGGAACTAATGATATTCGCATTAATTTCAATTGCCCCAATGTCTGAACGGTTGTTCAAGTATAAAGAAGTCCATACTTGGGATTCAGAATACGATACATGGATTAAAATATATCCAGTATCAACTTGAAAGCCGTGTATAGTTGTTCCAGTAGCACGGACATAGTATTGAGTTGCATTTGTTAAGTTTGAAATAGTATACGAAAGGGGAGGTGTAGTGTTATATTGGATACCCGATGATTGAAGAAGAGTCTTCTGATATGAGTAGAGAAAAAACGTATAATTATCAAGGGTTTCTGACTCCGCTTGAGCGAATGAAAGTGTGATTTCATACGTTGAACTTTTTACTACATCTCCATTTTCTACAGACAACTTAAATGTTGGGGTAGAAAAACAGTAAAACGGGGTTCCCATCGTTTGAAGTTCTGATTCTTTTCCATCTATATCAAATACAGTAATATAGCATAAATAGCATTTGCCATTTACAAGTCCTGAAGTTGGTGGGAGAGAATAGGATGGTTTCATACCCTCAGTTGTATTGTCATAAACCATAGTACCAGATTCATTCTCTTTGATAATACAGCGTACTTTAAAAATCTGGTTTCCTTTCCATGTGAATTTTATAGTTGTTCCAATTGCTGAGTCAAATGGATTAATGGTATGTATTTGAGCATACAAATCAATTCACCTCCCACTATTATCGTACATATCGAATTTCACTTATTGTTAAGTCTAGTGAAGGTATTTTTTTTGCAAGAAATGTAATATTCCCTGCGCCTGAATTTGCTTTCACAATAATAAAACAATTGCTGGCTTCTAAAATGCTTTTATCATCAAAATATATATTAAATATATCGTCTTGTAATATTGAATCATTGTTGTAGATAAATTCATATGGAAGAATTTCAGAAGAAGTTTCTACCCAATTACTAGCTTCTAGGGTTAATTCTTTGACTAAAATTTTACCTTCCTTTATATTTGCTATATCATCCATAGCATTGGTCAAATTCATTTTATCTGTTGTAGACATAAATCCTGGTGAATGGTTTGTGGCAAGATCATGTGCATGATCTTTAGATGCGAATGTTATTTTAAGTTTTGATAAAAATCGAGATAAGCCTGTAAGACTTATATATTTTGTATCTGCCATACTCCCTCCATAAAAATAGGCAAGACCCAAGTGAATGAATCCTGCCTTAATTTAAAATTATTATGTAAATAATGCTTCAATTTCTGAAAGTGTAACCTCTGTTAAAGATGCGGTTTGAAGATTCGTAACTTGTTCTTTTAAAGTTGCGATATCGTTCTTATTGGTTGTAACTTGACCTTGCTCAAGCTTTGCTACTGCACCTGCTTTTTCATATACTGTAGAGGCAGTATACGCAGCACTACCAAGACCTTTTACGATAACATCAGTACCACTTACAGAAATTGTACCATTTGCTGTACCAGATGTAATACTAGCCTTTTGCAGAGCAGTATCAGCCTTTGAACCTTGAGCAGCAGTTGCGTATTTACTTCCCAGTCCATCAGCATAAGATTTAGCGTCTGCTAATGCTTTATTTGATTTTGTGCTTGCATCTGTACTAGCTGCATTGATTGCTTCCTGTTTTGCTGTAGCCACTTCATTTTTGGTTGCATAATTTGTTAAATTTACAGCCGAGTCACCAATTTTTTCAAATTTTTTTGTTTGAGAATCAGTTTGACCAGTTACAACCAAGAAATATTCATCGTATACATTGTTGCCAGAACCAGAGTTTTTTGCAACCATATAAATTGTATGTTCGTCAGCAGATTCAACAGCTGGAAGCTGAGTAACAATAGTACGCTTTAAATGACCTGCATTTGCAACGGCCTTATTAATTTCTGCTGTAGTTTGAGTCTTTGTGTAAGCATCAGCAATCCCATATCCTGATAAAGTAGTGGCTTTATTTGCCTTGCTACTCTTTAAAGCATTAATTTCATTAGTATTAGTCTTTACTTGACCATTAGCTAATTCATTTACTTTTGTAGTCGCAGTACCAGCAGCATCATAATTTTCCCCAAGGCTATCTGCATATGATTTTGAATCCTGCAAAATCTTGGTATCTTTCTGATCCATTAAAGATTTTATTTTTCCGTCATAACTTTTAAGTCCAGTAAGGCTTAAATATTTTTTATCTTGTGCCATATTTTTTTCCTTTCATATTGAAATATAACTAAAAAAGAGAAGATATATCATCTTCATTGATAGTGTCAATTGCATCTGCCACAGTAACATATTTAAAGAGTTTATCATCCCATATGGAAATATATCTATTTTGAGTATTAACATATAATGTTCTGCTTGTTCCAAATTCAGGAAATGTATCTCCAAAGTAAATGATATTTTGTGGAGGTGATGTTATTTGAACCCAAGAGTTTTTATATGTCCAAAGTATCGATGTATCAATCACAAAATAGAACACACCGTTAATTGGGGCGAGTAAACTTAAACGATCCTGATCAGTTTGTAATTCAATAATTTGATTATAAAATATACGTTTACCATTAAAGTCCAGGGCAATCCGATGTAAATCCTGAATAAACAGCAGTTGCCCGTCTTTAATGGTAAGATCAGGTAAACGACTACCCATTGTTGCTATGGCAGACAATATTGGTTTACTTACTGCCATAATGCCTCCTTTAACACGGAGCTTAAAATTCTGTTACTGTAATAACAGAATCGGTATATGCCTTAGAGGTATCAATTGCTTCCTGTTTTGCTTTAGCGATTGCTTCAGCACTGGTTGTTCCACCAGATCCAACAGCAGTATCAATATATGTTTTGATATCTGTATCTTCTGGAATTTCACCTACACGTTCGGCAATCTTAGTATCTACTTCTGAACCAATTTCTGTTTTTGCATTAGAAATCTTCTGATCTACTGTAGCAGCATCAACCTTGCTATTTACAGCCTGAGTAAGTGTTGTTATCTTTTTATCTACATCAGTAGTTGTGTACACATCACTAGCGTTCGCTTTGGTTGCGATCACTTTTTCTAACTCAGTTTTTGCTGTTGCAATTTTGGAGTCTGCATTAGCAGAAACAGCGTTCAGTAATTCTGTTTGAGTCTTGTCATATGTATCAAGTTTGTCTTTGTTAGCATGTTCGTGAGCTTTGGAAATAGCGTCATTTAAAGAAGCAATAGTAACATTACTATCTTTAATGATTTTTCCTGTTGCTCCATCAAAAATAACAATGTGACCATCTGTAGATGCATCTGGGCCAGTGACAGCTCCATCGACATTTGCTTGCACAATCATAAAATCAGAATTATTTGCAGAATCAGCTTCATAATTCTTCAAACAAATAATAAGATCCCCAGGTTCACATTTTTGACCAGCGTATGTACCAGTATCAGCAACCCTCCACATTTGTCCGGCCTTATAATTATCGGATGGGAGAGGAGAAGATGTGCTTACAACTCCTGGAACACCATTATTTAATTGTCCAACTAATGCGTTAACCCATTCCTGAGTTGCAATGGGTTTATTTTCAATAGTGACAGAACCAGTGAAATTTGGTGAAGCAATATTCGCCTTATTTTTGATTTGAGTTTCTAAACTAGAAATCCTCTTTTTAGCATCTTCGATATCAGTAGAAAAATCACTGAACACCCTTACCCAGTTGCTACCGTTCCAAATATAACCTACATTGTTATCAATATAGATTACGTCTTGTTGTTGTGCAGACTCAGGACGTGTACCTACGATTACATATTGTTTAAGAGCTGAAGGATCTGCTCCAATAGCTTCTAAAGTGTATCCTGCTTCACTAGGCTGTAAAATAAAAGCCTTATATTTATCATCAACCTTGGCTGTTACAACTTGACCTGCATAAGCATTGGCTGCCTTTGCATAGGTATCAGCTTCTAATTTGTTATCCCATACAGAACTGGAATCAATAGGAAGAGGGTTAGCACGGCTAAATGCCTTAACTGCAACAAGTAAATTTTTAGATTCAATAGCCATAATTATTTATTCCCCTTTCTACTTAAATTGTTACCTTAAAAGTCATATTAGCTGCTGCTGGGGTTGACATAGCGTAAGTATATACTTTATATGACTTTAAACCATTAGCTCCACCACGAGCATCAGCTACATCTACGAGTTTCTTTTCAAAATTTTCAGCCATACCAGGGTCGTTTGTTTCAACATACATTACCTGATTTACATCTCTTAATGTAGCAGGATAAGCGAATACTACATACTGCTGACCAGTGGCAATTGAGATATTAAAACTAAGTCCCTGAGTAGGATTTAATCGCTTATTTGCAAGCTTTCTGACAACATCAGAGGTGAGTACAGGAACAGAACCAACGCCAGTGCCGTAAAACAGATTTCTTTGACCTGTAATACTATAAGCAGAAGAAGTTACAGATCCAGCCGTAATATGGCCGTTAGGAGATTGTTGTCCAAGGTTATCATTCTTGATGGCTCCTTCTCCATATGTTGCTTTTGATGTGAATGAGATTGTTTCATCACCGATAACAATGGAATCACCAGTGTAATCATATGGTGAGGTAGTTCCATTTCCTACAGATTGACCACCTTTTAAGATTTCTAATTTTGTCAGATTACCTGCATCATTTTTATTAAATGTCGCTCTTAATTTCGGTGTAATGGATGTTCCTGCTTCTACAGCTCCAGATGCTTGTCCACCATTATTTGTGATTGCGGCGGTTGGTTTTGTGTATGTAGCAGGAATGGCTTTTTGCACTAACATCTTAACAATTTCATCAAGAGACTTACCTGCTGGAATTGTTTGATTATTTGCAATCCCTAACCCTGTTACGCCATTTACTTTAATTGCTTCCTGAGTACGGCTTTTAACATACATAGGCTTGTTGCCCGGCTTTATGAAAGCAAGCTCTTCAGTATCGGACGTAAACACAATATCGCCAGAATCAATAGTCCCAGCTTCGATTGCAGCATTGAGGCCAGTTTTTTTACCATATCCTGTTTTGGTTTTCATTGACATATGAAGTCCTCCTTTTAAAATGTAATAAAAAAAAAGAACTGTATAATGTTCTTTTTAAAAAGTAATAATTTCTGGTTTATCTACAACAGATGTAGATGATTCTGAGTTTGTAGGTTGATTGCCAAACTCTACAACATCAAATTGACCTGTACCATTTGTTATGGTTTTTCCACTGCCAATTTTCTTTCCATTCGCTAATAATTGTAATACATTATTTTCATAAGAAAGATCATCAGCTTTTTCTTTCAAATATGTATTTTGTAAATCTTCTAAATGCTGTTCCCTTGCAAGCAACTGTAACATACGTTGATCCAATTCAGAGAGGACATCATCTGGAATAAAGTCACTCCATGCAGAAATTGGAACTATGTGAATTGAACCTGGACTTATTTTTCGTACATATTGTGTGGTTTTTCCTTGTGGATTCATCTCCACACGAGAAAATGTAAGCTGAATTTGGACTGTACCAGGTTCACTGGTTAATTCTGTATCAATTGGAATGATATATTCTAAGTGATCTTTATACAATTTTGAAGACAATGTAAGAATTTCTGATTTGTATCGTTTACTAACAGGCATTACATATTCCATCATAAGAGAAAATTCACGCATGTCATGGTCTTTATACATCGGAGCAGTAAGAAAATGTAATTTGTCAATTAACTTGCTACGTTGCATAATACGTTCTTGAATTGATGTAATTAGTTCATTATTTTCCGTAATTAGTAATGTATACATTCCTTTTCACCTCCCATCACGATTTTATAATTTTAAATTGGAACAATATATAAGTCACTCCAATTATTTTGTGGAGCACATACATATATAACATCGCCTGTTTTATAATCACCGTTTGATCTTGCATGATAATATTTTCGTTGATATATGATCTCGTATTGATTATCAGATAATTTCTTGTTTATGATAGCTTTAAACGTCTGGTCAAATTTTGCTGTCCGAATCATTGATTTAACAAGTTCCTTTATTTCTGCACATATCATATTGATTATACTTAAATAATTTTCGGATGATTTTTCAGTTGAAATTGGCGGCATGATTTATATCCTCCTTTTGGATATCTAATCCTCTCATGGCTAAAGCCAATAGAATTGTAATTCTTTTTTACATTGTTACTATAAAATATGATGCGCCCATATTTCAGGGCGCATTTACATCTATCGTTTTGATAATTGCTGACGAATAGAAGATGGCAGATGTGTTTTTATAGCTTTTGCGAAACCATCAGGATCTTGAACACCTTCTAGTTTAATATCTCCCATATTGATAGTTACATTTTGCTGTTTGCTATTTGTACTTGGAGAATATAACGATGTAAGTGTTCTTGTAAACCCTGGAATCCTTTGAGAAGTAGTAGACAGTTTAATTCCCTCGTACGGCTTGAATAATTTATCATATGTTTCTTGCGTAATGGGGATATATTCAGAATCGTTGTTCAAAGAAAACATTGACACTGCGCTAACACTTCTTACTCCTGGCCCATGACCCGAATCACTATCATCCCAGCGAGAGTTACTTCCTCCTCCGCTGCCACCAGAGTAAATAGGTTCTTTGTTTGTATTATGGCTTTCTCCACCCTTGTCTGGGCGTTCATCATCATCGTCATCTTTTCGAGATCTGTATTCACCAAGGGCATCTACCATATCATCAAAGCCATCCTCAAGAGTATCTTTCAGATCATCGAAATTATCATCCAGTTCATCCTCTACATCATAGATTGTATCTCGGATATCAGAAATATGTTCTGTTAATTCTCCGAATGATGACATATAGCCAGTGATAGTGTTTGAATTCTGCTCATAGACATCAAGAGATTGCATAATCTGATTGGCTGTTTCCATCATCTTATTCTGTGTATCAGTTAAAATATCATTGGTCGTTGCTCCAGTGTTATTCTGTGTTGATAAATAAGTTAAGATGTTTTGGATGTTTTGTCCAGCCGTTAATTCTGAATTAATGGTTCCAAGAACACCCTTGATACCAGTCATAGCTTGATCTCTTGTAATTGTACCATTACGATAAGCTGTAAGATATGTATTCACAAGAGCTTGAATCTGCTCTGAGGCATGGATTTGATCTTCGTACTGATCCATTTGTTGAGAGTTCTGTTCAAATTGCTGTTTGAAATATTCATATATTTCTTCGTCTGTGCCATTTAGAACTTTATCTTCCCAACCTTCGCCAAGCCAACGATCAGCTAACTCTTTGTTTTGTGCATCTTCAATGTCTGTAGGAATCTTAGACCACTTGTCGGAAATCTTATCAAGTTTTTCATATAACTCATCATATTTTTTGCCGATAGCTTCTAGTTCATCTTGGAGCTTTTCTTGCTGTTCCTCTAATTCATTTCTATGAATTGCATCATTAGCGTCTTGAACCTTGTCTTGTGCATTGGCAATAGCATCTTTATCTGCTTCATAGACAACTTTACCATCACGAATAGCACGAACTTTCTTTTGGTTTTTAGCATCCTCCAAATCCTTTAAAGCTTGCTCTTTCTGGATTTGTAATTCAAGTGCTTCATTTTGCTTGTCCAGAAGATCCATCTGGTCTTGCAGTGCATCGATCTTGTCTTGAATTGCCTGTTCTTCAGCTTTTTGGGCTTCCTCTAAAGATTCCCTTTGCTTATCAATAACACTTGTAACGCTATTTACTACAGTTTGTTGTTCTTCATTTACAGCACTAAGGGCATCCTTTACCATTTCAAGATTTTCAGTAAGAGAACTTAAACGGTCAAGAGGAATTTGAAGGATCGCTTGATTCCACTCATGCATATTGGTAACAATACCAGAGATGGAAGAGTTGATGTCTTGAAGCTTTGAATACATTTCAGTCCATTTATCGCTACCTACTTCGTACTCATCCATAACATCTCTTACGGCGTCTGCCTGCTCTCTTAATTGATTGATGGTTTCTGCACCATTGTCAATGAGGGCTTGATAGTAACTTTCATCCAGGGTCTTTCCTTGTGCTTCAATCTCATTACCCCAGTTTTGTAGAGCAGTAGTGATACTGTCATACATATCTACAAGCTTTTGCATATTCTGAACTGGTAATTGACGGAGAGTATCATAATATTCTGCTTGTTGTGTATCAAGATCAATTAATGATTCTTCAGCTGATTGTATAGATTCTTGTAGTGCATAGTATTCAGGACTGTTTTTGAAGTTAGGATCTAATTCAAGAAGTCGTTGTAGTTCTTGTTTTTTAAGAGCAAGTTGTTGATCTAAAAAAGATTGTTGTTGCTTTAAATTGGCAATCAATGTTTCATAAGATGTAGCACTGATATTTTGTCCAGTTGCATTAAGATAATCTACCTGTTTAGTAATAAGATTATTCTGATTCTCTAATGCATCACTACGTTTTTGAAGAGATTCAATTTCGTTTTCGTATAATTTCTGTTCAGTAGAGAATATCTCCTTTTTTGTATTTGATACATTGGACTCTGCATTTTGCCACTTATCATATAGATCGATTACTTTTTGAACCTTTTCGGCTTCTTTATCAGGTAAGGTTTCGATACCGAGATTATTAATATCAGCTCCACCCTCTATTTTTTCACGATAACCTTCGGGAAGTTGAGAGAGGGCATTTTCATAATCTTCTTTGTATCTTTCTGCTGTTTTTGAGTATTCTTCTAAAAGTGCTTGGTTTGTTTGCAATAAAGATTCAAGAGCAGAAGTACGAGATTCACTTCCACAATTTTTTACAGCGTCTATAAAAGCATTTATGGACATTCCGGCGTTTCGAGCCATATCACCCAGTAATTGAAATTCTTCTGTTGCAATGGCAGTATCGCCATTCATTTTTTGAAGAATTTCCTGTGCTTTAGCTGAATCTTCTGTGTTTATACCGAGATAAGAGAGGGTATCAGAAGAGGCCATTTCTTCTAATTTAGAACGTTTTTCTTCCATTAACTTTATTTTACGTTCAATCCAGTCAATGTCTTTTGTGTTGTCCTTGTTAGATTTATCTTTATTAGAGCCAGGAGAATTAGTTTTTGTGCCACCATTATAAATAGCAGTTTTAAATTCATTAGGATTAAGTTTCTCAAATTTAAAGTCAAATGTGCCATTTTCAATATCATCTATTACATTTTTAGCATATGCTTCGAGAAGATTATTCCCAGGAACACTCATATCCAAAGAATTAGATTCAATGTCACTTAATATGGATTTTGCTCTTTGAAGTTCTAGTAATGCGGCAGCACTAGAACCAGCAGCATTTGCCAGTGCAATAACCTGATCAATATCTGAAGCAGTATCAATTTTGGTGTTATTAACTGCAATTTTAGAAAGCTCTAACTGAGCCAATGCTGTTTTAGAAACTTCCGCACCATTCGCTTCATTTAAAAATTGAACGTACTCTCCAACAGTTGCATTTTTTAAGGTTTCACTAGCATTTGCATTATAATATTTTTCTGCTGCAAGGGCTGCATGTTTGGCAGTGAGAGCTTCTGTGACAACTTCTTCGGCATTAGCTACTCCCATATTAGAAAGCATATCAATGGTTAGTTGAGCAGTTTCATCGGATAGACCTTCTATAATACCAGTAGAATTTAACCAATCTGTTGTTAAATCATTAAAAGCACTCTGGCAAGCATTTATATCTTTTGGGGAGTTTGAAACTTTTTCAATAAAATTTGTATATGCTTCACCTAATCCACTAAATGTTTCTGTGAACTTTTTATCATCTAACAGAGCATAATCAAATGGTTTATCCTTATCCTTGATAGAGTTCATAACTTTATCTAACGATTCAAAACCTTCAGATAATCCATTGATTTTAGAAATCATCTCCGATTTTGAAAAAGCAGAGTTTTCGGCTTGTTTCGATGTTTCCCCTAAAGCTTTTGCTTCTTGTCTTAACCAACGTAAGAATACTTGGATATTGGATACTCCTTCTTCAGTAGTAAAGTTAAGTCCTGATAGCACTTCAACTACCTCTGGATATTTTTCTAAGAGTGTTTTCTCAGTCAATGTTCCAGCATTAGCCATTTCAATCAACTGATCTTTAGTAACTTTGATACCTTCTGTATTAAAAAGTTTATCTATTTGCAATTGTTGAAACTGTGCTGGATCTAATAATTTCCATACATTTTGGATAGTAGCAGAGATTTCATCAAAAACCTTTTGTTCATTAGAACCCAATTCGTTATATGGAATGGCAGACATTACGTCCTTGTATTCTTGTAAAGCTTCAACCTGTTCCCAGATGCTTGCTTCTATTTCATCTGCTCGTGTTAAATATGAATCAGCCGCTTCGTAATTTTTTTCCGCAAGTGCCTGATTTTTTAAATCTATAAATCCTTCATATGCAGCTATCATAGAAGAAAGATTTTTTTCGTCTGCCGAATATCCATCTACACCATAGGCTCCCATAGCTTGAACATCTAAAGCTAACAGTCTTCTATATTCATCTAAACTATCTTCTGTGACAGCTCCGCTTTTATAATTTTTCTTATAAGCTTCAATAGACTCTTCGACAGCTTCCTTTGCTCTGGAATCATCAAGTTTTTCTTTAAGTTTTTGCTGAATTGACAGCTGTTCATTAATATCTATCAGCTTTTGGAGTTCAGCTTCCTCTGCGTAAGTTAAATTTTCTTTACTTGATAATTCTTCAATGAGTTTCTTATTCTTCTCTAACTCTTTGTTAATGCTTTCGAGTTCAGATTTATTTTCTTCATAAGCGGCAACGGCCTCATCCATTTCTTCTTTGGCATTCTCTGCTGCGTGTGCAAAGTGATCCCAAACTTTATAAGCAATAGTGATAGCTGCATTGATTGCTAACATAATTGCCATATTAGCACCGATGCTTTTTATGGCAGCTCCAAACTTCTTAGCGGCACTTGTACCAAGCCTCATGTAATCTGTATACTGCTGTAATAAATCACCTGATCTGTCTGCTTGCTTGGCAAACTCAAAGAATTTCTGATCTGTATATCCTATTTGTTTTCCTAATTCCTCAGCTGTTGTTGCGTCAAATATCGTAATACGACCTAATTCTTCTAATGCATGTCTTACTTCATCTGTTATTTCAGATGCACTTTTGAACATATCAAATAAATTTGACCAACCATCTTCGATATCATAGTTTACAACCATTTACAATAGTTGGATAAGATGGTAGAATATAAATAAAACTTGGAATAATATTTATATTTATGGGGTAACTAGAATGATTAAATTTTGTCAACAATGTGCAGATACAGGAAACGAAAAATATGCTTGTTTTCATGGATACTATTACCAATATAAAGAAACTATAAGAGAATGTTCTGCATGTGGAGGAACTTTTATAGATATTGATTTCCCAGCGGGGGATCTTCGATATTTGATTAAAGTAACCAACAATATAGAATTTATCAAATACATGATGGATTTATACAAAACAGACATCGTAGAATATGAATCTAAAATGATGCCTTATCGTGAACAGGGAGAAAGAATTTTTCAGCAAGAAGCGGACGAATATAATAGAAGAGTACAATCGCAACCTCATTGTCCTAACTGCAATTCTACAGATATAAAAAAGATACGCACAGCAAATCGTATGTTCTCTGTTAGTTTATTTGGGTTAGCAAGTAATAAAATTGGTAAAACGTATGAATGCATGAGATGTAGGTATAAGTGGTAAGAAAGAAGTAGAGATGAAGTAGAAGAGTGGCAGTTATAGCTTAAAAAGTTCTTTGATATTAACTTTGTTCAATGGAGATATAACCTGATTGTCTAAGTGGCAGCACTTATGATTTTTTAGTTTATCATCATAAGTTTCGTATTCACGACACTCTTTTCTAGTAGACAATTCTGATGTTAATAATTTTACGAATTCTTCTGCTTCACAATAAGTAAATTGATTATCATATAAATAATTTGTTATGTCTATAAGGCCTTGTAATAACTTAGCATAGTCTATCATTAAAACACCTGCTTTCTAAAAGGAGATTACTTATGAAGTTAAATTATGATTGTGTACGCAAAATTTTGTTATTTGTTGAAGAAAACCTCGACTATGATGAGAATGAATATTTATCTCCACATAAAACAATCAATAATGGACAGTTGGTATCAAGAGACGAGTTTTCAAAATATAATCATCAAGAAGTAAGATATGCTGTTGAAATGCTTATAAAAGAAGGATACCTTGAATGTGCCAATAATATTAATATTTACGAAGGTAATATTAACTTCGCTAATATAATTGGATTAACTTGGAAGGGACATGAATTACTTAATAATATTAGAAATGACACTGTATGGAATGCAGTTAAAACTAAAGCTTCAAAATACGGAGGATTGTCATTAGGAGCAATGATGTCTGCTGCCAACACATTAGCAAACGCACTTCTTAGTGATTCCAACGCTGTAAATAATTTTTTACATGGATTAGAAAACATAGGTAATTTGTTTTAAATTGATCAATGATTTTTTATACACTAACAAAGAGGGCTAGAATTTTTAGTCCTCTAAGTTTTTGGAATTTAATGATAGAAGAGCAGTAGTTATAGCTTGAAGAGTTCTTTGATATTGACTTTGTTCAATGGAAATATAACATGATCGTCTAAATTGCAGCACTTATGATTTTTTGAGAATGGGTTCTATAAAGTATTTATCCAATTCATCTATTTGAGATTGTAATTTATTCAATTTGTCAATATTTTTTTTATCAATTGACTTTTTAATATCAGGGTATAAATTGGTATAATTGTGATTTTTACTAAGTTCCAAATGAATAAGGATTTTTGTACACATAAAACTAACCTTTCAAAATAAAAGTAAAAGTGAAATGAATAAATTGGAATTAATTTGGAAATATCAAATAAAAAATTTTGAACAGGATTATTTAAAAATATCAGAATATAGTACCATGCCTAATTATAATATTAAATTTATTGTGAAAAATCCAACGATAGATTATAATATGAAAATTATAAATAGTACCAATCCTATAACATTATGTATTAGAGACTCAATCATGATGGATAATCATTACAAAGAAAATTTGGTACATGAGTTTACTCATATATGTGATTTTACATTCCTATTAAATGATTGGGAAATTAAAGATAAGCGTAAGGTATTATCTTTATGGAGCGAATATCATGCTACATTCTTACAGTCGCTTTATATGATTGGAATAGAGGATATTAAGAACATTGATATATCAACATTAGATTTTTCAATATTGCAAAAGAATCTTTTAATATTTATAGATAATATAAAAACATATATCGATTGTTTCAAAGGGACACAAAATATAAAGTATTGGCATAATATGCAAATTTGTTATATGTATTATTTTGGAGCATTAAAAGCATTAAATTTATTTTCTCCGCATAAGTTTTCTATAATTCCTTTTGATTTTATTACAGATAAATTAATGGAGAATTTGTACCAAATTTTAGATAAATTTAATACGAATCAAAGTAGTTTTATAGAAATATTAAAAATAAGAAACGAGCTTGATAAAATTTTAATCACCTATGCAAAAGAACATTTTTGGAATTGAGATCTATACTTCTTAAAAAAGAAATGAAGATAATTTATGGTTTTATAAAATGATTCATTTTTTCGATGGAAAATGCTACCACGATAGAAAAATTCATTTTCAATTGTTGCGATATGATTTTTTATATTCATCGTAACTAAGCATAGGATGCGTAAAAAATTCTTTTGGAATTACTATATTCAGTTGATTGCATTTGAATTGTTTCCTATATTTTTTACAGTAGAAATAATAACTAATTTTGTACAAGCAGTCACCTTCTTTTATATTTGATATTAAAAATATGGTGGAACATGATTTAATGGATTTATAATATGATTGTCGGCAGATCTGGATTTTTTCTGATTATGCCAATCTGTAGCAGTATCATATTCGTAATGTTCACGCTGTTCTCTTAATAAGCCAAGTAAAGAATTCGCTATATACTCAGATTCGGAATATGTACATTTATTCGCATGTAAAAGTTGTGTAATATCAATCAGTAGACTAAGTGAACAAGTTTCACTATTCAATTAAAACACCTGCTTTCTAAAAGGAGATCGATATAATATAAAGAGGACTACTTCACATCTAGTCCTCTTTATATTTAAATGCAGAACCCAAAGGTTCTCTCAATATAAGCTTTTTAGCGTTTTCAATATCCTCTTGAACCAACTCGATAATTTTCGATGATTCAGCAATAGATACATTTTCTTGCATTAGTAAATCTTGTATTTTTGATACGCAGTTTTTGATCTTATCTGGATCTGAGATTTGCTCATCCATGTATTTATTCTTCATTTTTACACTTTTTATATGTTGAATAACTTCATCTTTTTTAGTCATTCTTATAAAGCTCCTTTGATTATATTTTCCTTTCAAACAAAATAAAAACACCCGTCAGTAAAATGACGGGTGAAACCTAAACAAAAATCATGTTAACCATTCATTGCTCCGTAGGTTTAAATTCTTTGTCCTATTGATTTATTTGTACAAATATATTGTGTGTTCCACCACACATTTAAAAATTCTTTTTAAATAAAGATGACGACTTTTTACATTTCATCAGATGTTTACTTGTAATTCTTTGTTCATTTGATGTTTTTATAAATTCCTGACTCTTTTCTTTGTCGATTACAGGGAGATTATGGTTTGGTACTGCTAAAATTGTCATATGAACATCCTCTATTTTATCGTCTACTATGGTAACACCATCGTGTATTCAATTTTTATATTACTGATTATTTAGCCATTCCCACGTTTTTGAGTCTTTTTCATAAATCAGTTCAA
>ENA-OOZR01001064-OOZR01001064.1-human-gut-metagenome-genome-assembly--contig:-NODE-1064-length-17145-cov-2.116442_pt1 | contig 17145 bp, 24 predicted proteins | sample MGYA00241045_ERZ501406 | MGnify/ENA primary metagenome ERZ501406 (study PRJEB25962, sample SAMEA2042920) | human gut metagenome | biome: human gut; feature: human-associated habitat; material: faeces...
TAAAAGTCAGGTGCTCTACCAACTGAGCTAGTGGATCATTGGCTGGGGCGGCTGGACTCGAACCAACGCATGCGGGAGTCAAAGTCCCGTGCCTTACCGACTTGGCTACGCCCCAAGCTTATTAGTGGTTATTCAGATTCATCCAAATCTGAAAAGGTGGGGTGACTGGTGGGAGTCGAACCCACGCGTAACGGAGCCACAATCCGCCGTGTTAACCACTTCACCACAGCCACCATCTTGTTTCCAAGCTGAATAGCTTGGCGACGAATAGTATTATACTATATTCCCGGCACTGCGTCAATAGGAAAATTTAATTTTTATAAAAAATTTTACGGCAAGCACCGGACATAGTCCAAAATTGCTTCGCAGCAGTTAATCAGCGGCGGGCAATAACTTCAATTTCTACACGAGCGCCTTTAGGCAGAGCTGCTACCTGTACAAAGGAGCGTGCCGGCGGCTCAATCTTAAAGGTTTTTGCATAAACAGCATTAATAGCATCAAAATTCTTGATGTCATCTACAAAAATAGTAGTTTTTACAACATCCATGAATCTGAAGCGTGCTTCCGTCAGGATAGCCTCAATATTGTCTAAAACCTGCTGAGTTTCAGCTTCGATAGAGCTTTGAACCATTTCACCTGTTTCCGGATTGATAGCAATCTGACCGGATACAAACAGAATAGAACCTGCCAATACAGCTTGAGAATAAGGACCTAAAGCTTTGGGTGCATTTGTTGTTGCAATAACTTCCATGATTAAAGTCTCCTTTGCTACTTTTTTATTTACGGGCAAAGTATTTTTTCGCCCACTCTATAGCCGAAGGCGTTGCGGCCATACCGCCGCCTGCGGTTTCCTTCAAAGCACAGGGAAGCGCATCCCCCACGCTCTTCATGGCATCAATTGCTTCATCAGCATTAATAAAGCTGCTGATTCCGGCCAACGCCAGCTCTGCTGCCAACAGCGCCTGCAAAGCACAGGCTCCGTTACGTTTAATGCAGGGTACTTCTACCAGGCCTGCCACAGGATCGCAAACAAGACCCAGCACGTTTTTAAAAACGACTGCTACTGCTGTACCAACCTGCTGCGGTGTGCCGCCCAGCATAGAAACTGCAGCACCTGCTGCCATCGCCGCAGCACTGCCGCATTCTGCCTGACAGCCACCCATAGCACCTGCCAGAGAAGCGCGCTCGTTGATTACCATACCAATACTGCCGGCAACCACCATACCACGCTGCAAGGTTGCATCGTCCAGTCCACAGTGCTTTTTCAGTGCGAAGAACACTCCCGGAAGCACGCCGCTGGCACCTGCGGTAGGAGCAGCAACTATACGTCCCATAGCCGCGTTGCATTCACCAACTGCTGTAGCATATATAACTGCATCCAAAGCCTTCTCGCCCAAAAGATTGACAAAGCCTTCGGCGCCTGCAGCTGCAGCCAGCTTTTTGGCATCGCCGCCGGTCAGACCGCTATGCGAGCGGACACCGGTTAACCCATGCTCTACTGATTTCTCCATAACGTCCAGCATTTCCTGCATTTTCGCCAGTAAATCTTCCTGACTGCATTCCAGCTCGCGCATATTGTAGTCTATAAGAAATTCGTCTAACGGTTGCTGCCATTCAGCAGCCTCTTTAATCCAGCTGTTCAAAGACAGCATTTCTTTTTTCATGCTGCACCCCTTACAAAACACTGGCGATAAAACGCACCGATTCTATCTGCTGCAGCGCGCTTATAAGATTGATAATCTCCTGCGGCACTGCCTCATCACATTCAATAACCATAGATGCCATACCGCCCTTGTCGCTGCGGAACAAGCGCATTGTAGCGATATTTACGCCGGCATTGGCCAAGGTACTGGTAACCAACGCAATAACACCTCTTGTATCAATATGCACTGTCAAAATAGCAGGCAGGCGTCCAGTGAGCTCTACAGGGAACCCGTCAATTTCCGTAACCTGTACCTGACCGCCGCCAACAGAAGAACCGACGATATCACAACGGGCACCATTTTCTGCAGTCAGCTTAAAAAGCACAGTGTTTGGATGAGCCTTATTGCCCAAATCAATTTTATGATAAGAATATTCTAAGCCGTTTTTCTCCGCATAGCTGTCAGCCTGCGGAATGCGTTCATCATCCGGCAGCCAGCCCATCAGGCCGGCAAGCAGCGCCATATCCGTGCCGTGTCCCTTATAGGTTTCGGCAAAGGAGCCATGCAGATAAATCTCTGCCTTTACCGGCTTAGCGCCAAGAATACTGGCGGCCAAAAGTCCCAGACGAACAGCACCGGCAGTATGCGAGCTGGAGGGACCAATCATCACCGGTCCGATAATATCCAAAATACTCATAAAGCACCTCTATTCATCACTGGCCAGCGAACGATGTGCCAGGCCGACACACAGCTCATTGAGGTTCAGCACGCCAACGCCCATATAAATAGCAACACAAAGATGCTCTCCGGCGCGGGCAATACCTATTTTTCCGCCGACGTTAAAGCCAAAGGCCTTAACCTTTACCTGTTCCAGTGCTTCGTGCGCCGCACCGGCCACAGCACCCGCACCAACATGAGATTCGGTTACAAGTCCCTGACGCTGCGCAGCCACTACGGCACGCTCGACAATTTTTACAATAGAAGGAATAAATTCACCGCCGAAATCAACAGCTGTCGAACGGATTCCATGCTCCGCCAGACGTTCCTTTACCTTCGTTTCCTCCACGCGACTGGAGGTAAGTGCAATACGCAAGGCAGCACGGCCGATTTCGATGCTGTTGATGCAGCTTTTACCACATTCATGCATGTTAGTCACACCCCTCACAAAACATTTTTCTATCAGCAGGCGCAGAGATTACTCGTCCTCTTCAGGAACCTCCACAACCTCTTTGATTTTATTTTTATCCAGCATTGCTACCAACAGGAAGGTAATAATGCAGATAGGCCATTCAAAGTAAATTACTTCGTTGGCAAAAAGCGGTTTGATGCCTGCCAGCGGACTGCCGGGAACAAACCAGAGAGCGATGCCGATAAGGCTCACCAATGTAGTCCAGAAAGCAGAGCTGCGACGGCACAGGCCGGGAGCAAACATCGTAAAGAAGAACACACAGGTCAGGCCGCAGGTCATAGACAAACCGGCAATCATCGTCTTAACAATGCCTGCCGCATTGAAGGCAAACCACAGAGTAATCAGGCCGACAGCAAAAACAGACAGACGATTGATGATGACAAATTTATTTTCCGCAACAGTAGGATTAATAAAGCGTTTGTAAATATCATTACTGAAGAGCGTAGCCGCACCCAGCAGAATAGTGCAGGCAGTAGATACATCCGCAGCCCACAAAGCAGCCAGAGTTACACCGCCGGCAAGAGGATCCAGAGTCATAACAACCTTAGGCATAGCAAGTGCAGCCTGCGCCACCGGCATTTCCGGATACATTGCCTTGCAGACAACACCCAATACAGCGCAGATGAAGCCTACAGGGAAAATCATCAGGCCGGCCAGAACATAACCGTTGCGGGCAGCCTTGACATTTTTCGCACCGCAGGCAATCTGTACAGGGCCCTGCGCGGTAATAGTCTGGGTAATCATAACGATAATCCAGCCGAGAATAGTAGCAAAAGCCAGGCCTGCTACCGGACTGCCCATAACCTCGGGGTTAGGCAGCTTACTGAGCACTGCATCCCAACCGCCTACGTTGGATACAGATTGGATTGCAGAGTAGATAATACCGATATAAATCAAGGTAACGCTGACGATATTTGCCAGACCGCTGGACCAAAGACCGCCAATCAGTGTAATACCGATAAATACCACGGCACTCATAATCATACCGCCATGGAAGGAGAAGATCTCCGGCAACAGCGAGGACAAAATAGCACCGCCTGCCATATACTGCAAAGCAGTAATAACGCACATAATGATAACCAGACCGATTGCAGCGATTGCACGGCCTTTGGTATCATAATAGAACTCAAAGAATTCCGGGATAGTGGAAACCTTCATGGAACGCAGCTTACCTGCTGCCAAAAGGCCCATAACAATAGCACCGATAGACCAGGCACCGTTATACCAGCCTGCTGCCAGACCAACACTGAAGGCACGCTGTGCTACACCGACTGTAGAAGCAGCGCCGACTGCCAAACCGGTAACATTGACAGCTACCAGAATTGTGTTCAGCTTACGGCCAGCCAGCAAAAACGCTGTCGAACCCGAATCAGCCTTATGCTTAACCCACAAGCTGATGCCAAAAAGCAACGCGATGTACACTACGACAATTACCAACTGAATAGACATAAAAACTACACTACCTTTCTTCCATGCTACAAAAGCATAATACTTGTGCTGTAAGAATATAAACCATGCTACCGTCCTACAACGTACAATAATTTGTCTTATATTATACCAACTTTTTTTAGTAAATTAAAGCTCCCGCCAAAACTTTTCTGCAGCGGGAAAATTTTTGAAATAAAATTTACGTAAAATCTTTCTTGCGCAAGCGTAAGAAAAAGGATTTTATTTATTTTTGTCGAATTGTCTAATGTATGTTGTAATACAATGGAGGAAAGAAATATGTTTACTTATAAAACCAGCGGAGTCTGCTCCCGCGAGATTCATTTTGATATAGTTGACGGCAAGCTGCACAATGTAAGCTTTGACGGCGGCTGCCCCGGAAATCTGGCTGCTATCTGCAAGCTGGTAGAAGGGCAGGATGCCAAAGCAGTTGCTGATTTGCTCAAAGGCAATGACTGCCGCGGCCGCGGCACAAGCTGCGCAGACCAATTGGCCAAAGCCATCGAAGAGAATCTGTAATTATATAATTATAATATATAAAAAAGATCGTTGTGACGCAGACGGTGCTTTATCGCACGTCTATATAAAGGAAGAGGAAAGGAGGAACCCTACTATGTACAAAATTTTAAAAAGTACCGACCAAGGACTGGACGAGCTGGAGCTGGAACATCTGGAAAAGGGCTACTGGCTTGACATAGTGGCTCCTTCTGTAGAAGAGCTGCAGGAAATAGCAGCAGCGACAAAAATCCAGATGGATTTTTTGAGTGCCGCACTGGACGAAGAAGAAAAATCCCGTATCGAAGTGGAAGATGACCAAATTCTGATTTTGGTCGATATTCCTTTTTTACGCAGCAATAAAGATTACGATACTCTGCCTTTAGGCATCGTAGTAACCGAAGAGGGTATTGCCACTATCTGTTTGGAGCCTAACGCTGTAACTGCAGATTTCGGCACGCACAATAGCAAATTGTTCAGCACCTTCAAAAAAACGCGCTTTCTGTTCCAGATTCTTTATAAATCCGCTACTCTCTATCTGAAATATATCCGTATCATCATCCGCCGTACGGATGAACTGGAAATTCACCTGCGCCAGTCCATGGAAAACAGCGAGCTCTTCAACCTGCTTGATCTGCAGAAGTCCTTAACCTACTTTTCCACCTCTCTGCGCAGTAATTCCATTGTACTGGAAAGACTGCTGCGTCTGCGCAATGCGACACAGTCCCAGCATCTTATAAAGGTATACGAAGAAGATGAGGATTTGCTGGATGATGTTATCATCGAATATAAGCAGGCTGTAGAAATGGTTGAAATGTACAGCCACATTCTTAACAGCATGATGGAAGTTTTTGCCAGCATCATCAGCAACAACCTAAACCTAGTCATGAAATTTTTGGCATCCGTCACCATTATTTTGGCGATTCCTACACTCATCAGCGGTTTGTGGGGCATGAACGTACCTGTCCCCTTTGCAGAAAACCCCTTCGGGTTCCTTATCGTCCTCAGTTTAGCGGCGTGTATTGCCCTGGGTACTGCCTTCCTGCTGTGGAAGAAGAGAATGTTCTGAGGTTAGAAAATGTCTAAAGTTACGCAAGAAAAACTGCTCGCCGGAATTATTTTTGGCGACAATGATAACGAAGAATATATTTACCTGCCCGGCGGCGAGGTTGGCAGCGAAGCGCCTCTTTGCGTGCTGGAACGCGGCGGCAGCCGCGAAGACCTGCCTCTTGAAGAAGCGGCACAACAGGTTCACCGTCTTGCGCTGCGCCCCTGCGCTCATCCTCTGTGGGGCAAGCGTTCATACTAAATCTTAATGCCGCGAGGAGGAATGCAAGATGTATATCCCTAAACTGCATAAAATCTGGCTTTGTCAAAATGACAAGGGCGGTATCTATATGTATCCCAAAATGGCAAATCGTCACGGCCTGATTGCCGGTGCTACCGGTACAGGCAAAACCGTTACGCTCAAGGTACTGGCAGAAAGCTTCAGTGAAATGGGCGTACCTGTTTTTCTGGCTGATATTAAGGGCGACGTTTCCGGTATGTGCCTGCCCGGTGAGGACAGCGAAGGCTTCCGCAAGCGTTTGAGAAATAAGCTTGGGCTGGAAACAGAATGGAAATTTGCCGGTTACCCGGTACGCTTCTGGGACGTTTACGGCAAGGGCGGCATTCCCGTACGCGCTACCGTTTCGGAAATGGGACCGGATCTGCTCAGCCGTCTGTTGGAGCTGAACGAAACCCAAAGCGGTGTAATGAATATTGTTTTCCGCGTAGCAGATGACCAAGGCCTGCTGCTGTTGGATTTCAAGGATTTGCGCAGCATGGTACAATACGTCGGTGATAATGCTGCCCAGTTCAAAACAAGCTACGGCAACATCACTCCCGCCAGCATCGGTGCTATCCAAAGAGCTTTGCTGCGCCTGGAGGACCAGGGCGCGGATATCTTCTTCGGTGAACCGGCACTCGATATCAAGGACTGGTTTGCTACGGCAGAAGACGGCCGCGGCGTTATCAACCTGCTGCACGCTACCGAACTGTTCCAGCGCCCGCTGCTCTACTCCACCTTCCTGCTGTGGATGCTTTCCGAGCTCTACGAAATGATGCCGGAAGCAGGCGATTTGGATAAACCCAAGATGGTCTTTTTCTTTGACGAAGCACATCTGATTTTTAAGGATGCACCGCAATCCCTTTTGGATAAGATTGAACAGATTGTCCGCCTCATCCGTTCCAAGGGCATCGGTATTTACTTTATAACCCAACAGCCTACCGACGTACCTGAAAGTGTACTGGCACAGTTAGGCAACAAGCTGCAGCATGCGCTGCGCGCCTACACTCCTAAGGAACGCAAGAGCCTTAAAGCTACCGCGCAATCCTTCCGCGAAAACCCTGCATTAGATGCCGAAGCTGCCTTAGGCGAGCTTGGCACAGGCGAGGTACTCGTTTCTATGCTGGACCCCGAAGGTATTCCTTCTATCGTACAGCGTGCCTATGTAATGCCGCCACGCAGCTATCTTGGCGTGTGCGATGATGCCAAACGCCAGCAGCTGATCAAAGACTGCCCGCTCTACAGCAAATATGCAGAAGCTGTTGACCGTGAATCCGCCTACGAGCTGCTGACACAAAAGGCAGAAGAGGCACATGCGGAAGCCGAAGCGGCAGCGAAGGCTGAAGCTGAAGCGAAGGAAGCAGCGCTGAGAGAAAAAGAAGAAGCCAAGCAGGCCAAGGAAGCGGAGCGTGCTGCCAAAGCTGCGGAACGTGAGCGCATTGCAGCAGAACGTGCTGCACAAAGAAGCAGCAGCCGCCAAACCAAGAGCGTGTTGGATAAGGTATTTCACAGCGCCGTCAATTCCGCTACCCGCACAGTCGGCAATCAAATCGGCAGCAGGCTGGTACGCGGTATTTTAGGAAGTCTTTTCAAAGGTAAATAAAAAATATAGGACTGACGCACAGCCAAGGCGTCAGTCCTTTTAGTTTAGACATAAAAGCTATAATTATTTTTTGATTACCAGAGCCTGCAGCAGCAAATCCTCGGCAGCATCTGCCGGATTGCCGATAGCATGACCTTCGCCGCTGGGACAGTGCACCTTATCGCCCGCATGCAGCGTCATAGCCTTGCCGTTATCGTTGTACTCAGCAGTTCCCTGCAGCACCACAATAGTTTCGCTGTTGCCGTCATGGATGTGATAGCCAAGGCTGCAGCCCGGTTTAAGAGTTACCTTAGCGTACATTACTACGCTGTCATTAAGCATGCTTTCGTCAAGATAATGTTCAATAATTACGTCACCATTGCCACCGAAGCGGTTGGCGCAGATATCTGTTTTGCTGTTCGTTATTTTCATAAGCAAAGCCCCCTCTTTTTGTACTGCTTCCATTATATGCCTATTTCGTGCTGCAGGCAAATATTTCTCTGCCAGCATATATAAGTTATCTCCTTGACACTTACTGACAAAAACATTATACTTATGCTAACAACTTCATAAACAAAGCTTAGAGTGAGTCTGAAATTTAGCTCATGAAGGGGTACACCACCACGGGTGTAGCTTTTTCATGAGCTTTTTTATTACCCGAAAGGAGAAAACAGCATGCTTATCAACGGAGAAGAAAAGGCCTTAGGCTGCCCCACCGCGCTCCGCGAGCTGCTTACGCAGCTCGGCTATCGCGCTGTGTTTGTTGCCGTAGAGCTTAACGGCACTATCATCAAGCAGGCGGATTTTGGCAGTACAACTATTACCGACGCCGATAAATTAGAAATCGTCAGCTTTGTAGGAGGTGGCTGAATGATTAGCAAGGAGGAAATCAATGCCGCACTTGGCAAAGGACTGACACAGGCGCAGCTTGACGCTCTGCATAACGCACGCGTTGCTGTCGTCGGCCTCGGCGGACTCGGCAGCAATATAGCAGTCGCCTTAACCCGTCTTGGCATCGGTCAGCTTTATCTTTATGATTTCGACAAGGTAGAGCTTTCCAATCTCAACCGCCAATATTATTTTCTTGACGATATAGGGCAATACAAAGCAGACGCCCTTGTGAAGCATCTGCGCCAGATTAACCCCTACGCAGCTTTGCATTCGCAGGTAGTCAAGGTGACTCAGGAAAACATCCCCACGCTTTTAGGTGATTGCGATATTATCTGCGAAGCACTCGATGATGCTGCCTGCAAGGCTATGCTCGTGAGCACTGTATTGAGTACTTGGAGCGATAAAAAGGTTATCGCCGGCAGCGGCATCGCAGGCTTCGGCAAAGCAGAAGAGATCACCAGTAAAAAAATCACCAAAAATCTTTATCTTTGCGGCGACGGCAGCAGCGATTTTCACGACCTACCGCTCTGCGGTGCGCGCGTCGCACTCTGCGCCATGCAGCAGGCACTGCTTGCCGCACGCATTATTTTAGACTTGGAGGAGAATTAAAATGACAAATGATACATGGACTTTAGGCGGACACGAATTTCATTCCCGTTTTATTTTAGGCAGCGGCAAATATTCGCTGGACTTAATCAAAGCAGCTGTAGAGCAGGCCGGTGCGGAAATCCTTACGCTCGCTCTGCGCCGCGCCAACAGCGGCGCTCTTGCCAACATTCTTGATTACGTGCCGGAAAACGTCACCCTGCTGCCCAACACCAGCGGTGCACGCAACGCGGAAGAAGCAGTGCGCATTGCCCACCTCGCACGCGAGCTTTGCCACACCGACTTCGTAAAAATCGAAGTAATCAAAGACAGCAAATATCTGCTGCCTGACAACCATGAAACCCTCAAGGCAACAGAAATTCTTGCCAAAGAAGGCTTCATCGTTATGCCCTATATGTACCCCGACCTGCAGAGTGCACGTGACATGCGTGACGCCGGTGCTGCCTGCATCATGCCGCTGGGTGCACCGATTGGCAGCAACAAGGGCCTTTGCACCAAGGACTTTATCCAAATCTTAATCAACGAAATCGACCTGCCGATTATTGTCGACGCAGGCATCGGCAAACCGTCACAGGCCTGCGAGGCTATGGAAATGGGCGCAGCGGCAATTATGGCCAACACAGCGATTGCCAGCGCCGGCAACCTGCCGCTTATGGCCAGTGCCTTCCGCGATGCCATCAATGCCGGCCGCAAGGCATATCTTGCAGGCTGCGGCAGTGTCCGCGACACTGCCAGCGCCAGCTCCCCGCTGACAGGCTTTTTGCATGATTGAGGTGGCAGCATGAAGAACGAAGATAAATTTTTCAATAATAGCATTTATGATGAACAGGCAGCAGCCTTCAGCGAAAAACAGCTGACCGATCCGATGCAATATCAGGAAGGCATGGAAATTATCGACTCCGATATTCTTGATAAGGTGCAGACTGCCCGTGCCGCTTATGATTACACAAAATATACAGAAGCAGACGTGCTTGCAGCCCTCGCTCACAGCGAGCGTACATCCGAGGACTTCGCGGCCCTGCTTTCGCCTGCCGCTCTGCCGCTTTTGGAGGAGATTGCACGTGCCGCACAGGTCGAGCGCCAGCGTTACTTCGGCAACAACGTCACCTTTTTTACGCCGCTGTATATCGCCAACTACTGCGAAAATTACTGCATTTACTGCGGCTTCAACAGCCATAATAAAATTCAGCGCGCCTGCCTGAGCAGCGAGCAGATTGCTGCCGAAATGCAGGCTATCGCCGCTACCGGCCAGCAGGAAATTCTCATTCTCACCGGTGAAAGCCGCAAAATGAGTGACGTGCATTACATCGGCGAGGCCTGCAAGCAGGCACGCCAATACTTTAAGGTTGTAGGCGTAGAAATCTATCCGCTCAACAGCGATGAATACGCTTATCTGCATGAATGCGGCGTAGATTACGTAACTGTTTTCCAGGAAACATATAATAAGGATAAATACGCACAACTGCATCTGGCAGGTCATAAGCGCGTTTTCCCCTACCGTTTTTACGCACAGGAGCGCGCCCTGCGCGGCAAAATGCGCGGCGTTGGCTTCGCCGCTCTGCTCGGCCTAGACGACTTCCGTCGCGACGCCCTCGCCACAGGCCTGCATGCCTACCTGCTGCAAAAGAAATATCCGCATGCGGAAATCGCCTTCTCCTGCCCCCGCCTGCGCCCCATCATCAACAACGACAAAATTAAACCGATGGACGTGTACGAACGCCAGCTGCTGCAGGTTGTCTGTGCCTACCGCCTGTTCATGCCCTTCGCCTCAATTACCGTTTCCAGCCGCGAATGTGCACGCGTGCGTGATAACCTGATGCTCATTGCCGCCAACAAAATTTCCGCCGGTGTCAATACAGGCATCGGTGCACACAGCAAAAAGCAGGAGCTTGGTGACGAGCAGTTTGAGATTGATGACAGCAGAAGCCTGCAGGAAATCTACGATGCCCTGCTGAAAATCGGTCTGCAGCCTGTAATGTCGGAGTACGTTTATGTCTGAGCTGCCGCTGATTGCCGTTACGGACAGCGCCACCTGTCCCCGCCCGCTGCCTGAACAAATCGAACGTCTGGCAAAGCTGACGGAGCTGCGTCCGCAGGCTGTTATCCTGCGCGCGAAGTCTTTAGATAAAGCAGCCTATCGCACGCTCGCACTGCAAGCACAGCAAAGCTGCGAAGCTGCAGGTATACCGCTCATTTTGCACAGCGATTGGCAGCTGGCACGCGAGCTTGGCATAAGCATGCTGCATCTGCCGCTGGCACTTCTGCGCCAACTGCCGGCGTGCGAGCGTGCGTATTTCACCTGGCTTTCCACCTCAGTTCACAGCGCTGAAGAGGCAATCGAAGCACAAGCGCTTGGTGCTACCATGCTCATCGCCGGACACATCTACACTACGCAGTGCAAGGCAGGCCTTGCACCGCGCGGTCTTGGCTTTCTGCAGGCTGTCTGCAGCGCTATAAGCCTGCCAGTTTACGCCATTGGCGGTATAGGCTTCGATGCTGAGCAGCACGCCGAACTTTTAGCGAATGGAGCACGCGGAGCGTGCGTAATGAGCGCTTATATGAGGCTGTAATAATGTTTGGTAAAAGTTGTGAAAAATCGCCCTGCAAAATTTGACATCGGCCTCCAGAACATCTATGATTAAGAGAGGAATTTGTAAGCAACATATTTATTTCTGTCCCAAAGCACAAGAGGAGGCAAAAACGAAATGACTATGAATATCTGGCATGACATTGACCCCAAACGCATTTCTCCTGACGATTTTATTGCAGTTATCGAAATCCCCAAAGGCTGCAAGGTAAAGTACGAGCTGGACAAGGAAACCGGCCTGCTCAAAATGGACCGTATCCTGTACACCGCAACTCACTATCCTGCCAACTACGGCTTTATTCCCCGTACCTACGCAGCAGATAACGACCCGTTGGATGTGTTGGTTTTATGCTCCGAAAACGTTGTACCGATGACCTTAATGCGCTGCTACCCCATCGGCGTTATCATCATGGAGGACAGTGGTGATATGGACGAAAAAATCATTGCAATTCCCTTCGGTGACCCGATGTATAATTCCTACAAATCCATCAGCGAGCTGCCGCAGCATATCAGTGATGAAATGATTCACTTCTTCAGCGTGTACAAATCCCTTGAGGGCAAAAGCACCGCTCTTGAAGAGGCACATGATGTAGACAAAGCAAAGGAAATCATCAAGCAGTGCCAACAGCGCTATAAAGATACCTTTTGCTGAAAAATAACCATGTAAAAAAAGGCTATTGCGTAAAATTGCTTACGCAGTAGCCTTTTTAGGTTGAAGCAGCTCTTCCGCCCACAAAAAAAGGACTGCCTTTCGCAAATGCGTCCAGCAGCCATAAAATAAGGGAAAGCGTATTTAGTTAAGAAGCAGCGGCTCACGCCAATGCTTCTTTTTAGTTGCCGCGTACATATTCACGCGGCACACGAGGGCTCACGTCGCAGATAATTTCATAGCAGATAGTATCCGCCCATTCCGCAACCAGCTCCATTGGCAACTCACGGCCGCCAAACACGATAACCTCACTGCCCAGCTTAACGTCCGGAATATCCGTAACGTCCAGCATCGTCTGGTCCATGCACACGCGTCCGATAATCGGCGCCTTCATGCCGTTAACCAGCATATACCCGCGGTTAGACAAGCGGCGGCTTACGCCGTCGGCATAACCGATAGGCACAGTAGCGATAACACTCGGTCTCGTCAATGTATAGGTTCTGCCATAGCCGATGGTTTCACCGGGCGGCAGTGTTTTCACAAAAGCAACCTGCGTCTTCACAGTCATAACAGGCTCAAAATCCTTGTAGCAGTCAATCATATGCGCCGGGTGCAGGCCATACAGGGTAATTCCCTGACGCACCATATCCAGCTGATATTCCTGCAGCTCTGTCAGCGCAGCACTGTTGGCGATATGACGGATAGGGATATGTACTCCCTCCGCTTCAATCAGATGCAGCGCCTCCTGAAAGCGTTCAAACTGATAGGCAGCATACTGCTTATCATCGGCGTCGGCAGTCGCAAAATGACTGAACACGCCCTCAATATAGATACCGGGCAAGGACGCTGCCAGCTTGGCAAACCTGCCGGCATCACGCACATGCACACCGATACGGTGCATACCTGTATCAATCTTAATATGTATTTTAGCCTTCGTATGCAGCTTCAAAGCCGCCGCATTCAAAGCATATAAGCGTTCTTCATCAAATACTGCATGGCTGATATCATAGCGCACACAGATTTCCGCAACCTCCGGCAGCATTGAGCCAAGCACCAGAATCGGTGTTTCAATACCGGCCTCGCGCAGCTTCACGCCCTCCTGCAGGAGAGCTACCGCAAAAAAGTCCGCACCGTTACGCGCTGCTTCCTGCGCTACGCGCACAGCGCCATGACCATAGGCATCTGCCTTGACGACAGCACATAATTTGGTTGTCGGCTTCAGATTGGCCTTAGCCATCTGCACGTTATGTGCAACTGCATCTAGATTTATTTCTGCCCACGCACCACGTTGAATATGCACAATGGCATCCTCCTAAGCTTATCGTCCATAAAATAAGCCGCAGGCAAAGCATCGTTGCTGCGGCATCAAACTTACCCAAGAATTTTGTATAGCATACATTAATATTTTACAAAACTCTAATATTAGCATATAACCAACAAGGGATTTTGTCAACATTTTATTTTTTTATCGAGGTACAGTTTTTAGCATGCGGACAGCCGGAACAGCCGTTGCACCCGCCGCGATACTTTTTACCAAAATAACTGCGCACTGCCAAAATCACCAATATTGTTAACAAACCCGCAATAATATATGTTGCCATCAGTCTGCCTCACTTTACAATTATCATCATTCACCATATTAACCAAGAATTCTAGCTATAGTGTAAATCAAAACAATACTTTTGACAAATGAATTCTTTGTGAAAGAGCGGTAGAAAGGATGATGCGGGAAGAAAACAAAAAAGCAAGCAATCAATATAATAAAAAATAAACAATACAATGCCACCGATAATCGCACTTGCCCATTGATGCTTATCTAGTTCACCAACAAACTGGTCAGACAACTTCTTTTGCACCATTTCATTAACAGCGGATGCACTTGCCCCTGCCAAGAAGCCATTACCAGTAAGTTCACTCATAATACCGCCAACAAGCGCATGTAGAGCATCTTTTTCAGTATCACCATCTTTCCAGCCATTCTTATTCAATAGAACAAAAACCATAAATTCTCCCCAGTCATAACTTGTATGATTTTTAAAAACATCATCCCTAGAAACATTATCCCTATAGATTTAATTAGACTTTTTTTTACATTATCAATTAATCCAAACGACCATAATCCTAAATATATCGAGCTAAAAATATTTTCCATTACTAAAGCCATAACTTTTATAGGAAAATATCGCTGCCACAATGGAATATCACTCATATCATTGTAATAAAACCCAAGAATCATTATAAACAGAAAATATATAATTACTCTTCTCATTTGGTTAAGATACCACCTACTGTTTTTATATCAAATAATAGACCTGCATAATCTAATGTATCTTTCAATTTTTCTTGTTCAAAGTTGATCGTTACTTATATTAGTAGTATTGCCAAAGACATCTTCTCTCTTTAAAGTAACAGTATGATTTTCAAGAGATATTTCTTTGATAAGGCATTAATGTACCTATACTATTTTCTTCATGTTGTGCTGAAAATTATCTCGCCTTTTAAATCAGTATTTTTTCCAATGCCAAAGCCATCTTTGCCTGCGTAAATACCGCTTTGGTCTGTAACGCTTTCATATTTACTATCAACATTATCCTTGCTTACATTGCCACTAATTCCAGCAAAATCAGCTTTGATATTCCTCAAGATTATCCATTATTTTTTTAATTATACCATCAAATTGAAAATCAAATTCTTCCTTCTTTATTTTAAACTCAAAACCACTTACAGTATTACCAAATGATTTAGTTTTCTTATCTCTTTCAGGCATTCTTATTCTATATAACAATTTTTCATCATCATATGTTATTCCAATAACATAATGTGCACTAAAGAACTTATTCCAAGTTTTATATTTTGTAAGTTTAAAAAAATTGCACTTTTCTATATCTCTCTTATACTCTGATAAGCTTAAAGCAATTGCATCTTCAACCGACTTTTTCAAATGTGACATGTTCTTTACGTTTATCAACTCTTTCATAGCTTCACCAAAGCCTATTGAGTTGATATGATATACTAATACAGAGATTTGAAAAGTATCACGCTCAATATATATATCTAATAATCCTAACATGATTTCACCTACTCTACAATAGCGATATTCGTATTATTTTCGGCAGCAAGGTCGGCTTTTCCTGCTTCACTGGCTACGTTGCTGCCTTTAATATTTATATCTTTGCCGCTTGCAATGCTGATATCGTTCTTCGCCGCAATAGTAGTGCCTTTCACAGCTTCATCCACCTGCTTTTTATGGTTGTAATAGCTGCCGCCATGGTTGCCTACTTCGCTTGCCTCAGTAAATATGTTGATTTAAAATTTATTTTTCGGTAAATCATACAAATATGAATTAAATCCATTTCTGCAATCAACAAATCGCAAACTGTAAAAATTATCTTTTTTTATAACAATTAGAGAAATGCCATCCTTTTGATAAAGCATATCTTCACCATCAATGCTTTTCCAACCAGCACACTGTATATTTTCCAAAAATGCATTTTGTGGTAATAACGTAAAGTCACATTGCAATACGACATCTCCAAATAAGTACTGTTTGCTTTCTAATTTAACAACCTCTGTGTCAATTGGTAATTTTAGCTGTAATAATTCAAAATATAAATTTTCTTTCCGATTACTCCTATCATACGCTTTCATATATATATTTAAACACATCATCAGACAAGATAATATTAAATATATGCATATCGCCCTTTTTACACTTATATATTTATTCATTTGTCAGCCTCGACTTTTTTACTAATATGAATACAATATGATTTATTATTCACATAAACCACTTTATATTTTGCATAATCATCAGTATATACAACACTATTGGCGTTTCTTGTTTCCTCACGAAATAATTTAGTAGTATTATTTTTGAATATCATTTTTTCCACATCATTAAAATACAATTCACTATCAAACCAAATCTCTATAATTGCAGTTCTACCCATCACCTTTGCATTTGTAAAAGAAATTCTAAAATTTCTAATAGATTTTCCATTAGGTAACTCTAATTGGAAAATTCTAGGTAGCAATTTATCCATACAGGAAATTTTAAAATCTTTTCCAGTTATATCATCTGTACTCGGAGAAAGTAAAACAGTTAAAAATATAGTACATTGAATCAACAGTATGTATAACAAACTTTTTATTCTCATAATATCACCACGTAATAGAATAATTACCGCCAATGCCAACATTGGAACCCGTACCAAAAGAAATCACAGTATAGTTATCCGGTGTTGTACTATAAGAAAAATTCAATCCTACCGAAGCTGATACTCCCATAGACACACCTTTCATCACTTTATCAAATTCTTCAGGATCCGTTACAAAATAATCGCGTTCTAACGTCCCTCCATTTTTAATAAAATCTATTATTCCAAACTTCGGTTTTAAAACATATAACTTATTACCAGAGCCATCACTAGCAAATGCAGAAATACCACCTTGCACTCCAACAGAAAAGAATACTTTGTCTAGAGTTATAATCATTCCTCCTTGAGCACCAATTATGTCAGCAGCACCTGCTCCAACTTGATATGCAAAAACTGGATCTCCATATTGCCAATTGCTAAAATCTAAGTTTTTAATAAATTCTCCAATAAAGTACCATTGTTCAGCTTCTTTCTTTGAATATTCATTATTCTTCGTCCCACTCGCAGCAGCACTTGCGCCAGCTTGCGTATTACCAGACACTAAGCCACTAATCACTGCTCCTAAGACAGCAC
>ENA-OOZR01001066-OOZR01001066.1-human-gut-metagenome-genome-assembly--contig:-NODE-1066-length-17140-cov-1.607726_pt1 | contig 17140 bp, 10 predicted proteins | sample MGYA00241045_ERZ501406 | MGnify/ENA primary metagenome ERZ501406 (study PRJEB25962, sample SAMEA2042920) | human gut metagenome | biome: human gut; feature: human-associated habitat; material: faeces...
ACACGCCTGGATATGTTTGACGATTCCATCAAGATGGCCAACGAGGTTATCAGTCATCTGAAGCAGGTTGACTTTAAAGGCATTATGATCAGCATTTCTAATCCGGCAGACATCATCTGCGAGCATATCCGCCGCCAGATGAACTGGGAGCCGAATCGTTGCTTCTGCACCGGCACCAGCCTTGAAAGCTACCGTCTGCTGCGCGTGCTCAGCGCCGCAACAGGCTACAGCCGCAAATCTATTCAGGCCTTCTGCATGGGCGAGCATGGTAATTCCAGCTTCGTTGTCTGGTCTGCCATCCGCATCGGCAGCAAGAGCTTTGCCCAGCTGCGCAGCGAACGACCGGAGCTGGCAGCACTCAGTCTGGACGATTTGCAGCTGCAGGTTAAAAGAGCCGGCGATATTGAGGTTGACGGCAAAGGCTGCACGGAATTTGGCATTGCCAATGCTGCCTGCATGCTGATTAAGGCTATCTTCCATGACCAAAAGCTCATCTGGCCCTGCTCCACCGCACTCAACGGCGAATACGGCCAGAAGAACGTTGCTGCCGGCGTACCCTGTGTCATCGGCAAAAACGGTATTGAAGAGATTTTAGAGCTGCCGCTGACGGAAGAAGAGCAGGCTAAGTTCGCTGCCTCCTGCGACATTCTGCGTGGCTTTTTGGACAGAGCAGGCAGCTTGTAAGGCGCTGCGCCTTCCCCGAGTGGCAGGCAAGAAGGCTAGACGAGCAATTAACATATCGCGTAAGGAATAGCAATTTTAGCAAATGAGTGCTTGGAACCATAGAAGCAAGGGTACGTAACTTTCTGTTACCGTCTGACAAATTTTACCGAAGCTTCGTCCTGGTTCCGCACGAAATTTGCGTTATGCCCTAAGGCATAGGAAAATTGCTACTGACTGAAACGATATTTAATTGCGACGCACAACCCCCTTCCGCCTTGCTACGCTCGGCACCTTCCCCAAGGGGCAGGCGTGAAAGTTCAATTAAAAGCCAACACGATAAACATTTATATTTGTTATTTTCTGAATTTTCTCTTGACTTTTTCGCTCATTTCATTATACTGACCTTAGCTTCACATTTACAACAAAATAAGCAGTACCTTTCGACTAATTTTGTTTGGCACCTCATGTTGTATTTTACCGAAGCAAATATTATAATTAAAGGAGAGAAAACAACATGCCATTAATATCCAGTTTCTACGGAATGTACATCAAAATGTATTTTCAAAGAAAAGAACACAATCCACCACATTTCCATGTAATTTATGGTGAATACACAGGTGAAATCGAAATCAAATCTTTAAAAATGCTGGAAGGAGATTTGCCCCTAAAGCATTGGAACTCGTCAAAGAATGGGCTGGATTGCACCAAACTGCACTAATGCATATCTGGGAAACGCAGGAGTTTATTAAATTACCACCATTAAAATAGAAGGAGGTGCTACCATGTTTCATAAGGTTCAAAAGGTAAAAGCATTACCGAATTTTATTTTAAAAGTTGATTTTATCAACGGTATCTGCAAATATTATGATGTAAAGCCTCTTTTAGAAATATGGCAACCCTTTAAAGCTCTTAAATACACCAATGGTCTTTTTAACTTAGTCAAGGTTGATGTTGGCGGCTATGGTATCAGTTGGAATGATGATCTTGATTTAAGCTGTGATGAGCTTTGGGAAAATGGTTATTCTGAAAGTCTATAACAATCATTAAAGGTGAAAACTATACTTAGACCTGCTGCAGTCAGCACAACTCTATGTAAAGACTACATCCTAAAGTTTTTTATAGGGACCTGTTGGCTATGGAACAATAGGCACTTCACTTCCACAATTCATACAAAAACATAATCAAAAACGTCGTAAGCAATGATCAAACTCATAAGCTCACGACGTTTTTTAATACACATTATAAAGCTACAAACCCCAACAGCCTCAATAAGCATCCAGTCCGTTACGCGCGCCACCAACAACACGCACATTGCTCACATTAAACGCCGCCTTCAGCACCGGCAAATACTTGCCAATCAGCTCCGTGCGCACACGCTCATCACCAGCGACAAGCAAAAGCGCATCCTCGCCCAGATTAATATTCAGCAGCGGGCTAATCAGACGCGCAAATGCAGGCGCAGACATAGCCTTCTTCAAAGCTGTCAGCCCTGGCATAACCTGCGGTTTTTCCTTAGCCATGCGCACCTCAAGTGCCTCAAACGGCACCTCAAAGAGCTTATCATTGGCTGCCCCGACAAAACTTTCATTAAGAGAACCGCTTACACCAACAAAATCTTCTGCCATAAGAAAAACCTCCTTCATATATACACATACGCGATGCCAACGCCCCGTTCATAATAAAAACTCCTGCTAATATGAATTTAACACAAAATGGATTGCTTGTCAAAAAATACATAATAAAAATATCAGTCACCACCTTTGCTACACCTGCCAATCCCCTTATGTATATAATAAAAACTTTACCTGTTTACTATTTAATATAGCAAATACTATGAAAGCATAGTGCGTTAATAAGCTTTATTTCATATATATTTCACAAAAAGTTTACTTGCTATTAACATTCAAGCCTAATATTCTATTAATCAAGGGAATTAAGTAACTAAAGTAAGTAAATTTGTTAGGGCGAACCTATCATGACTTTATGGGAATATTTATTAAAACAAGGGAGAAAAACAAACAGCATGAAGAATTATTTACACCAACGGAGCAAAAGCCTGCTGGCTTTTGCTGTCGGACTGAGCATTTTATCTTCATCCTTCGCAGGAGAAGTGTACGCAGAAGAATACTTCTACCAAGGCAGTGACCTAGCTGCTAATGATGGTAGCACTACCTGGGATGATGTAACCCAAACCGCAACATTAAAAGCAGATAGAAGTATAGATAGTACCCTTAGCTGGTCCTATTATACCTTTGGTATAGATAGTCATCCTTTACCTGATAGTCAACTTGATTACTTGGGAACTGGTCAATTTGCATCTTTAGGAACAACGAAAACCATTAATGGAACATATTTCGACAGTCATTCATATACAGTAGATGGTGAAGTAAATGTTGAAATTAAAGATGGAAAAGAAATCAAAAAGCCTAAGTTCAACCTTACGCTATCTGGTGATATCATTGCTACATTGAACAATAAATTGACAGTCCAAAATCTTGCTAAATTAGAAATCACCAAAGGCACCTACGGTTTGGACGCCACCTATGGCTACAAAACTGGAACTGAAACTGGAACTGAAATTCCAAAGGGCGGCCTATACCTCAGCAACATCAAAAACATTGATATCTCCGGCACCGTCAGCGCTATCTACAGTGATGCTAGAGGCAATGTAACGCTCAATAACATTGGCACCCTGAAGCTTGCAAGCGACATTAATCGCATTTCAGGACATAAAGGATCCCTCCCTGCAACTGAGGACAATACTATCACCTGCAACTATGGCAGCATCGTTAATATCAACGCTACAAACACAACTATTACCTCCACCGGGCGCGCCATCCTTGCCACCGCACACAGCGTAGACAATATAAATCACCTAGAGCAAGGTATCTATGAAACCGATACTCCTTGGCCTCAAGTCAACATCAACAGCAACACCCTCACCATTGCTGCCGCTACCAACGGTCCAACTACTGCTGCCGTTTACAGTGATAAAGGCGCCATCATCAACCTTGTTTGCACTACTAAAGATGATAAAATCGGACAGCTCATCTTTGATGAAAACGCCGGCGCTAACATGAACCTATACAGTAGCTCCTATATCTACGAGGAGAAATACGCCAGCCGAGACGACAGATACAGCGCCACCATCCCAGACGGAAAAACAGCTAACGATTACATCCTGCATCAATCGCAAATCAATGTCTATGCCGTAAAGGCCGAATTCAACGCCAACACGAACGCCATCAATGCCCACGACAAAGCATTGATCAATGTAAATGCCGACAACGCCGTCATCAACAGCAATTACGGCAACGTTGCTACAGTAGCCGCCAGCGTCGGTGCTACCGTAACCATCAAAGGCAATGACCTGGCCATCACCAACAAAAATACCGGCTACCTCAAAGAGGCTCAGGTAGTAGAAAAAGAAGACGCCAAGATTGCAATTGGCAGCGGCGGCTTTCTCAATCCCTCTCGTGCTGACCTGGTAGAAGAGTATGGCCAAAAAGAAGTTAATGCCGGTAACATTGTCATTAAGGCCAATAACAAGCTTGCCATCAACGGCAACATTGTTATTAAAGCCAATCCTGATGCTACAGCAGGCAATAGCATCAGCATCAACAAGGGTAACGACACCGCGCTGGTCAACATTACCGGCGACATCTACACCAACAACGACAACGAGGTGCATCTCTCCCTGGGCGATGGCAGCGCTGCAAGCCAGAACGGCAACGCTGCAGGCAGACAGGCTGGCCGCTCCACGCTGATCGGTGCAATTTTAGACGCTGCCTCCACTGCTGAAGGCTTCAGCTTCAGTGACACCAGCTTTTCAACCAAAGGCACCAACCTCAAGATGAAGGACGCTACCTGGAATGTCACTGCAGACAGTGACGCGACAACTGTAGACATGGCTGGCAGCAGCATCATCAACCTCGCACATGACCATAGCTTCCAAAAGCTCAAAATCAACAATCTTACCGGCAGCGGCACCATAAGAATGGATTACGATGACAGCAAGACTAGCGCCGACGGTTCAACTGCCGACAAGCTGTTCATCAATAACCACAGCGGCACGCATTGCCTGTACCTCAACGAGGTGAACGGCGCAACTTCCCTGACTGGCAACGCTAAAGATACCGTACTGGTGAGCGTAGTCAACGAAAGCGGCGACTTCAAGGCTGCCTCCGACGACAACCTCACCTGGAACATCTACGCCTTAAACAGCAAGGAAAGCGCTACGGAAGGTTATACTACCGACTGGTATCTGGCGAAGAACACCAACCCCACTCCTGCTACCAAAGACCCCACCCGCGACGAAGCTGGCACCATCAAGGCCCACAATATGAACTACTATCTGTGGCGTGACCAAAGCGAGCGTCTCACTAAGCGCCTGGGCATCACCTGCTTTGACGAAGAACGTGCAGGCGTGTGGACCAAGATGAGCAATTCTTCCATCAGCGGCAGCGGTATTTACGGCAGCTACGCCAAGGTCAAAACCTACACCATCGGCTATGACTTCAAGCATAATTCGGACGAACGCCTGACTGCGGCAGACGCTAAAAAAACGCGTGACTTCAGCGGCCTCGCCTTCACCTATATCAAAGGCAGCAGCAGCATGAACGGCTACCAGGTCAACGACACGCTGGAGGTTGCCGGTGGTCGCAGTGACATCCGCGGCGGTGCCCTCACTGCCTACCACACGCACACCTCCCAATCCGGCTCCTACGCTGACTATGTTCTCCGCTACAGCTCTTATGACAACGACTTCAAGCTGGACGGTGTCAATGGCAGCGCCAAAAGCCACGGCCTGCAGGCAAGTGCGGAATATGGTCACCGCCTGGAAAATGACCACGGTCTCTTTGTAACACCCAACGCACAGTTTACCCTGGGACGCTTGTATAACAAAGCCTTCACCACCTCCAACGGCGTGCACGTAGCAAGTGACCATCTGAACAGCGCTATCCTCAGCATGGGCGTGGACGTTGGCCAAACACTCGGCAACCAAAGCCAGGTTTATGCCAAGGTGCGCTACAACACCGAGCTTGGCGACCGCGTCAGCGCTGCCTTCTACAAGAATAATGCCAGCGCCTTCTGCAATGGCGACAGCAACGGCAGCTGGTGGGAATACGGTCTGGGCTTTGACCTCAAGGCTGGCCACGCCAGCCACCTCTTCATGGACGCTGAACGCGCTGGCGGCAGCGGCTTCAGCAAGGACTGGTCCTGGCGCATCGGCGCACGCTTCGACTTCTAAGCGCTAACCTTTTTTAAACAGCTTATCCGCTACGCTAAACATAGCTTCTGCTGACAGCATGAAAACATCATAATTACATAAAAACCTAACTGCATAAACACAAAAAAACTGACGAAGCAAAATTGCCTCGTCAGTTTATTTTTATACGTAAAATTCAGTGCTAAGCTTATTTCACCATAGCAGCAACGATATCAAATGCAGCAGCAAGTGCTTCATCAACCTTAGCTACGTCCTTAGCACCGGCCTGTGCCATATCCGGACGACCGCCGCCGCCACCGCCGCACAGCTTAGCAACAGCCTTAACGATGTTGCCCGCATGTACGCCTTTAGCAACTGCATCTTTAGTAGCCATGGTCAGAATGCTTACCTTCTCGCCCATAACAGCAGCCAGCACAACAACGCCGCCCACCTTATCGCGCATCTGGTCGCCCAGGTTACGCAGAGCGTCAACGCTGTCAGCATTAACCTTCTGTACCAGAACAGGAACGCCGTTAGCATCCTTAATCTGATCAGCAACATTGCTTACCTGAGCCTTAGCGATTTCTGCAGCCAGCTCTTCAGCCTTCTTCTGTGCTGCCTTCAGCTCACATTGCAGAGCCTCCAGACGAGTCGGAACGTCGCAGCAGCGGCATTTCAGCTCAGCAGCCAGACCGTTCACCATTTCCTCGGTAGCGTTTACATGAGCCACAGCACCATGACCGGTAACAGCCTCAATACGGCGCACGCCTGCACCGCTGGAGCCTTCGCTAACGATTTTGAAGATACCGATTTGTGCGGTATTGCTTACATGGCTGCCGCCGCAGAACTCCATAGAGAAGTCCGGAACGGTAACAACGCGAACGATGTTGCCATATTTTTCACCGAAGAGAGCGGTAGCACCCTTCTTCTTAGCTTCCTCAATCGGCAGCTCTTCAATATTAACAGCTTTGCCAGCCAGCACCTGCTCGTTGACAATAGCCTCAACCTCCTTCAGCTCCTCAGCAGTAACCTGAGAGAAGTGGGAGAAGTCAAAACGCAGACGGTCCGGACCGACATAGCTGCCGGCCTGGTTAACATGGGCACCCAGAACCTGTTTCAGAGCAGCATGCAGCAGATGGGTTGCGGTATGGTTACGCGCGATATCCATCTTGCGTGCCTTGTCCACAGCAAAGGTAACAGCGTCGCCTACAGCAACAGTGCCTTCGGTTACGGAACCGATCATAATAACAGCGCCGTCAGGCAGCTTCTTGGTAACATTTACAGCGATAACGCCGGTAGGAGCGGTAATAGTACCGATATCGCCCAGCTGGCCGCCGCCCTCAGCATGGAAAGCGGTAACGTCGCAGATAACAGCAACATCAGTGCCGTCAGCAGCGTTTTCCATCGGCTGTGCATCATGCGCAGGATACATCTTCACAATCTTAGCTTCGGTTGCAGTCTCGTCAACCTTCAGCTCAGCAACATTGATGCCGCTGGTGTTATAAACAACCGGACGGCCTTCTTTATCGTTACGTGCTTCACGCGCCATTTTACGCTGAACCTCCAGCGCAGCGTCGAAGCCTTCTTTATCCATAGTCATGCCTGCTTCTTCCAGGATTTCTTCAGTCAGTTCCCAGGGGAAGCCAAAGGTATCGTTCAGCTTGAAAGCAGTTGCACCGTCGAGCACGGTCTTGTTTGCAGCCTTCAGCTTTTCAATCTCTTCGTTCAGCAGCTCGCAGCCCTGTTTCAGAGTGCGCAGGAAGCTGGTTTCTTCCATTTCCACAACCTTTTTGATGAAGTCAGCCTTCTCTACCAAGTTGGGATAAGCATGGCCGAACATGCCGATAACAACGTCAACGGCACCGGTCAGGAACATTTCGTTGATGCCCAGCAGACGAGCGTGACGGATAGCACGGCGCAGGATGCGGCGCAGTACATAGCCACGGCCTTCGTTGGACGGCAGAATACCATCGCCGATCATAAAGGTCATGCTGCGTACATGGTCAGCGATAACCTTCAGGGAAACGTCGGTAGTCTTGTCCTTGCCATATTCAACATTAGCAATTTTAGCTGCATATTCAATAATCGGGAAAATCAGGTCAGTTTCAAAGTTGGACGGCTTACCTTGAACAACACTTGCCAGACGCTCTAAGCCTGCACCGGTGTCAATGTTCTTGTTTTTCAGCGGCGGGTAGGTGCCATCCGGCATCTGGTTGAACTGGGTAAATACCAGGTTCCAGATTTCCAGGAAACGGTCGCAGTCACAGCCGGGGCCGCAGGTCGGTTTGCCGCAACCGCGTTCAGCGCCGAGGTCGATGTGGATTTCGGAGTCAGGGCCGCACGGACCGCTGCCAATCTCCCACCAGTTATCTGCCAGGCGTACAATGTGGTCTTCAGGAACACCTACAACATTGTGCCAGATATCAAAAGCCTCATCATCCTCAGTGTGGATGGTGATGTACAGCTTATCAGCAGGCAGGCCAAGCTCCTTGGTCAGGAACTCCCAGCTCCAGGGGATAACTTCTTTTTTGAAGTAATCACCAAAGGAGAAGTTGCCCAGCATTTCAAAATAGGTATGGTGGCGCGCAGTGCGGCCAACATTTTCAATATCACCGGTACGCACACATTTTTGGCAGGTGGTGATGCGGGTAGCAGGCGGTTTCATTTTGCCGGTGAAAAACGGCTTGAACGGTGCCATGCCAGCACCGATAATCAGCAGAGTCGGGTCATCCTGAGGAATCAGGGAAGCACTCGGAAGCATAAGATGGCCTCTATCTTGGAAAAATTTCAAAAACTTTTCGCGGATTTCGTTACCAGTCATGTATTTCATAGTAGTTCATTCGCTCCTTCGAAAAATAATACTGCATTACTGCGGGAATTACCGCAGTAAACAAAGATTGCATATAAAAAAATTATATAATTTTTGCCTGTGAATGTCAATAAGCGCAAAGGGTCAGGGGTATATATATAGTATAAAAAAACGGAGCAATTAACCACATTATATCCATTATTTCAGCAAACAAATAATGCTGCAGCCGTTATCTGTAGCTACAGCATTATACATCAGCTTATTTGGTTATTCTATTGACTTCTTCCGCCAATAAATTTTTCAATACTGCAGGTGTGCTCCTTGGTTTTCTTATCGTAATTAATACCAACCAATAAAATTTCATCAGCAAAATTTTGTAAGCTTACCGGATACTTCTTTTCCTTCATCTGCTTCATAGCAGTATCTGCATCTTTATTCCACTTCAGCTCCACCAGCAAAGCAGGATAGCTATGAGCATAATATTGCTTAGGAATAAATACAAAATCAGCAAAACCGCGACCTAACGGCATTTCGCGTACAGGCTTGAAATAATACTGCATAGCGCATAGATATGCTACGGTTAAAACGCTGCTAAGTGAATTTTCATCGTTATACTGAATCGCAGATGTATATTCCATATGCACCTTTTCTATCATAGACGCCACAGCATCTGCATCCATGTCAAGCGTAGCATTTAACACCTCGCGTGACAGCCTCTGAAAATCAGCAAATTCATCCCAGGCTGTTTCCTCTAAAGCATTAACAAATTCACTGCGAACCTCTTCGTTAGGTATATAAGCCTTTTGCTCCTGCTGTTCATATGCCAAATATCCCAAATGAATCAGCGACGTCATAACATCATGCTTATTCTTAAAAGTCACCATATCATTTTGATATGAATTAGTACGCACCAAAACAGCATCACCGGCAAGCATGGTGACAATATCCGTTTTCAGGCCATCAAAATTCATATTAATTAACGGAATAATGGATTCATACGTACCCGTCTGTGACCAATAGCTCTGAAAGGTTCCCCGCAGCATTACGCCTACCACAGCTCTAGGGTTATACACATGATAGCCGCCGAGCTGATAACCATCATACCAGCGCTTTACCTCCGCAAAATCCTTGTGATATTTTTCACACAAGACGCGTACCTCGCTCTCCGTAAATCCAATATATTGAGCAAGAACGCCAGAATCAAGCATGGTATATTCATCAAAGTTGTTCAACGCAGACTGCGTTTTGAATTTTTTTATCGGCAGAATACCTGTCATAAAGGCTAAAGCTATATAGCGTGTCGGCTCAATACCCTTGAACAGACTGCGCAGAAAATCAATATACTCTTCCTGCGCAATTTTATTCGTGCTCTCGTCGCGAATCAGCACATCCCATTCATCAACAATAATTACAAAACGATTACCAGTTGCATCGCTGATATAGGCTAAAGCAGTGGAAACCTTAGCCACCTTTTCCGGTATATATTCACCATAGGCCTCACGCAGCTCCTCCATAAGCACCTGCGAAATAAAGGCAACCGTTTTTTCGGCACTTCCTGCTTCCTTGCAGCACCATTGCACATCAAAATGGATAACATCATATTTATTGAGCTGCTTTTGATACGCAGGACTTTTTTCGATAGCCAGTCCGGCAAAAAGCTCCTGCGAATCACAGCCCTTGCTATAATAGGCAGCCAGCATATTGGCTGTAATTGATTTACCAAAACGGCGTGGGCGACTGTTACAAATAAAAGCCTGCTGCGTCCCCAAAACCTTGTTGGTAAATTCTATGAGCCCGGTTTTATCAACGTAAATTTCCGAATCTATCGCCGTTTTAAAGGCTCTGTTATCAGGATTAAGAAATAAGCCCATTTTCATTACCTCCTTCGTTTTGACTAATCTCCTATATAGCATTATAGCACAAAGCTATTTCGTCGTACACCGCAACCATAAGCATCAAGTTATGTATTTTTTGAAGTGAAAAATACCCTTAATCCTGTTCATCCAACTCATACAGATGCTTATAAATACCACCCAAAGCCATCAGCTCCTTGTGTGTGCCGATTTCCGCAATTTCGCCGTTATGCAGCACCACAATTCTGTCAGCGTTGATAATCGTCGACAGACGATGTGCGATAATCAGCGTCGTGCGGCTTTCAGCCAGCTTATCTAAAGACTTCTGAATCTGCTTTTCAGTCTTGGTATCCAGCGCACTGGTCGCCTCGTCAAACACCATTACCGGCGGATTCTTCAAGAAGGCACGGGCAATAGCAATACGCTGCTTTTGGCCGCCGCTCAGCTTCACGCCTCGCTCACCGACCTTAGTTTCGTAACCCTCAGGCAGCGCGCTGATAAAGTCGTCCGCAGCCGCCAGCTTAGCAGCCTGCTTAATCTCCTGCTCGCTCGCCTTAATCTTGCCATACGCAATATTAAAGTTTACAGAATCGCTGAAGAGGAAAACATCCTGCTGCACCAGGCCTACATGGTTGCGCAAGTAACTCTGTTTATACTTTCTGATGTCCACGCCGTCAAGCAGCACTCTGCCCTGCGTCGGCTCGTAAAAGCGCAGCAGCAGGCTTGCCAAAGTCGTCTTGCCTGCACCCGTAGCACCAACAAACGCAACCTTTTCACCGGGAGCGATGTCCAAATCAAAATGCTTCAGTACCGGCTTATCCTGCAGATAGCCAAAGGTTACATTCTCAAAGGTAATACGGCCCTTAATCTCACCTGTAGCAATCGCATCAGGCACATCGTCAATCTCCACCTCATGCTGCATCATCTCATTGAAGCGGTTGTAACCGGCCATACCACGCTGGTACATTTCCGTAAACATCAGCAGACGGAAAACAGGCTTCATAAAGATATTAACATAAAGGAAGAAGGCAACAAAATCGCTGAGCGCCAGTTGGTCATTGGCAACCATCATACCACCGCAAACCAAAACTACCAGATTGGTTGCGTTGGTAAAAAAGGTAATAGTTCCCGAAAAATATGAAAGTATCGCAAATGATTCGGTACGCACACGCAAAAGCTCATTACTCTTGCGCATAAAGCGCTCCAGCTCCAGCTGTTCATTAGCAAAGGCCTTTACCAGACGGATACCGCTCAGAGCCTCCTCTGCCTGCGCGGAAACCTCACCGGATTTTTCACGGCTGCGGCGGAAGGCACGCTTCATCTTTCTGTTGACGAAAACAGAATGCACCGCCTTAATAATCAGCATAGCACCGATAATAGAGCCAAGATACGGATTCAGATACAGCATCATGAAAATAGTACCCAGCATACTGATAGTGCAGACAAGAAGGTCATTAGGTCCTTTAAATGTCAGCTCGCTGATTTCCACGATATCGCTTGTAATGCGCGATAGCAGCTGTCCTGTGCGGGCATTATCAAAAAAGCGGAAGGACATTTTTTCCATATGTCCGAACAAATCGCGACGCATATCGTTCTCAATGCCAGAGCTCATCACATGACCATAATAGTTGATAGAAAAAAGCAGACCGAAGTTTACAACATATAAGGCTAAAAGTATCCCAGCCCAGTAAAGCAGCTCGTCAATATTCTTTTGAGGAATCTGAACATTAAGCATCTGCCTTACGATATAAGGGAACAGCAGCTCCATTAAGGCCGAGAAGCATGAGCCCATCAGCACCAAAAGCAAAATCAGCTTATAGGGCTTATAATAATGAATTATTTTTTGCAACATTTACTTTGCTCCTCCTGCGTTATTTTTCCAGATATGTAAACGGTAAGCACCGATAATTTTGCCATCGGGAGTCAGTGCCGGCGCCTCCACGCCTGCCAGCCACTGTCCGTCAGGTGAAATACCAATCGCCTGACAAGGTCCTTCGGTTGGGAAATAGCTGTACCTTTTGCCTGTTTCCAAGTCCAGCACCAGCGCTCCGTGCGCCTTGTAATTGTGCGTGCGCACGTTGCGCCCCACCGCGCAGGCCGCCAGCCTGCCGGCGAAGGCTATTTCCTCCATCGTACCGTCTGCCATATACTGATAGCGGAAGGTACCGTCTGTGTTGAATACAAAAATACTGTTATTGCTCGGATGCTCTACAGGCGTCGGCAGCTGCCAGTTTTCACGGTTGAAGGTGTTAATCGTGGTAAAGAGCACGCCGTAGGGTGTTACAAAGCCGTCGCGTCCGCTGGCGTTGACATAAGCGCCGTCAACCTCCTGCGGCTTGGAAATGGAACGCGTCCACAGGATTTTACCTGCTTCATCAAACAGCATGCCGCGTCCGTCACTGGCTGCTGCCGCCAGATATTTGCCGTCCGCGCTGTAGTTGGGGCTGCCGCGCATAACTGTGTTATCAAAGGGCGGAATCGGCGGCACATGCGTCGAATTTAGCAGCTCGCCTGTCCTTTTATCGAGGAAGTACATTGTATCCTTATACTTCATGTCCTCACGGAAATCGTAAGCAGATGTAGAAAAAACAGCTCTGCCGTTGTTATCATTGACATCGCACCAGTTTATCCAGCTGTCGATAACCTCATTTTTCGGGAACTGCCACAGCAGCCTGCCATCCTCGTTCACCGCCAGCATTTTGGCATTATAGCCTCTGCTGCCATCCTTGCGCATCAAAAAGCGGTAGGCATTCGCATAAACGTTGTTTTCCTTATCGACTGCAATATGAACCACGGAAGGATAGGAGCGCTGCGAAGCATCGGAGCCGACGAAATCAGCACTCTTGTACTGCCAGCGGATATCGCCTGTGTGTACATCAACGGCGTAAAGCCTGCCCTCCGCGCTCTGCTCGCCTACTATCGCCAGCTTGCCGTCAGGCGTCAGGCACAGTGCAATCAGCTTGCCGACGCCCAGGGAGCGCTTCCATTTCTGGCGTCCCTCGTTGTCGAAGAGGAAGAGCTCGCCGCGCTCCGTACCGACAATCCAGCCTTCTTCTTCAGCGGTGTAGCGCACCACCGCCTTCGTAAAGCCCATGCGGTCATAATTCTGCGTCGGGATATCACCCAGATAGACGCTCACGCCGGAGCCGTCGTTATTAACATGAAACTGGTTCCAAGGCGTTCTGCTGCCGGTAATCCAGTACAGTGCGCACCAGGAAAGCAGCAGCAGCACAAGTGCCAGCCAGCCTTTAAGCTTGTTCATAGATATAGCACCGTCCAATCATAAATTTGGCGGAATACGCCAAAGTAGAAGCCCTGCTCCGACAGCAGGTAAATAATTTTACTGCCAACAACTGCCACAACTACTGCAAACAGCAGCAGGCAGCTTGCCTTTTCGCGTGCATCCCACTGTTGGCGTCGCTTTGCAGCGCCGCCTGCGAAAAAGCCACGGCTTACAACCGAAAGCGCCAGCGTCTGCGCACGCCTCAGGCAACGTGCCAAAAGTGGCTTGGCGATATACGGCAAGTGACGCAGCACAGCAGTGCGTCCGCTCTGGCTGTCGCTGCGCAGCTGCAACGCTGTGATGACCTCGCCTGTTTCGGCTGCCAGTACCGGCAAAAAGCGAATTGCCGTCACCAGCATGAACGCCATCTGCGGCGGTAGTCGCCAGGCCAGCAGGGCCTGCAACAGCTGTCGCGGGTCACTCGTCCAACAGACCAAAAGTCCCAGCGCCAGCATGCTGGCGCTGCGCAAGCCTTGAACCGCACCGTACAGAATACCCTCGCGATAGATGAAAAGTCCGCCTGTAAGCTGGCCGATGAAGCCTGCCTCCGGAGCAATCAGCACGAAAAGCGGTGTGCGCGGTGTCTGCGCAAAAAACAGCGCCTGGCTAAACATGGAACCCCACAGGCCCAAGAGCAGCAGAATCGCCATCACCTTCCATTTGTAGATAGAAGTTTTTGCTGCCAGATGCAGTATTAAGGTAAACGTAAATAAAATAAAGAGTGTCCGCGGATTATCCACGGTAATCATCAGAATAGCAAATAGGAAGAGGAACAAAAGCTTGGTACGCCCGTTGAGCTTCTGTGCCCATCCTGCTGCATCAGTGCCTTCCCACAGCTGTCTTACGGACATAGCGCTTCACCCCCTCTACCGTGATGCAGGGAGGAAGCCCCGCCTGCTCGCACACCGGCAGCAGCGCTGACGGTGTAAGACCGCCGGCCTCCACCAGCTCCTTATTGCTCAAAACCTTTTCTGTCGTGCCGTCGGCAATAATCTTCCCCGCACACAAAACAATTACACGGTCGGCCACCTGTGCAGCCAGCTCCATATCATGCGTACAGATGAAAATACTGCCCCCCTGCTCCTTATAAGCCAAAAGCAGACGGCGGATTTCCGCCAGACTCTGTTCATCCTGTCCTGTCGTAGGCTCATCCAAAAGCAACAGCGCAGGCTTCTTCGCCAGCATAGCGCCCAAAACAACGCGCAGGCGCTGTCCCTTGCTCAGCGCCAACGGAAAATCATCGGCATATTCCGCTAAATTCATATGCTCTAAGAGTTGCTGCAGCTCCTGCTGCGTAATCGTATGGTTCTTCCAGCACAGCTCCTCACGCACCGTATCCGCCAGCAGCATCAGATCAGGCTCCTGCCGCAAGTAGCCTATTTTGCCCAACTGCTTGTCGACCGGTTTTCCTTCCAGCAGCATGCTTCCCTGCTGCGTTTGTGTCAGGCCGCCCAAAAGGTTCATCAGCGTGCTCTTGCCGGCGCCGTTGAAGCCCATGATTGCTGTAATCTGCCCCTGGTAAAGCGTAAACTGCAGCTTCTTCAGCGTCGGCTCCTTGCTGCCGGGATAGGTGTAATACAAATCGCGCGCTTCGAGAAGAGGCTTCTGAGGACCTGCAGGCTGTGCCTGCGCAGCAGCAGCTGCAGGCTCGCATTCGCTGCGCAGCATCTGCACTATTTTTTCCTGGTCTGTCGTCAGCTCCGACAGCTGCAGTGCACGGCACAGCTTCACTGTCTGCGGCTCGCGCAAGCCCAAATCAGTGCGCCCTGTCATCGCCTGCCAGGCATCTTTAACAAGACCGTCATAAACAATACGTCCGTCCTGCATTACTGCCAGACGCGAAAAATATTTGCAAAGCTCGTTTACACGATGCTCAATCATCAAAATAGCAATGCCTGCCTCGCGGTTAAGGCGCACCAAAAGCTGCATAAAGCTTTGCACGCCCTGCGGATTCATCTGGCTCACAGGCTCGTCTAAAATCAAAAGTCCCGGTCTGGTAACAAGAATCGAAGCCAACGCCAAGCGCTGCCTCTGACCGCCGCTCAGCTTGTGGATACTGTAATCCTCAAAACCGCCCAAGCCTACCAGCTCCAGCGTTTCGCTCACCTTGCGCGCAATAACCTCAGGCTCCTCGCCCTGATTTTCCAATGCAAAGCCCACTTCATCCGCCACCGTCATCGCAAATAGCTGGTCATCAGGCGACTGGTACACAGTACCAACCAGCTGGCCTGTTTTTTCCGGCGGCCATTTGCTGATATCCTCACCCTGCAGGTAAATTGCTCCCTGCAGCTCGCCGCGCTCCTCACTGCCCAACAGGCCGCTGACAGCCTTAATCAGCGTCGACTTGCCACAGCCGCTGCGACCTGCCAAAAGCAGCATTTCGCCGTCCGCCAGCGTCAGGTTGATATTCTTTAAGGTAAACTGCTTCCTTGAGGGATAGCGATAAGATAAATTGTCTATTTTCAGCATCTCTATTCCCCCATAACCTGCTGCAGCTTGCTGCCCGTCTTAGCACCCAGCCAGGCGCCGATGCTGCTATACAGCAAACCGTTGACCAGCATATACAGCGCCAAATACCAATCTGCATAATACAGACGGTAGAAGAACATCATCTGCTCCATGTTGACGAAGGTGACAAGTGCATCGCCCACGCCCATCAGCAGGCAGATGAACAGCATATATCCCTTACTCAGTACCGCTTTGCGGTAGAAGCCGGAAAGATACAGCAGCGCTTCCAGAATCGCTACATTTACACTCATGCTAAGCAGTCCGAGAGGCGTAAAATGTCCGAACATCAGACCGGCAAGCATATATTTGACAAAATACATCAGTGTCAGCACTCCCGGCGCGCGGAAGAGCACCAACAGCGCTACCACTAGCAAATACAGCAGCATACCGCTCAAAATACCTGTCACCAAGCCGGAGAAAGGCCCTAAGAATACATGCAGCAAATCACCGATAAGCGTTGTCGGCAACGTGATACCGCCAAAGGCCAGCGCCGCAAAGAGTGCCACCGTAATAGCACCACGCGCACCGATGCGGTAAATGCAGCCCTTCAGCTTGTAGCTAAAGGCCAGCACAGCCAGCAGGCAGATAAAGGAAAAACCTACTGCCAGCAACCCCAGATTATGCTTTTTGGCGATTGTCAGCGGTACCTCCTGCACCTTCTCCTGCCCGTTGCCGCTTACGGTCACACGCAGGCTGTAATCACCCTCCAGAACGGTAAAATAATCTACATATAACGGAATGATAAAGGCCTGAGTTTTCTTGCCGTCCAGCGAAATCAGCGCCGTAGTTTCGTTGGCGCTGCCGGTTTCACCGGC